>Ga0137412_10000417_pt1 | contig 29495 bp, 27 predicted proteins | sample CZODoug2_1_16fun_FD_122160 | JGI IMG/M metagenome (GOLD analysis project Ga0137412, IMG submission 122160) | Vadose zone soil fungal communities from Angelo Coast Range Reserve, California, USA - CZODoug2_1_16fungal (Hybrid Assembly) | ecosystem: Environmental > Terrestrial > Soil > Vadose zone...
TCCGAAATTCCCTTGGCGACGATGGCCTCGGATTGAGCGATGTTATCCTTGCCCAGGCCGAAATTAAGAAAAACACCATCCGCGGTGCGTCCGGCTGCCGCCAGACCGAGCGGGTGAGAAGCCGCGAGAAACACCTTTGACGGCTTCTTGACCCACGGCAAATGCGCCGTTGCTCCTTTGAGCGTCGCGGCTTCGCCCCGCAGCAACGTCTTGATGAAGGTGACGCCCTCCCCGAGCTCCTTCGCGGTAGAATTGCTACGGCCGAGGTTCTTCGTTCCACTGTGGCCCGCACCGATGCCGAGAACGGCGCGGCCCTCGATGATCTGATCGATCGAGGCGATCGCAGCGGCGCTGATAGCGGCGTCGCGGGTCACAATGTTTGTCACGCTAAGCGCCACGCGCGCCTTTTTGGTCACGCGCGCCGCGAGGGCTGCGGAAACCCAGGGATCCATCGCATTCCCCGGCGTATCGGCGATGCCGATCATATCGTAGCCATATCGGTCCGCGCGATCGGCAAGGTTTTCGACCAAACCGGGATTGTAGGGCCAGAAAAAGAAGCCGACTTCCATATCTTGAACTCCTAGAAATTTTCACTCTGGGTTTTTGGGGGCCAGCGACGAAGCAGGATCGCCTCAAAGACGGCGAAGACGCTATTCACGAGCAATCCAAACAGGCCGATCAGGACAAGAAGTCCATAAACCTGCGGAGATTGAAAGTTGCGCTGGGCACCGATCATGAGCGCACCGATCCCTTCGATCGAGGTCAGGATCTCGACCAGAAGCGTCACGACAATCGCAACGGGCAGCGCCACGCGAATGCCGAGCAATACCGCAGGGACGACCGACGGCAGGATGATCAGCCTCATCCGATCGACCGCGGAAAGCCGGAACGAACGCGCGACGTCGAGCAGCAATGGATGAACGCGTTCCGCTGCGGATGAGGTGTTCAGGAGAATAGGCCAGATCGCCGCAAGCACCACCACGGTGAGCTTCATTCGTTCGTCATAGCCCATGAAAAGAATCGCCACGGGTACGACAGCCGGCGGCGGAATAGCCCTCAGAAATTCCAGAAGCGGCCCGACGGCGCGGCTGAACCGCGGAAATACACTAATGAGCAGGCCAATTCCGGTTCCGATGACGACTGCGACAGCCAATCCAAGCAGCAGGGTTATCGTGGTGGCCGACAATGCCGGATAAAGCCGCCCGCTTTTCGCCAGCAGCATCAGGCCGTTCCACCAGTCCGAGGGCGGGGGAAAATAGGGAGAATTGCCGGTCTGCAAGAGCTGCCAGGCGACGAGAAGGGCCACCAGCGGCAACAATCCTCTGGGCGACGGAAGCGCCTCCACGACGAGTGTGAAATATTGTCGCCACGGACGAGAGTACGTCATTGCCCGCCTCGCAACTGACGGAAGGATGGAAACAAGGCCTCCGCAAGGGCCAGCATTCCCGCGTTCAGAGCAATGCCAATAAACCCTACCGTCACGATATAAGCAAACATCAGGTCGGGACGCAGCGCTTGTTGCTCACGGACGATGCCGTAGCCGAGGCCTTCCGGATTGCCCACCATTTCGGCGACGACGGCGAGCACGAGCGCCAGACCAAGACTGATACGCGCACCGACGACAATCGGCGGCATCGCCGCGGGCAAAATGATGCGGAGGATGGTATCTTTACGGCTGAGACGAAAGGTCCGGCCGACGTCATAAAGCCTCTGATGAACGCCGGTGACGCCTCCGATGGTGTTGACGAGCACAGGCCAGAGTACCGGAAGGATCGTGACGACCATTTCGGTTTTCAGCGAGAAGCCGAACAGCAAAAGCCCGACCGGCGCAAACGCAACCCCCGGCATCGGCCGCAAAACCTCGATGCTCGCCAGGCTGTAACGCCGCGCTGTCGGCGATAAACCAAGCAGGAAGCCGAGCGAGATACCAAGCACGATCGCCACCGTCCATCCGATCGCGACAGAAATCAGGGTGTGCGCAATATCGGGCGCCAAAATCCCTTGGCTGGCGAGTTCGCCAAAACCCAGACCGATGGCCGACGGCGCTGGCAGGTATTCGTATTCGAGCAATCCCGACCGGACCGCCGCTTCCCATGCGAGGCCGACGAAAACGAACACGGCGGTTCCGGGCCAATTGATCCGCGCGATGAAGTTATTCTGATACATGTCCGCGCCCAATGGTCTGGTGCACGGCGTAGCGATATTCGAGAAACTTTGGCAGCTGGCGCGTCGATAGCTGATCGCGCGGCGCCGGCAGGCCAATTTCGAATATCTGCTCAATTCGTCCGGGTGAGCCCTTGAGGACGGCGATCCGGTCGCCCAGATAGACCGCCTCCTCGATATCGTGGGTGATGAAGACGAAGCTGGTCCCGGTCCGATCGCGAACCCGGAGAAGTTCGTCCTGCATGGATGCTTTGGTCATGGCATCGAGCGCGGCAAACGGTTCGTCCATCAGCATCACGGCCGGACGCAGCGCCAGCGCGCGCGCGATTTGAACACGCTGCTGCATGCCGCCGGACAATTGCCACGGATAATCCTCCGCGTTGTTTTCAAGACCCACAAGGGCCAGCGCGCCGTGGACCCGTTTTTCGATCTCCCTGCGATCGAGCGCTCGTTCTATTCCAAACGCCACGTTGGCCGCGACGGTGCGCCACTGTAACAAAGCGTTGGAATAATCCTGGAAGACGATGACGACGTCGTCGGGCGGACCGTCGAGTTGCTTTCCTTGCACCAGGACCGAGCCGCTCGCAGTCGGCGTCAGACCTCCCATGGCCCTCAACAGCGTGGTTTTGCCGGTTCCCGAAGGACCGACGATGGTCAAGAACTCTCCGGATCGAACCAGAAAGGAAATATCCTCGATGATGCGCTTGCGGCTGAACTTGTGAAGAAGCTCGACGGTGACCGATCGGCATTCGAAGGCCGGACCTACGGCCTTCTCGCTGGGATCGGATCTCTTTTCCGCCGAACTCATCTATGGCGTCACAACCAATTTGGAGGAGTCGACTTCCTTGTCGAGCTGACCGACATCCCTAAGTGCGGCGGCCCAGACCTGGATATCCGCCGGCTTGATCGCAAAGCGATAGGTCGGGAACGGCGTCGCCTGCACCACAGCCTCGGGCAATTTGGTGTACTGCGCCATGATTTTACGTGCCTCCGCGGGATTTTTCTCGATAAAGCTTTTTGCATCTTCGAGGGCTGCAATCCAGGCCTTGATCGTCGGAAGATTGGCGCGCGCCCACGCGCCCTGCGAGATCCAGAACGGAAACAGCACATCCTTGCCGACTGACAGCAGAGGGGTCGCGATCGAGACATTGCCGTTCGCACGGAGCGCGCCGGCGAACGGTTCAAGGGATTCGACGGCGTCGACACGCTTGGCCTTGAGTTGGTCGGGCATATTGGGAAACGGCACTTCCACGGCTCTGACACTCGCGGGGTCGACGCCGTTTTTCTTCAGCCAGTAAAGCACCGACACGTGGATCACGCCGCCGATCGTGGGGGTCGCAATCAGCTTTCCGGCCAGATCTTTCGGCCCGGCGATACCCGAATCCTTCGCAACGATGACATGCGTCGAAGGGTTATCCTCGGTCTCAAAAACTTCGGAGGCGACGGCGACGACGTCGAGCCCGGAGGCGACTGATTTGAGCAGGTCGGGCGCGGTGCTTGGAACAAATTCAAACTGCTTTCCAACCGTTCCCGGCAGTGTCGAAAGGTTTTGCGCGACGCTAAGCGTGACATCGAGCCCGTGCGCTGCAAAGAACCCCTTCTCCTTCGCAACCCACGCGGGAAGCCAGGTTACAACCGGAATATAGGCGGCCCTGACGGCAACCGGCGATTGGGTTTGAGCGTAACTTTGGTGTACCAGCCCTGTCGTTATCGCCGCCAAAACCGCGATGCACGCCAGCTTCGCATGCAGACCGACTCTCGACGACAGAGCTTTGTGTGGCACTGGCGGCCTCCCCAAATCCATAATTGATTTCACATTGCATAATCCTACAATGGAGTTCTCTGATACCGCAAGCGCGAATGCGTCGCACCGCAATTGAAGGAAATAAAAGGATGGATCAGCCTCCAGCAATTGCGGTTCTCGGAGGGTCAGGCGAACTCGGCTCCGCGCTGGCGCGGCGATGGGCGCAAGCCGGTTACCCCGTCATCATAGGTTCACGAAGCGCCGACCGCGCAATCGAAGTCTCAGCACAAATCGGTCAGCAAGTGCGTGGCGCCGAAAATGTCGAAGCTGCGAAGGCAGCGGAAGTCATCGTCGTCGCGGTGCCCTATTCGAACCACGCGCAGATCCTGGAAGCCATCAAGCCTACCGCATCCGGCAAGATCGTCGTCGATGTCGTTGTACCCCTTGTTCCGCCGAAAGTTTCCGTCGTGCAGTTACCTGATGGAGGCTCGGCCGCGCTCGAAGCGAAGGCGATACTGGGGGCGGACGTCAAGGTTGTATCTGCCTTTCATAACGTGGGGGCTGCCAAGGTGCACGCAGGCGGCAAGGTCGATTGTGACGTACTTGTGTTTGGCGACGACAAGACGGCGCGAGACTTGGTGATCACACTGGCGGAAGCCGCCGGAATGCGCGGCATCGATGGCGGAGGTTTGGCCAACTCCGTTGCAGCCGAGGCGCTGACGTCTGTTCTGATCGGTATTAATCGGCGCTACAAAGTGAATGGGGCCGGCATTCGCATTACCGGCATTCCTCTTCAGGCACCAAACTGACAATGTTTCATCAACTTGCATTGATCGCAGTTCCGGACTTCCCGCTCGTTGAGCCGGGAAACGCACTTGCCTCGATGATATCCGACGCCTGTCGAACGGCTGGCATTGCCCTCAACGATGGCGATGTCGTGGTGATCGCGCAGAAGATCGTGTCGAAGGCCGAAGGCAGATACGTCAATTTGAACGATGTGACCCCGTCGGCCCAAGCCAAGGCGTTGGCAATTCAGCTTAAAAAGGACCCGCGGCTCGTCGAGCTCGTGCTTTGCGAATCGACTCACATTATCCGAGCCGAAAACAGCGTGCTGATCGTCGCTCACCGCCTGGGATACATCATGGCCAATGCCGGGATCGACCAGTCGAACATTTCGCATGCAGAAGGCGAGCGCGCGTTGCTGCTCCCAACCGATCCCGATGGCTCGGCGGCGGACATCAAAGAGAGGCTCGATCGCACTTTCAACATCGAATGCGGCGTGGTGATCAGTGACAGTTTTGGTCGGCCGTGGCGCAACGGCGTCGTGGGCGTTGCGATCGGAGCCGCCGGCGTCAATTCGCTTCAAAGTTTCGTCAATACGCCGGATCTGTTTGGGCGGCCTCTCCGCGTTACCGAGATCGCCATTGCCGACGAAATTGCCGCCGGTGCGTCGCTCTTGATGGGACAGGCCGCGGAGGGATGTCCCGTGGTAATCTTGAGGGGACTTAAACGGAGCACCCATCCGCTGCCGGCAGTCGCGCTGATCCGCCCTGCAAGCCAGGACCTGTTCCGATGACCGGACCGGTAGCCGCAGGGCGTCATTACCCAGGAGAAGAAAAAAAGATCGTCGCGCTGTGCGGCGGCGTGGGCGGAGCGAAACTTGCCCTGGGATTGGAGCGGATTTCCCAACCCGGGACGACGACGATCGTCGTCAACGTCGGTGATGATTTCGAACATCTGGGCCTGCGGATTTGCCCCGACATCGACACCGTTCTTTACACGCTCGGAAACCTCAGCGATCAGGAGCGGGGTTGGGGACGCGCGGAGGAAAGCTGGAATTTCATCGAGAACGTGAAACGGCTCGGCGGCGACGATTGGTTCCGGCTCGGCGACAAGGACCTCGCCCTTCATGTGACAAGGACCCAGCATCTGCACCGGGGCGGATCGCTGAGCGATTTCGTCGCTCGGGCCGCGAAACTACTCGATATCCGGTCCAACATTGTGCCAGCCACCGATGAGGTCATCTCGACCATGATCGATACCGATCAGGGCGTTTTGCCGTTTCAAGAGTACTTTGTGAAGCTACGCTGCGTACCCCGGATAAAATCGATTCAGTTTGAAGGCGCCGCAAGTGCGGTGGCTGCTCCCGGCGTTCTAAGCGCGCTATCGGACCCTGCCCTGCACGCGATCATCATTTGCCCGTCCAATCCCTATCTGAGCGTCGATCCGATCCTCGCCATTCCCGGCATTACGGCGGCACTGCGAAACAGCTCCGCGCCGGTGATCGCAATCTCTCCCATTGTCGGCGGCGCCGCGATAAAAGGGCCGACCGCGAAAATCATGACGGAACTGAACTTTGCGCCATCGCAGCGATCGATCGCTGCCCACTATCAGGGCCTGATCGATGCGCTCTTCGTCGATGTCTCGGATGAAAGCGAAGCTCGCGGTTTGTCTGTCCAAACTTTCGTCGTGCCTACCGTCATGACGACGATCGAGCAAAAGATCCAACTTGCCCGAGATGTCATCGACGCTGCCGCGTCGCTAAGGGTAAATTCCCTATCGCATCGGGGAGCGGCCAGATGATCAGCTTTCCCGTCATTATTCCGGTCAAGACTTTCGACCTCGCAAAACGGCGCCTGTCCGGCATTCTTCAACCACCGGAGCGGGCAGCGTTGGCTCGGACCATGCTCATCGATGTGTTGAATGTCGTCGCATCGGTCGTCTTGCCGTCAAATGTCATCGTCATAACATCCAGCCCGGAAGCATCGGGGATTGCGAAGAGTGCGGGCACGCAGGTGCTGCAGGAGGCAGCTTCGTCAGATCTCAACTCGGCAATCGAAGCAGCCGCAAGACATGTGATTGTTCAGGACGCCGGCGGCTTTCTGATGTTGCCCGCAGACGTCCCGGAAGTCACGATCGCGGTGCTGCACCAGGCCCTCGTCGCGCTCGACCAGAACGGCTCCCTCGTCCTTGCGCCGGCGATCAGTGACGGCGGCACCAATCTGCTGGCCTGCCGACCACCCCATGCGATAAGGCCGGAATTCGGCGCTGGGAGTTTTGCAAAGCACCTCGCCGCGGCCGAACGGTCGGGTCTTACGTGTCACGTCCTGAACAGTCCGGAACTCGGCAGGGACATCGACAGCCCGGAAGACCTTGCGAGATTTCTCGATCGACGCACCTCCACATTGACCGATCGACTTCTGCGAGACTTGAGACGAGACTTGAGACGAGACTTGGAAAGAGACCCGGAAGTTGCCACGCGGCCCGTTCCACCCGGCCTCGCCACGGCGTATGAGACACGTTGCTCTCCGGCGGAAACCTCAGTGAGGAGCGACGTGAACACATTCGATGACGACCGGCTGTCGGCGGATGCGTGTTACGCCCTCCTCCGGGTTGATGACCTCGCCTCGCTGCTCCGCGCGGCTGCCAGCAGGCGCGACCGAGCACATGGCCATGTCGTTTCCTATTCGCGAAAAGTCTTCATCCCGTTGACCAGACTGTGCCGTGATGTTTGTCACTACTGCACATTTGCTCAGTCGCCGCATCGGCTCGAAAAGCCATTCATGAGCCCGGATGAGGTTCTTCACGTCGCGCGCGCCGGCCAAGCGGCCGGCTGTCGCGAAGCGCTCTTTACCCTCGGTGACAAACCGGAGCTTCGTTACAGTGCCGCGAGAGCCGCACTCGACGCGTTGGGATATCCGACGACGCTGGCCTATCTCCAGGCGATGGCAAAACTGGTGTTTGACGAGACCGGACTGTTGCCGCATCTCAATCCGGGCCTGCTGCAACCCGCGGACCTCGCACGGCTACGGACGGTATCGGTGTCGCAGGGGATCATGCTGGAGAGCGCGTCCGAGCGGCTCATGCGACAAGGCGGCGTGCATTTCGGAAGTCCCGACAAAAGTCCAGCACTTCGTCGCGCGACGATCGAGGCTGCCGGCGAGCACAAAGTGCCGTTCACCTCGGGGATTCTGATCGGCATCGGCGAGACCCGACGGGAGCGCATCGAAGCCCTGCTGGCGTTACGCGATCTGCACGATCGCCACGGCCATCTCCAAGAAATCATCATTCAGAATTTCCGGCCGAAGCCAGCCACGCGAATGAAGGACAGCATCGCGCCTTCGATCGAGGATCATATCTGGACGATCGCCGTCGCCCGGCTGATCTTCGATTCCGGCATGAATATTCAGGCGCCGCCCAATTTGAGCCCCGGAAATCTCACCCAATTGATCGATGCGGGCATCAATGATTGGGGCGGCGTTTCGCCGGTGACGCCGGATTGGGTCAATCCCGAAGCGCCTTGGCCGCACCTGGTTGAACTTGAGCGTGCTACCGCCGCAGCCGGCAAGCGGCTGGTGCAGCGCCTCGCGGTCTATCCGGAATACGTGCGCAAGTCCGAAACCTGGATCGATGGGAAATTGCGGCCGGCGGTGCTGAAGTCCGTCGATGCCGACGGATGGCCCGTTGACGATGACTGGAGGCCGGGCCGGGACGATCCGCTTCCGGCAAAGGATACCGCACTCGCGATCAACCGCCCCGCCATTATCGGGAACGGGATGTCGCAACTTCTCAATAAGGCCCAAAAGGGCGTGACGTTAAACGAGGCTGAAATCGTTACGATGTTTCGAGCCCGCGATGAGGATTTTTCGGCAATCTGCACGGCGGCGGATGCATTGCGGCGCGACGTCGGCGGCGACAACGCGACCTATGTGATCACGCGCAACATCAACTACACCAACATCTGTTCATTCAAATGCCAATTCTGCGCCTTTTCCAAAGGCAAGACCAGCGAAGCATTGCGCGGCAAGCCGTATTTGCTGTCGCTCGCCGAGATCAGCCAGCGCGTGGTCGAAGCCGAGGCACGGGCCGCCACCGAGGTCTGCATGCAGGGAGGCATTCATCCCGACTACACCGGCAATACCTATCTCGACATTTGTCGTGCCGCAAAATCGGCGGCGCCGGACATCCATATCCACGCGTTCTCTCCGCTGGAGATCCAGCAGGGCGCGCAGACGCTGGGGCTGTCGCTGCACGATTTCCTTTCCGCGCTCAAGGCTGCCGGCCTTGGTACGTTGCCTGGAACGGCCGCGGAAATCCTCGACGACGAGGTTCGCGCCATTATTTGCCCGGACAAGATCAATACCGAGACCTGGTTCGAGGTGATGCGGACGGCGCACAGACTGGGTATCCGCAGCACGGCCACGATCATGTTCGGACATGTCGATCGCTACCAGCATTGGGCGCGCCATCTGCTTCGCCTGCGGGATTTGCAAGCCGACACCGGGGGTTTCACCGAACTCGTGCCGTTGCCGTTCGTGCATATGGAGGCACCTATCTTCCTGAAGGGGCGATCGCGCTCGGGTCCGACATTCCGCGAGGCGATCCTGATGCATGCGATCGGGCGACTGGTGCTGCATCCCCTGCTCCCGAATATCCAGACGTCCTGGGTCAAGATGGGCGGCGATGGCGCGCGCATCTGTCTGCAGAGCGGCGCCAATGATCTCGGAGGAACGCTAATGGAAGAGAGCATTACACGGGCCGCTGGAGCAACTCATGGCCAGGAGATGACGCCCGCGCAGTTGCAAGACATCGCGCATGCCGCGGGTCGCGTGCCGCGGCAGCGGACGACGCTTTACGGAATGGTCGGCGACGTTTCATCGGCAGCTGCGCCGGCGAAGGCCTATGCGCCCCCACCTGCTTTGCGACAGCTCAATCAGGTCATTTGAACGATCCCCGAATGGAATGTCCTTCGGGCTCTTCAATCCGTGGTGCGAACAACGCAAAATCTGAAGGAATACGTGATGACGGGGCTTGCCTTTAGCATTCAGGGCCGTATTGCCAGCATCGTTTTCGATCGTCCCAACGAACAGAACCTTCTCTCCCGGGATCTGCTGCTGGAGCTGCGGACAATAGCGAAGGATCTAGCCTCGGACCCCGAGATCCAGGTCCTGACGCTCACCGGCGAGGGAACCGAATGCTTTTCCACAGGCATTCTGACGCCGGCGTTGCGGGGACAACTTGCCAAGGATCAGGTCCTGAATTTAATCCGGCTGGCCAACGAGACCTTCGATGCGATCGAAGCCTTGCCGCAGATCGTCATCGCCGGCCTGAACGGTTACGTTCGCGCCGGTGCTGTCGAACTCGCTCTTGCCTGCGACATACGAATCGCCGGCAATCATGTCCGCCTCTCATCGCCGGAGGCAAAATGGGGCGGATTTCCCGGCGCAGGCGCGCCAGTCCGGCTTCCAAATATCGTAGGCACCGCCCGAACGCTCGAATTGCTCTGCACGGGTCGTGAAATCGACGCAACTGAAATGGAACGATACGGCCTGGTCGAACGTGTGGTTCCGCGAGACGACGTTCATGCGGAAATGCACGCGCTTGCCGAAGTTATCGCCGGCAACGGGCCTTTGGCAACACGAGGCACCAAGCGCATTGTGAAGCTGAGGGAAGCAGCAGGTTCTCGCGCGGCACGCGAGCTTTCCGACGCACTCCGTTCGGCGCTTGAATTTTCTCACGACGTCGATGAAGGCATTGCCGCCGCGCGCGAGCGAAGAAAACCTCAATTTACAGGAAGATAAATCAACCCGTGATGGCGCGAATCGGGATGATGCGCGCGCTTGATCACCGGTCTGCAGCTCCGAACTCTCGCTCCAGTCCATCATGAGGAAAGTTTGAACTACGTGCAGCCAGCGACGCGCTTCCTTGCCATGCTGTCGCTTCCACAATTGGTTGCGGGTGATTTGAACCTACGAAACTAAGTTATTGATTTTCCAAGGGCGACAATTGGACCTTAAAAGCAAAAACCCAGCAATCTATTGAGATTGCTGGGTTTTTATTATCGATCTTGGTTGCGGGGACTCGCAACCACCGATACCGACATTCGCTCGTCGTGGCCGTCTGACGTGGATCGTCTCTGCGTCCCGAACGCAGTGAACGTCTTCTAATTAAAGCAGGTCTATCCGGCTTTGCTGCTGTACGCACCGACGGCAACGCTATTTCAGACCACCTTAGCGCCCCGTTCCTGACTAAGTTCCGCCTTCACCAACCATTCGACAATGTTGACCCCGAGCGGCAGACCGCATGGAAGATCGCGGCGCCCATTGCGGACCGCGTCGGTGAGTTCGAGTACCGCGCGGCTGAACGCGTCGATGCGCGAGAATTGCGGATTCGGAAACACCAACTCACGGGTTGGGCCAAGGAAACGATAGTCGTTGGCAACGGCATCGGCGGCACAGTGCAGCGTCACCGACACGTCGGCAACGCCGCCGCGCTCGTGCCATGTCCGAAAGACCGAGAAACCGTCGCGTTCCGGCTGGGCTGCAATGGCTGTCACCTGCCCCATCATGGGAATGAGCACAGACAGAACGTGCGGGCCGATATCCCACAAAGCAGCTCCCGGCGCTTGGCGCCATACCGAACCCGAATAGGGGCTCTCAGTGGCCATCACCGAGGCATGCACGCGTATCTTGGCCTGGGTCCAGTTGTTGCCCCGCTCCGAAGCGATCGTTGCAGCGATCTCCGGTACGAAACGGCGCAGGAAAAAGACCTGAGTCGCCAGGTCCCGCTCCGCGACGACCCTGGCGATCCGGTGGGCGCTTTCCAAGTCGCGGGTGACCGGCTTTTCGAGAATCAAATGCTTTCCGGCTTGGGCAGCCCGCAGGGCGATTTGGGCTTGAACATCCGGCGGCACGGCAATTGTAACCGCATCACAAGCGTCCAGGAGATCGTCCAGGCTAGCAAAGGCCGGCAAGCCGCGCTCTTGGGCGATCCTTTCGACGGTCGCCGGCGTCCGCCCCCAAATTCCGACCGCATCCGCACCAGCCGCGAAAAGCCCGGGAATGTGGATTTCCCGGGCCCAATAGGCCGTGCCAACAACACCAAATCGAAGGGTCATGTTTCCCGGCGCCGTCCTACGGCCAGACGGCGGCCCGCGTCATTATGGGGCGCGCCAAATAAAAGGAGGTTGCATGTAACCGGTTTCATAAATAGCCTTTCGATACCCCATTCGTCAATCGCAACTCGCTGCTGCGGCCCGTCCTGCCAGCCAGCCAGGTACGCGAAGTCATCGCAATGACGGCGAAGATCGAACAGATCGGCGCCATCCGCGATCTCGTGCGCGCGATGACGAAACGATAACAGGCCGCTGCAGAACCCATGTGGCTCCGGGCATTCGACGAAATTTATCGTACTCTGCAACCGCTCAATTAAGGAAAGCCAATGTTGCACAAGATCAGGAAGATCGACGTTCATCTGGTGTCCGCACCTGTCACCGGAGGCTTTGCGGATTCGACGCGCAAGGTGGAAAGTATCGGCTACGTCATCGTCCGCGTGACCACGGATCAAGGGCTCGAAGGAATAGGCGTCACCTATCACGAAGTCGGTGGTGAGGCGACGCGCGAGCTTATCCTGCGCAACATGGCGCCGATGCTCCTTGGCCGGGATCCGCTTGAGACCGAAGTCATCTGGAACGAGTTCTTCCATTATCTGCGAGGCATCGGGCGAAAGGGGCTTACTTTCTGCGCGCTAAGCGCGGTCGATATCGCGTTGTGGGATCTCAAGGGCAAGATCGTCAATCTGCCCATTTACAGGCTGTTGGGCGGCAATCGCACCGAAATACCGGTCTACTCGAGCGGCGGCTGGACGTCCTTCTCCGACGACCAGCTGGTGGACGAAATGAAGGGCATGATCGCCCGGGGATTCAAGATGATCAAGTTCAAGGTCGGCGTTGAGGGAGGAAAAAATCCGCGACGCGACGTGCAGCGCGTTCGCAAGGTGCGGGACGCGGTAGGACCCAATATCGACCTTCTGATCGATGCCAACAACTGCTTCGATGCAGCGACCGCGGTACAACTGGCGAACAACATCCGTGAATTCGATATCAAATTGTTCGAGGAGCCGGTATTCGCGGACGATATTCCCGGCCTGGCCCGCTTCAAGCGCGGTACCGATATCCCGCTTGCCACCGGGGAGCACGAGTACACGAAATTCGGTGTGCGCGATCTCCTCTTGAATGAGGCCGCGGATATCATTCAAGCCGACGGAGCGCGTGCCGGCGGCTACACCGAATTGCTGAAGATCGCAGCACTAACGCAGGCCTGGAACGTGCAATTCGCTCCCCACGCAATGGAGAATATCCATCTGAATCTGGCCGCGGCTTTGCCTAACGCACCGTTCCTGGAACGCCTGCTGATGTTCGAGGATATCACGGCGAAGATTTTCAAGAATGCGCCTGCGCCGATCGACGGCTTCATGCACGTTCCGGATCTGCCAGGACTTGGCCTGGAGCTGGACATGGATTTCATCAGGGAGCGGGACGAGGCTGGTCCCTCGTACCGCTGACGCACCGATTTTGCGACAAACGTGGAGACTAAAATGGAAGATGAAGTGTTGCTTCAGATGAACGGAGCCGTTGCCGAGGTCGTGTTAAACCGCCCGAAAAAGCTGAACGCCGTCACGCCCGGACCCTCACCAATGAGGAGACGCTGCTCGAACAAACCCGCGCGTTTTGCAGCAAACTGGCGGGCTATAGCCCCGTCGCGCTGGAAGCCGTGAAGGCGTCGGTGCGGATGGCCATGATGTCGGCGCTTCCCGCCGGCCTCATCTATGAAAACGAAATGAACACGCTCTGCTTTTCCGCCGGCGATCACCGTGAAGGAATCAATGCTTTCGTGGAGAAACGCGTTGCCGATTTCAAGCGATAGATTCCCGATCCAGACGTAATGGGATTCAATGCCTCGAATGGCAGCCGCGAGCATTTCGAGCGTCGCAGTGGGCACGTTCGCATCAGAAGTGAGCGGGCTTGAAGCCGCGCTGCGGTCCAGAAGATCCGAGATTTGAAGCATCTCCGCGACGCGCGCCACGATCGTCGATCGCTCCGCAAGGGGGACCTTCCGGATCTCCAGTCCAAAAGAGATGTTCTCCTTGACCGTCATCGACGGATACAACGCGTAGGATTGAAACACCATCGCGATATCGCGGCTCTTGGGAGGAAGGTCGTTGACGACCCGGCCGCCAATCTCGATTTCGCCGCGCGTAATCGTTTCAAGCCCGGCAATCATATTGAGCAGGGTCGACTTGCCACAACCCGAGTTGCCCACAAGAATCAGAAACTGCCCCTGCTCGACCTCGAGGTTCACGCCCTTGAGGACCTCTATATTGCTGCCGAACGTTTTGTAGACATCTCTTATTTTCAAGCCGGGCATGGCGTGATTCCTCCTGACGATTCCCCGGCACCCTTCAGGCGTCGGGCCATCATCGATCTGGCTTTTATGCAGGTCAGGAACGTCATCCCTTTACCGCCCCCGCGGTTAATCCGCGGACGAAGTAACGGCCCCCGAATATGTACACGATCAGCGTGGGTAACGCCGTAATGACCGCACCAGCCATATCGACGTTGTATTCCTTCACGCCTTCGGTGGTGTTGACGAGATTGTTCAAACCCACGGTCACCGGTCGTGCGGTCGTACCGGAGAAAGCTGCTCCGAAAAGGAAGTCGTTCCAGATCTGCGTGAACTGCCAAATGATGCAGACGGTAAAAATCGGCAGCGAGATGGGGAGGAAAATCTTGCGAAAGATCAGGAAAAAACCGGCCCCATCGACTCTTGCCGCCTTAACCAGGTCGGGCGGAACGCTGACATAATAGTTCCGAAACAACATCGTCGTGAAGGCAATGCCATACGCGACATGAATCAGCACGAGGCCGGCAATGGTATTCGATAGATGCAGATAGCCAAGAAACTGGGCAGCCGGAAGCAATATGGCTTGGTACGGAATGAAGAAACCCAGCAGCAACAGCGTAAAAATGGCGTCCGCGCCGCGGAAGTGCCATTGTGCCAGCGCATAACCATTGAACGCGCCGATAACAGACGAAATCAGCACGGCCGGAACGACCATTTCCAACGAGTTATAGAAGTATGGACGGAGACCGTTGCAGGCCGCGCCTGTACAGGCGGCACTCCAGGCTTTCAGCCATGCAGCGACCGTCCAGGTCTCGGGCAAGGAAAGCATATTGCCCCGACGCAACTCGGCCACGTCCTTGAAGGAGGTCACAAGGACCAAGTAGAACGGAATCAAAAAAAGCGCGGCAAACAGCAGCAACGCCAGATATAGAACCGCCCGCACTGTTAAGGAGCTATGTTGCATTGCGCGTGGCTCGGCTTTCCAGGTACATCAAGGGGACCAGCACGGCGACGATCATTGCGAGCATCATCATGGCCGATGCCGCGCCGATTCCCATGCGGCCGCGCTCGAACGCAAACGTGTACATGAAGTACGAAGGCAACCAGGTGGCCGTTCCGGGGCCGCCCGCGGTCATGACCACGATGATATCGAAGGTCTTGATGGCAAGATGAGCCAATATCAGCGTCACGGAAAAGAACACCGGTCGAATGACGGGAAGAATGATGCGTCGGTAGATCGTCGGCAGGGACGCGCCGTCGATTTGAGCTGCTTTTACAATTTCATCATCGACGCTGCGTAGTCCGGCAAGGAATAGAGAGGCGACAAATCCTGTGCATTGCCAGATCGCGGCGATGACCACGCAAAAGATCGCCAGATCGGGGTTTCCCAGCCAGTTGAACCTGAAGCTGCTCCATCCAAAATTTTGGACTGCCCTCTCCAGGCCATATGTCGGATTGAACAACCACTGCCAAGCCGTGCCCGCGACAATCTGGGACAGTGCCAAGGGATAAAGAAACGTCGCGCGCAACGCGCCTTCGTAACGAATTCTTTGATCCATCAGGATGGCAAGCAACAGTCCGAACGCGGCGCTGCCGATAATGAACGGTACGGTAAACCAGGCGAGATTATTGACGGACTCCCACCAGACATCATTGGAAAATAGATCCCGGTAGCGATCCAGGCCGACAAGAGCATATCTGGGCATGAGGGTGGATGGCGTAAACGACAGATAACCCGTCACCAGGACGAAGCCGTATACGAAGATGACGCTGACGCACACACTCGGCGACAAGACGAGCGCCGGCACGCTTCGCTCAAACCAGGCCGAGACGCTGGACTGAGACTTCCGCTGCCGCACGCTCGCAATGGTCTGCAATGCCGTCATCGGTCTGAACTACATGGCGGCCTTGACCGCCTTTGCCAATGCTTCCGCGGCACTCTTCGAATCTTGCTTGGAATTCATGAATTTGCTGACGACGTCGCGAATAGCGCCCAACCGCGCTTCAGATGTGCCCTGATTTTGCGAAGTAATCAGCGTGTCGGAACTGATGCTGGCTTTCATATCGGCCGCTGACTTTTTCGCGCAATCGTCGAATTCAACAACGGACGCTGTCGTGATCGCGGGGATCGCTCCCTTGTAAAAAGCCGCTTTTTCCTGATATTCGGGCGTCATGATCAGCGAAGCAAGCGCGAGTTGGCCCGGCGAGGCCGGTTGATCGTGCTGCTTGAAGAATACGAACGTGTCGGCGATGAAGGTAAACATCTTCTCGGTGCCCGGCACCGGGACGCAGACATAGTCCTTGCCGGGCACCTTGCCGGCATTCTTGAACTCGCCATTGGCCCAATCGCCCATGAACAGGATGCCGGCCTTACCCTCGATCACCATGGCCGCTGCGAGATTCCACGGTCGGCCCTGAACGCCGTCGTCGAAGTATTTCTGGGACTCGCGAACGGTATCGAACACCTTCACCATCGTCGGAGACGTCAAGGCCTGCTGATCGCCTTCAAGGATTGCCTTCCGGTAGAAATCGATGCCCATGGATTGCACGATGCCCTCGAAGAAAACGCCGTCTTGATAAGCCGTCTCGCCGTGCGCGATCGGAATGAAGCCCGCGGCCTTCATCTTGTCGGCGACCTGATAGAGTTCCTCCCTCGTCGTCGGTACCTTGCCGCCGGCTTTGTCGAGGATCGCCTTGTTGATGTACATCCAGTTGACGCGATGGATCCAATGCGGCGCCGCGTAAATCTTGTTCTTGTATTTGAGGACGTTGAAGATCGCGGGAGGAAGAACCTTGCTCCAGCCGCCGGCTACCTTGTCCAAATCGACCAGCGCGCCGTTCTCGGCCCAGTCTTGCACCGCCGGTCCCCGCATTTGAACGACCGCGGGCGGGTCTCCGGCGACGGCGCGCGACTTGAGAACCGTCATCGCGTTTTGTCCGCCCCCGCCCGCGATCGCGGAGTCCTTCCAGGTGAATGCCTTTTTCTCGATCTCACCCTTCAGAACGTTTACGGCCTTCGATTCTCCGCCGGATGTCCAATAATGCAGGACTTCCAGATCTTCGGCGCGAGCCGATCCAACCCCACCGAGCCACGTCGCGGCCAGGAACAAGGCAACAGCTTTTGACACTCCCATGGTGTCCTCCCCGGTGGTGTTTTTTTAGAAAAAGAAACCGGTTACATTCCACTCGCTAAATGACGCTGCGTCAAGCTTTTCGGCAGGTTTTTCCGGCAATGACCGGCGTTTTTGCGACTGTTCGTGAAGGGTTTACGAACGGCTCCGCCGGGCTTTCGGCAAGCCGCCCGCCAGGCTCTTGCTGGATCACCAATTCCAAGGGAACCGCTGGTCGCCCCGGGTACGGTTGTAGCTCGCGGTTTTCCCCCCAAAAAAAGCCGCCGACGTCGCTAACGAGAACCATTCAGTGCCCAGCCAGGATTGCGTCGGAGATTTTTTCAGCCAGCATGATCGTCGGCAAATTTATGTTGGCAGACGGTATCACCGGAAAAATCGAGGCGTCGACGATCCTCAGTCCGGCCACGCCGCGAACGCTACCGTTGGCGTCAGTTACCGCCCACGGGTCATTTGCAGCTCCCATGCGGCAGGAACAGGATGCATGCCAGACCCCGATAGCTGTCTTTCGCAAAAACTGTTCGAGAGCGGCATCATCCAAAAGCAATTCGTGAAGCGGAGGCCCTTCCATGATCAGGCGTCGGATCAGGTAGCGGCATAGGAGGTCAGGACCATCGAGGAGCTTTGACAGGATCGCGGTGAGAATGGCATTTTTCCGATTGACGACCCCGACGGCTTTCACCTTGTCACTGAAGCTTGCCGCAAACGGATAGGAGACCGCGGCCTGGACAGCGGGAACGTCGAACATCTTGGCCAGACGACGAAACGCGGCGGCGAGCCTATCGAGGTCACGTCGATCGTGCAGCAGATTGAAGTTCACCTCGGGAGAGTCGTTAAAATCCGCGGAACGAAGACGAACTTCGCCGGCTTCGGAGAGGGTCTTATTGACCCACATGGTCATCGACGCAATCTGCTCGCCGACCGCATGCCATGCAGACTTGGTAGAGACGGTAACGGCCATGTCCCCTGCCGGCGCTTCGTGCAGCCCGGAAGAAAAGCGCAAACCAACCAGAATGTGACGGCGCGTGCGGCCATTAAGCCTGGCATATGGCTTGACAAATGCCGCGAGCGACACGGAAGGATGGTCCATCAATTTTTGACCGACGCCCTGCAAGTGCTGCAGCACCGGAAGGCCTAAATCCCTGAGATGGTTGGCGGGCCCGATGCCTGCCCGGAGCAACTGGGCCGGGGTGTGTATCGCGCCACAGCAGAGAATGACTTCGCGTCCTCTGAACGTCACTTCCCCCGAACTTCCGCGGGCTTGAATGCCGACGCAGGTTTTGTCTTCAAATAGCAATTTTGTGACGGTGGTTTCAGTCAGGATCTTCAGGTTTGGTCGATGTCTTACTGAGGAACTCAAATAGGCAATCGCGGTGGGGACCCGGCGGTTATACAAATTCGAGATCGCGCAGGGATAATACCCGTCCCGGAATTCCCCATTTTGATCTTCAAGATAGTCAAATCCAAGTTCTCGAAATCCCTCGGCCGTCGCCTTGGCATGCTCGGCCCATTGATCCGGAAAAATTCTCCGGATCGGAATCGGTCCATCCTTGCCGTGCAGCGGACCGTCGAAGTCGACATCACGTTCGAGCTTCTTGAAATAAGGGAGCACCGCCTCCCAGTTCCATCCGTCCGCTCCTCGCCGCTCCCACTCGTCATAATCGGTTGGAGCTCCGCGATTTGCCAACTGACCGTTGATCGAAGAGCCGCCGCCCAGGATTCGGGCCTGTTCATATTTTCTCGACGGGCGTTCAACCGATGACGGAGCGTTGGCAGAGACGCTCTGTGTCGTGACGGCGAGATCGTTCCATAAGAATCTCGGATTGAGAAAAGCGAAGGCAGCAAAACTGTCGAGGATCGGCTCCGGTGCATCGTCCTCGCGAACGTCTTCGCCCGCTTCACAGAGCAGGACACGATTGGCGCCACGCGCGGAAAGCCTGTTGGCAAGCACCGTCCCCGCCGAACCGCCCCCGATTATGATGTAGTCAAATTCCATCGAGCGTTTCACCAAAACCCAGCCAGCGGTGCCGACAATAAGGTAGTTTTGTAACCGGTTACAGATATTTCTGTTGACCGCGTGTAATCCGCGGCCAAAGCACTTTAGGGCAGCGCCCTCAGCTCTTGGCGACGAATTCGTTGGCGCCAAAGACGCGAACGGTGCCTTCCCAACGAAGGAAAAAAGCCGAAAGGCCCAGGACTGGGTTCAGCGCATCCTTCCAGGCACTTCGCTTTCGACCGACCGCCATGCTGACCCTCTGCGCCAATGCCGGTACAACCGGGAAACCTCGCCGCTATTTGGCCGAAACCTTTTTCTTCCGCGTTTCCGATGAAGCGTTTGGTGTTTCAGCGGCGGAAAACACAACATTCCGCGCGACGAGATCGTCGACCTTTTCAGCCGAGTAACCCAGTTCCGTCAGGATGGACCTTGTATGTTCGCCAATCTTCAGACCTTTGACCCGAAGTTCGGGAACCTGACCATCGTAGCGATTGGGGTGATTCACCAGTTGAACGACGCCGCCATTGATCTCGGTCGACCGGAAGATATCCATAGCTTCCACCTGGGGATCGTCCGCGACGTCGTCGAAGTCGTGAACCGGTCCATACCAGATGCCATGCCTGTCAAACGCCGCGGCGACGTCGGCATAGGTACGTTTCGCAAGCACCGATGCAAAAACGCGGGCGACTTTGTCACGCTCTTCGTATGCATGCACATTCTGAATGGCACGAAGCTCGTCGCTGTCCAGCGCCTCGGCCAATTTCTCAAGCGGATTGGTGGAAACCGCCATCTCGGCGTCGCTGCAGTGATAAACACCATAAGGAGCGTGGTGATACCAGGTCGAGAGATGAGGATCGCGATTTAGAATTTGTGTGCTGGGGCGAACCGACATGAAAACGGTGAGCGGTTCGGTTTGCATATCGAAGCCGGCCGCAAACAACGATCCCTCGACATGCGTGCCCTCACCCGTCGTCAGCTTTCGGACGTAGGCGGCAACTATTCCCATGGCAAGCAACGCACCCGCATGCTGGTCGATAATCGCCGAGCCGACCGATTTGGCTTCTTTGTGCTGATTGCCTGTCGCGCTCATCAATCCGGTCCTCGCCTGAATGATCAGATCTTGCGATTCTCGGGCGAGCATCGGTCCTTTGCTGCCCCAGCCGGTACCGCTGGCGTAGATAATGTCCGGCTTTCGCTTCTTGATGTCTTCGTAGCCAAGTCCAAGCCGCGCCATCACGCCGCTGCGAAAATTCTCAACCACGACGTCGGCCTTGTCGATCAGGGCAAGCACGATCTCTCGCCCTTCCGGAGATTTCAGATCGACGGAAAGCAGACGTTTGTTGCGAAATGCACAGAGATAGAGACCGCTGACATTTCCGGGCATCTCAGCGCCCCGCCAGCGGCGCGATCGTTCACCTTCGATGGGCTCGATTTTTATGACGTCTGCACCCATGTCTCCGAGATATTGTGTGCACGCCGGTCCCTGCAGCACGTGACAGAAACTGACTACCTTCATCGAATTCAGCAACATTATCGCTCTCCGCTTACGCGTTATCTCAATCCCGGGGCGCTAGCCGACGGGAAGTTTTCCAAACACCTTCTGATGCTGTTCGTTCGAAATCGCCGGCGCCCAACCACGGTATCGCGGATGTTCGGGATCGATCGGAAGGTGAACCACACTTTGCGTCTCGCTGGCCTGGTAACAAGCCGTGATAAGCTCCAGCGATGCCCGGGCGTCGGCGAGCGTCACCGGCAACGGACCTCCCGTCGCGATAGCCTCGTGGAACAGCTCGTATTGCCGCGCGAACCAGCTCTTCTGAGGTTTGAGCTCCCTCATCTTGGCTTCTATCGCCTCGCCGATCTGTGGAGTCTTTGGGATAACCACCCAGGGGTCTTCACCCGGCCTGGCTGAATCGTTGTCGTAGCCGGTCTTCTCGAACGTGACATTCTCAAAACAAAACCGCATGCGCGTTACCTGACGCGCCGATCCGAGCGTTGCGCTCAGCGACACCAGCGATCCGTCAGCCATTAACACGCTGGCAACGGCACAATCTTCCACCTCGATCGGATTGACGCGCGTGGTTTTGAAGGCGGATACGGCAATCGCGGGCCCCAGAAGCCAGAAAGCCAGATCGTGAATATGTATGGCCTGGGTGACCAGGACGCCGCCGAGTTCCGTCGCAAACTTGCCGCGCCAGGCGACGGCGTAGTAGTCCGGTCCCCTGGTCTTTGCAGTGTCGATCGAGGTAACGTAGTGCTTTCCGGCAAGACCGGATTGAATGACGTGACGAACCTTTGCGATGCCATCGCCAAAGCGATATTGAAAAATCGGCATCACACGTGCGACGGACTGTTTCTCCAGTGCTGCGACGGCGTCGACTAACTGGAGAGAACTCGTGAAGGGCTTCTCGCAGATAACGTGCTTTCCCGCCGCCAAGGCGGCCTTGACCATCTCATAGTGCAGCCCGGGAGGCGTGCAGATCGCAACGACGTCGACGTCCGGTCTTTTCAAAACATCGTCGAAACTTCGAATCCGACCTGCAATGGCATGCCGATCCGCGAATTCCGTCAAACGCTTTTCATCGGAATCGCAGCATATCGTCACAGCGAACAGATCCGGCAGGAAAGCCAGTCCGTCGCGGACGTGCCAATCCGCCACCCAGCCGCAGCCAACGATCGCTATGTTTAGACGCTTCATTTTTCTCGTCCATCGCGTCGAGCTGCGGGCAGAAACCGGCTGTTAGACAATCTATCTGTCGCCTTCAAACTATCTGTCGCCTTCAAAGTTCGGAGGCCGTTTTTCAACGAACGCGGCAAGGCCCTCGGCGCGATCCGCGGATGAATGGTTGCGCAGAATCGACACACGTTCGAACGCAAGGCCATTCTGAAGTGTGGCGCCGGAAGCAACCGCCATGCACGCCTTGGAGGAGCGCACCGCAAACGGCGCACGGCCTGCAATAATTTTAGCAATCTCGACCGCGCGGTTGACGGTATCTTTCGTCTCGCAGATTTCGACGACATATCCGACACGGTGAGCGGTTTCGGCATCGATCGGATCGCCGGTCATGATCATGTAGGAAGCCAGGTTCGGGCCGACCTTGCGCGGCAGCCGCTGAGTGCCGCCATCGCCGGGCATGCCGCCGGTCTTGACTTCCGGTTGTCCGAACAGTGCGTTCCGGCCGGCAACGACGAAGTCGCAACACATCGCCAGCTCATTGCCCGCCCCAAGCGCATAGCCGTTGACCGCGGCGATGATCGGCTTGGGAAAGGATTCGATGATGCGCCACGCATCTACACGCAAGGGATCGTTGACCACCGCGGTGACACCGTGTTTCCGCATGTTCGCGAGGTCCGCACCGGCCGAAAACGCATTTTCGTCGCCCGTGATGACGACCGCGCGCATTTTTGGATTACCACCGGCTTGTTCGAGAAGCCGGGCAAGCTCAATGACCATTCCGTTGGTGAGAGCGTTCCGCTTTGCCGATCGTGTGAACCTGATCAGCAGGACGTGCGGCGAAACCTGTTCGCTTTGAACGTAACCCGCATCGCCCTGCATTCCGGTTTCCACGCCTGAGTTCCTTTCCAACGATCAGCTTGCGGCAGCGCCGATTTTCGGCGCCGATTTCGAACTGATCGAAGAACCTGCAGGCAGGAACCGGGCATCGGCCAAGCCGAATTTCTCGAACAACGCATCGATATCGGCGCGATCGGCATCGGCGAGAGCCGGGAACGGCGCGCGTACCTTGAAATTCGACAAAACTCCCTGCTTTGCCAACGCGTACTTGGTACGAACCCGATAATCGCGAAACGGCTGACGCCAACACGCGCGCGCGAGAGGCCCAAGTTTGCCCCAGATTTCGTAAGCCTCGGTAATCTTGCCCTGGGTCGCCAGAGTGTGCATCCGCACCAGCTCGGCGGTCGCCGTCGCCGCGAAACCGATGAGCGCGCCGTCACAGCCCATCAGCATCGCCTCCAGAATAAAGGTATCGCTTCCGGTCAAGGAGCCGATCTTGCGCTTCGCCGCGGCGGCCTCTTTGACGTTGTCGAGCGTTTGCTCAACGCTGAAGGACGCATCCTTGATCGCAACGATACTGGAGATCTGGGAGAGCGCCGTGATCGAGCCCCTCGGGTAATTGCAGAAGTTGGTCTGGAAAGCCAACATCGGCACGTTGACGGCGTCGGCGATCGCCTGATGGTAGTCGACGATCATCGAAACCGACGGCGCGCTCAGGAAAGCAGGAACCGGCGGAAAGATCACCAGGCCCTCCGCGCCTGCGTCAACGACGCGCTTTGCGTACTCAACCGCCGCCGCAGTGTGAGTGGCATTCACGCCCGACAGCAGCGTGCACCCGCCCGCAAGCGTCGCCTTGCATCGGCGGATAACGTCCAATTGTTCGGAAATCTCCAGAGAACTGACTTCGCTTACCGCCATATTCATGGCGATGGCGCGCGGATTGCCGCCGGCTACCTGCGCGATATATCGATCGAGCAACTTCCAATCGATGGCACCATTTTCCTCGAAAGGAAGGACCGCAGCACTGATGATGCCGGACGACAAGTTATGAGACATGTTGCTTTCCTCTTTCAATTTTCGTTGGCTTAGACGAGCGAGGGCTCCCGAAAGAGCGTTTTGCCAGTTGCCTATGTCTGGCTTTTGCTTGGTTTCATCCCGCAGACAACGTTATCTATTGAAGAAGTTCTATCCCCGGCACAACGTTTGTGTCAACAGGGATTCGATTTCCATACCCTGGCATCAGTCCAGCAGTCTTGCGAGCAGCCTTGCGGCCACCGGTGGTTTTGACCTAGGTTCCAAAGGCCTTCGGGAAATGAAAAACGTGTTCGAAAAAAGCGGAAGCCAACACGCCACATTGAATGACGTCGCGCGCGCCGCCAATGTTTCGGTAAGCACCGCAGCGCGTGTTCTGCGCGGGTCGCCCTATCCGGTTGCGCCCGAATTGCAGGAACGCGTGCGCAAGGCCGCGGACAAATTGGCCTATGTGCCGAACCTGCTGGCAAAAAAGCTCCGTGGCGGGGAGCATTCCTCCATCGGTCTCATCGTCGGAAACATGATGGACCCCTATTTCGGCGCCATCGCGCAAACGGTGAGCGTTGCCGCGCACAATCGCTCGTTGCTCGCCATTGTCGCGAATATGCAGCGGGATCCGCAACTCGAGTTGGCAATGATCCGCGAGCTTTGGCAGCATCGCGTCAATGGGCTCGTTCTCGCCGGCGGCGGGTTCGATCAAATGACCTACAGGAAAGAGCTGGTTGAGTTGATCCAGCAGCTCAAAAGAGCCGGCATTATTGTGGTTACGGTTGCCGAGCGGGAAATTCCCGTCCCGGTCTTTTCCGTCGACAATGTGACGGTTGGTGTGATGCTGGCCGAGCATGCGCTACGGCACGGACATTCGCAGATTGGAATTTCTGCCGGACCCATTCACAGCTATGTCACGCAGCGGCGTCTTAAAGGCAGTCTTAAGGTGCTGGCCAATGCCGGGATTGAGCCCACCGTTGTTAACACCGAGTTCGGTATTGAAGGCGGGATTAACGCGGTCAATGCGTTGCTTGAGCAGTCCCCGAAGCTCACGATGATCCTTGCCAATGCCGATACGCTCGGGGTCGGCATCATTCAGGGGCTGGCAATGAAGGGACTTCGCGTCCCCGATGATGTGTCGATTATCAGTGCCGGCGCCACCGCCTATGCGGGAATATGCGATCCCGTCCTCACAACGATGGATCTCGGCCTGGGGGCCTGTTGCAAAACCGCCGTTGAGTATGTTGGCGAGCGTTTGGCGGGAATGACACCCTCCGTGCCAAAAAAGATAACCCCTCACATGGTTTCGGGGAAATCCGTGCGAACGCTATCCCTGCCAAAAAGAAGAGTTATCCGCTAGTTCAGGCTCGATTGTCGATCCAGGCAAGATCGCTCGCCCAACACATATCAAACCCGGTGCAACTGCAGACCGCCGCCGACATCGATATGGACCCCGGGTCAGGAAGAACGTGCCGCGCAGATTGATCGCGACGCTGCGATCGAAACTCTCGGGCGTCAGTACGAGAAGATCGCCACGGACCAGGGAACTCACGCCGGCGTTGTTGACGAGGCAGGCGAGAGTGCCGAGGTCCTGTTCGATCCGTTCCAGCAAGGCGTCGTGCCGGTCAAGATCGGCCAGATCGAACGGGTAATAACGTGCCCTGCAGCCGAACGCTGCGAAGATGTCGAGTTCAGGCCCGGGATCCTCCATGCTGGCCAGCGCAACATCGAAGCCTTGCGCTGCCAAGGCCGAGGCGATGGCGTAACCGATGCCTTTGGCGGCGCCGGTCACCAGCGCGACGCCACGCTTGCTTGCTGTTGCCATCGCTATTTAAGGCCCGGCTGCATCAGGATTTCGCGAGTTCAGCTTTGGTCAGGGCAAATTGCATTTGATAGATGCCGCGCACGATGGTCTCTGCAGCCCCGCAGGCGACCATCGCCTTATTGTCCCCCATCCGCGACCGAAATGCCTCAATAGCCTCGGGATGGCTGGCTTCGGCCATAAGTACCCAGGCTGCGGTCTTGTCTGGCGCACCACGGAGATTCTTCTCCGCGGTGTCACCCTGTCCGGCCGCTACATGTCCCCTGAGCAGATGCAGGCCGACCAGACCCGGGATCGCGGTGATGGCGTCGGCCAGGCGGTCGCGCAGCGCCGCTTGAAACGTTTCGGCCGCCGCAGTTGTATCGAGCACGACCGCTTCAATCCAACCACCCTCGCCGACGCCCAGACTCCAAACAACGTCACAGATGGTGCGCGAAGTGTCGATGAAATGGGCGACGACCTGCTTTGTCCAATTGGTGGGCGCGTTCAGCCGCGATTGATACGCAGGCGACGAGAGATCGGCCGCCGTCTCAGTCTCGTAGAAGTTGAAGTATTTCGGATGCCCGTCGACCGCCACGTAGCGGCGGCCGCGCAGAAACCCCGGCAGGCCGACCCGTTCGGGGATATGCTCGCGGACATGCCACGCAACGAAATCTTCTTCGGCCTCCCTAGCGATGCCGTTCCAGATGACCAGCACCCCGTTTCCAATCAACGCCATCGGCCGATCCCGTCAACTGCTGGCCATTGAGAGCTTCTTCGCCCAGCGCATGATGTGGTCGGCGATAGCGACGGTCTCACCGTTCTGGTTGACCACCTTCACTTTGGCGATGCTGCGTCCGCGCTCTTTGTCAACCACATCCACTGTGTAGTGTGCCGTGATGGTGTCGCCGAGCAATACTGGCTGCAAGAACCGGACGCGGTCGTAACCGGCCGAGACCGGAAAGTCGGACAGTCCTTCCTTGTGAATCACATGGGCAATGCTGATGGTCGATACCGTCGACATATATCCCACCAGTAGCGCGCCGTGGGCGATACGCCGACCCAGGCTCGATTTTTCCTTCATGTACTGGTCGTTGATGTGGGTATCGCTGAAGTCGCCGGTAATTCCTGCGAACAAGACGACGTCCGTTTCGCCGACGGTCTTGGCGAACAGGTAATGCTGGCCGACTTCCACGAAATCGAGACCTGACTGCTCCATTTTTCGGCTTTCCCTGGCCATTGACACTACTTTCTTTGTTATGTAACCGGTTACAGTTGAGCCTCGGCTCTGTCAAACGAAAAACACAGAAATCACCTGAGGGAAATGGTCTGCCATGGAGATCGTCACAGCCCGCGAAGCCGCGAAGCTCGTCAAATCGGGGCATAGCGTGATGATCAGCGGCTCGGGCGGCGGCCATTGCATCCCGGAATCGATCCTGGTCGAAATCGAGAAGCGCTATCTGGCCGAGGCTCTGCCACGCGATCTCTGCCTCATTCACGTGGTCGGACTGGGTGATCGGGCGACCAAAGGCGTCGCCCATTTCTGCCATGACGGCATGATCAAGCGCAGCATCACCAGCGCGCTGATCGACGCGCCGGTCATGATCCCCCTGGTGCTGCAGGACAAGATCGAGTCCTACACCCTGCCACAGGGCGTGTTGTCACAGATCACACGCGATATCGCCGGCGGCCGGCCCGGGCTCATCACCAAAGTTGGCCTGCACACTTTCATTGATCCGCGACAGTTGGGTGGCAGGCAGAGCCCCAGTGCCAAGGAAGATCTGGTCGAACTGATGACGATCGATGGCGAGGAGTGGCTGCGCTACAAGCCGTTCCGGATCGACATGGCGTTGCTGCGCGGGACGACAGCCGACGAAGACGGCAACGTCACAATGGAACAGGAAGCGCTGTTCGGCGAGATGTTGTCGACGGCCCAGGCCTGCCGACGCCAGGGTGGTATTGTCATTGCTCAGGTCAAGCGATTGGCCAAGCGCGGGACACTGCCGCCGAAGCATGTAAAGATCCCGGGTATCCTGGTCGATTATGTTGTGGTCGACCAGGAGCAGCGACAGACCTATGCGACCGGGTACAGCGCCAGTTATGCCGGCGAGCTGCAGGTGCCGTTGCAGCATTTAAAGGCGCTGGCTTTTTCCGAACGAAAGATCGTTGCCCGCCGCGCGGCGATGGAGATCGTGCGGGGTGCGATCTGTAATCTTGGCGCGGGCATCTCCACCGGCATTTCCGCGGTCGCGGCTGAGGAGAACATCCTCGACGACATGATCCTGACCAACGAGCAAGGATTTATCGGCGGCGCACCGCTGACCGGCGTGGATTCCGGCGCTGCGCAGAACTATCAGGCCTTGATCGACGCCCCCTATCAGTTCGATTTCTACGACGGCGGCGGCCTCGACATCGCGTTTCTGTCCTTCGCCGAAGTCGATGCCAAAGGCAACGTCAATATCAGCCGGTTCGGCGACAAGATCGTCGGCGTCGGCGGTTTTATCAACATCAGCCAGAACGCCAAGAAGGCGGTGTTCAGCGGTACCTTCACGGCGGGCGGACTGGAGACGGCGTTCGAGGGCGGCCGGCTGCGTATTGTGCGCGAAGGACGGCACCGCAAGTTCGTCGGGTCGATCGAGCAGATCTGCTACAATGCGACCTTCGCAGCCGAACAGGGACGTACCGCCTTGTTCGTGACTGAGCGCGCGCTGTTTCGTGCGACCATCGCAGGCCTGGAACTGATCGAGATCGCACCCGGCATCGATATCGAGCGCGATATCCTCGCGCATATGGATTTCAAACCCGCCGTCGCTGCAAGACTGAAACTAATGGATGCTCGCCTCTTTACCCCGCAATTGATGGGTTTGGCGAACGATAAGGCACACGAAAATATCAGGCAAGGATTGCGTGCATGACCGCCGCCGATTCAACCCCGAGTCCAGTTTCAATCGTCAAGGCTTCTAGTCGCGGCGCAAAAGTGCTCGCCGTGCTCTGGGGCGCCATGCCTGCACTGGTCTTTGTGGCGCTGATCGGGCTCTGGTGGGCCGCTGTAGATGTCCTCAAGGTCCCAGCCTATCTGCTGCCGCCGCCTCAAGACGTGCTGCCCCGTATTTTCAGTTCGCGCCTGAGCCTGTGGAACCACAGCCTGGTGACCTTGCAGGAAATCATCCTGGGTTTCGGACTGTCCGTGGTTACTGCGATTCCGATGGGCCTGTTGATCGCCCTGTCGCCGGCCGCCAAGCGAATGCTCTATCCGTTTCTCATGTTCATCCAGCTCGTGCCGAAAATCGCGATCGCGCCGCTGTTCGTTGTCTGGGTCGGCTTCGGCATGACCTCCAAGGTTCTGCTCACCCTGCTCTTGACCTTCTTCCCTCTGCTGCTCGCGAGCATCGCCGGCTTTCAGATCCTCGATCAGCGTCTGCTCTATCTGACACGATCGCTGGGCGCCACGTTCTGGCAGACCTTCCGCTATCTGCGCTTTCCGGCCGCACTACCCGTCATCTTCGGCGGCTTGAAGACCTCGGCCACCATCGCAGCAACAGCCGCCATCGTGGCGGAGTTCGTCGGCGCGAATAAGGGCCTGGGTTACCTGCTTTTGCAGGCCACGGGAACGCTGGACACGACCTATGTGTTCGCCATTCTTTTTCTGCTGACCATCATCGGCCTGGCCCTGAATTCCATCGTCGAGCTGGTGGAATATTTTATGGCGCCCTGGCGCAGGGCGCACGACAAATAGGAAACGTCCAAATGCATTAAATACAAAACGGCTCCGGAGGAAATCATGTTAAGAATATCGACAAAAACCCAGCATAGATATCTGTCGCTTGCATCTCTCGCCCCGGTACTGGCGTTGGGAACGGGAGTGCTCGCCGCCTCACTTGAGAAGATCACCTTTCAACTGAACTTCGCGGCTGCCGGCTACAACGCCGGCTATGAGCTTGCGGTTGA
>Ga0137412_10000418_pt1 | contig 29486 bp, 19 predicted proteins | sample CZODoug2_1_16fun_FD_122160 | JGI IMG/M metagenome (GOLD analysis project Ga0137412, IMG submission 122160) | Vadose zone soil fungal communities from Angelo Coast Range Reserve, California, USA - CZODoug2_1_16fungal (Hybrid Assembly) | ecosystem: Environmental > Terrestrial > Soil > Vadose zone...
TTGCTTCAATTTTAAAAGCTACTATTAATAAAGTTGTCATTTTTTTTAAAATAATTTTTATTTTAAATAAAAGTAAATTCATTTTTTTTTTTTTTTTTATTTATGTATAAAGATAACGTGCGTTTTCATATATTAATACATTCTAATCTAGATTTTTAATTACCCGCTAGTAACTGAATTGTATTATCTTATTAAAGCTATTTATTATTTTTGCCTTAGTTATTTTAAGCTTAAGTAATATAAGCAGATAACTATAAATATCTTTAATCAATTTATTGGTGAAAAATAGTATATAAAAAAGTATTATATTTGACATATCCTCTTGTACTATTTATTATCTCTTAAGAAAAATTATATTTTGGGACTTTTATTTTATCAATGATTTTTTTATAGGATGTGTAAGATTAATAATAGCAAAAATAATAATTATAAATAATAAAGAATCATCATAATCTTTAGTTAAGTACAGTATAGATATGTAAAATATAAGGCCAACTAAAATGTATAGGGCATAAGATGTAACAACACCGGTACTTAGATTATTGATGGAACTACTAATATTAGTAACACTTTTTTCTAGACCAAAAGGTCCAAATTTTTCTACGGATCCTTTATCCATTATTTTAGTAGCCTGAGCTCCCATATCTAAAACAACTCCAGAAACATACTTATTATGATACATTTCTACTAAAAAACGTTGATTAAGGAAACTAAAAATATTGTAACCAAAACTAGATAATTTAAATTTCATAAGTGATTTAGGATAAAATTCAGTGAATAATATAGATAAAATACTTAAAGAAATAGTAAAAAATAAAGGTAATAATTTATATAGAGTGGGTACAGCAAATTCTGTATCTAACATAATTTCATGTTTAGGGTGTATAAATAAACTATTATCAGAAAAGAAATCAGAACCTAAACCTATAAATATATCTCTAGTAATATAACCAAAAAAGATAGAAAATATAGCCAATATAATTAAAGGTAAACTCATATAAATATCTCCTTCATGTGCAGCATTAGTTTGTTTATAATTAACAATAGGTCCATTAGGGTTACTTAAAAAAGTTAAGTATAGAACTTTAACTGAATAAAGTGTAGTAAACATTGCTCCGATAACAGCAATATAATAAACTATTATACTAGAAATATAATATTTTCCAAAAGCAGATTCAATTATAAAGTCTTTAGAATAAAAACCTGTCATAAAAGGAAAAGCTACAAGACTAAGAGAAGCTATTAACATAACTGAATAGGAAAGAGGTAAATAAGATACTAATCCACCATATTTTCTAAAATCTTGATTGTCTGCTACTGCGTGTATTACTGCACCTGCTCCTAAAAATAATAGACCTTTATAAAAAGCATGATTAACTAAATGAAATAAAGCAATATTATATGAGGATAATCCAACAGCTATAACCATCATTCCTAATTGACTCATGGTTGAATAAGCTATGACTTTTTTTATATCTTGTTGAAATAGACCTATTAAAGAACTAAATACAGTTGTTATTGCTCCTACTCATAAACATAATAATAATATTAAGGAACTGTATTCTATTAAAGGAGAAACTCTCATTAATAAATAAACACCAGCTGTAACCATAGTAGCAGCATGTATAAGAGCTGAAACTGGTGTAGGACCTTCCATTGCCATAGGTAATCAAACATGTAAACCTATCTGAGAACTTTTAGCCATAGCACCTATTAACAAACATATACCAATAATAATAATAATATTTTCACTATAGTATGGTGCTAATGAAAATACTGTATTGTAATCTAAATTACCGAATGACCATATAATTGCAAACATACCTATAGTTAAAAAACAATCACCAACTCTATTAGTTAAAAACGCTGACATAGAACTTTGATTTGCAGCTATTCTTGTAAATCAAAAACTAACTAATAAGTAAGAACAAATCCCCACACCTTCTCAACCTACAAACATCAATAAAAAATTATTTCCTGTTACTAATATAATCATCATAAAAGTAAATAAACTTAAATAACTGAAAAATCTTTGATTATGTGGATCATGACTCATATATCCTATAGAATATATATGAACCAATGACGATACTATTAATACTGGTATTAACATTGAGACTGTTAATGAATCAAATCTAAATCCTCATTTTATATTTAATGATTCTGCATCTATTCATCTAAATAAATTTATATTCACGGGGATTTGATTTATTCCTACTTCTATAAAAGCAATCATTGCCAATATTGTTGTTATTATTACACACGTACATGTTATTATTCGTGCTCCGCTAACTCCGACTTTTCTACCAAAAAATCCGGAAATTATTGATCCTAATATAGGTAAAATTATTAAAGCTAGATACATTATTTATATTCTATTGCTATACTTCCTCTTAATCTATAATATGCTACTAGTATACCTAATCCTATAGCGGATTCCGCTCCAGCTATAGCTATTATATATACAGAAAAAGTTTGACCTAATATATCATCAAAGCTTAATGAACTTATTAATATTAAGAATGTAATTGATAATAACATTATTTCTATTGAAATAAGCATTAAAATTATATTTTTTCTATTTAAAACAAAACCTAGAATTCCTATTAAAAACAGAATTAGTGAAAAACTCATTTATTATTATTAGACTAATTTATGGAATAAAGTAATAAAAAAAGACTGTGTACTTTTAGATTTAATCATTGCTAATCTATTCCAATAATGTTAGCACTTAAACTCTGATATTTTTTAAAAGTTATTCCTTGTAACTTTAAAAAAAATATCATGTGGATAATTTAGTAGATTATAATATTTAAATCTTAATCTAAAACAGAACATACACCAAGCAATATTAAACAAAACAATTTATGAAAATTTCATTGTTATAAATTTTTCGTTTATATTGTAGAAAAATTCTGAAACAAAAACCTAAAATTTATTGTAAAGTTATCATTTTATAATTTATTTGTATATAAGTAGTAAAGACAGAAGTAAATTATATATATATATTAAAAATATATAGTTATAAATAAAAGACTGAAATGATTTCAGTCTAAATATGTGAAAATGTGCATTTTTATATATTAATAGATTTTAATATATCTTATTTATTATATCCGTTTTTAAAAGAATTCTCAGATAATAACTCCTTTATATGAGTAATATTATATTGGAAAAATAATACTCAGAGTTTTGATATGTTATTACTGATTATATTAGTATGTACTTCATAATTATTTTAAAAAGTCTTTAACCCTCAATTTGATCATATAATCAATATAAAAACTTTGGTAAAAGTACGGATTGTATTGATATTGGCATTGAACTATGTAAAATACCACATATTTCTGAACATTGACCAAAAAAAGTTCCTTCTCTGTTTAAATATACAGAAGATTGATTTAATCTACCAGGATAAGCGTCACATTTTATACCTAATGCTGGACAGGCATAAGAGTGTATTACATCGGCACTTTCTACCACAAACCTTGTATGTGTTAGTTCCGGCATTATTACTCTATTATCTACTTCCAATAATCTTAGTTTACCTATTTCTAAATCACTTTCAGGAATTATATATGAATCATATTCTATATATTCTTCTTCATTATTAATAAAATCTGGATATTGATAACTTCAATATCATTGATGACCTTCACCTTGTATTACTAGTGAAGGATCAATAACTTCATCCATTAAATATAATAATTTAAATGAAGGAAATGCTATTAATATTAAAATTAAGGCAGGGCTTATAGTTCATATTAATTCTACCAAAGTACCGTGATTAACATATTTATTAGATATTCTTTTTTTCTTGAAATTAATTATTATTGATATCATTACTCAGCTTACTGCAAATAATATTATAGCTAGATAATACATAATATTATTATGTAATTCTTCTAATCCTTCCATTTGAGGTGTAGCATTATCTTGAAAAAATAGTCCTCAAGGTTCTGGTGTATCATTTTTTACATCTGTTGATCCATCACTTAAATGAATATTAGATGATTGACTGTTTACATCACTTTGAGTATTTGATGTTGTAGAATTTAGAGATTCCTGGTTTGGTTCTTGTCTTTTGTTTGGTTCACGTCTGAAAACCACTATTTCTTCAAATCTAGCTGGTATATTTTCTGTGTAACTGTGTATTCTATCTGCTCAAGGATTATTAACATTATCTTCGTTAAAAAAACGATTTATATTTTCGTTATTTCCATTAACTATGTTATGTGTATTATTAATATTTTCATTAGTATTATTAGTACCGTTTGGGTTATTATTGTTATTCATAAAAATATGTTTATTTTTAATCTTGATTTATATCTGAAAAATTATATGCTTCATAATGAAATATTCTTTAATAAGTTTGTATAATGATAAGAAAGCTAAAAGTATAGGTTTAATTAGAACATGAAAATATAATATAGATGACAAGACTTGAACTTGTAAAGTTATTAGCTATTCTGTCCTAAGCAGAACCTGGTTACCAAATTTCAGCACATCTATTATGCTCGAAATAAGACTTGAACTTATAACCTAAACATCTTCAGTGTTCCGCTCAACCAATTGAGCTTTTCGAGCATTGTTATTAATAAATATTTATTAATTAAAAGACCTTTTTAATTGATTTATGGAGATATTAAGACTCGATCCTAAATTAATGAAGTGCAAATTCATTGTTTTACCAATTAAACTATACCCCCTATATATAAAAAAGGCTTTAGCTTTTATTTTATGTAATCATAAAATACATACTTCAAATAGTTATATTATAACTATAACAATATATTAAAATATATGTATTAAATGTTTAAATTTACCCGAAAAACGATTTGAACGTTTATGATTAATATCAACGAAGCTTAAGTTCGTCCTGTCTACCAATTCCAGCACTCGGGTAAAAAAGTCTTTAATATAAATAAAAACTTGATGTAATATTTATGTATTTAATTAAAAAGACAGTAAACTATTAAAAAAAAAAGACAATTCTTAATAAATACATAAATTTATTTAAACAAATTTTATGAAAATTATAATAAGTGGATAAAGGAATTGAACCCTTATATATGTGGCCGAAACACAATATTTTACCATTAAATTAATCCACTTAAGGCTAGAGTGACTTGAACACTCACCTTAACTGTCATGAGCAGTTGGCTCTACGATTAAGCTATAGCCTTCTCGCCTTTAAGATGATTTGAACATCTAACCGACATATTAACAGTATATTGCTCTACCATTGAGCTATAAAGGCTTTTTTAAGGGAGGATATCTTGATTTGAACAAGAATAAACTATGCCACAAATAGTTGTTTTACCCTTAAACTATATCCACCTGGATTATATATAGTTATAAAAAAAATATGTATATATAAATGAATTGATATAAAGTTTAAGTTAAAAATGTTTGGCTTGTAATCTCCTTGGGAAATAAATGACTTGAACATTCAACCTATCGTGTGTAAAACGATTGCTCTACCATTAAGCTAATTTCCCTTAAAAGCGGGTAGAGGATTAGGACCTCTATCTTCCGGTCATGAGCCGTAAATGTTACATTACACCAACCCGCTTGCAACCCAGAAGAGATTTGAACTCTCGTTTTAACAGTGAAAATGTTATGTCTTAACCAACTTGACCACTGGGTCTAAGCCTAGTGTAAGTATCGCACTTACTTCTTCCGATTACAAAACGGTAACATTACTTTTATGCTAACCAGGCTTTAATAATTTTAATATTAAACTTCCGATAATAAAAATAAGGAAATTATATAGAGTGTGTCCGTCAACTAATGTTTTCTTTTGGGAAAAACCCTACTCTTTATCCGGGTATAGTTTGTTTTTTAGTAAAATAATACTTAGTACTTTGTACCTGAAGACATTGATATCCGTACAACCAAAGCCTATATTATTGATATATTTTTCTGGTATTGCTCCAGTATTTATCAAAATTCGTAATGTTTTATTACGTTTATATGAGTATAATAAAGTAAGTTTCGTGTTTATATGCTTTCAGCTCTTATCTTTAATTGACGTAGCTTTCCTGCTATGCCTACCAAAAATTAATATTTTAGTTAAAATATTTATTTAATAAACAACAAGTAAACCATTGGTCAACATACCCAATTCCTTTCGTACAAAGGGGATATATTTATTTTACTCAAAATTCCTCTAGAAGATAGAAACCATACTGTCTCACGACGTATTAAACCCAACTCATGTAGCTCTTTAATCGACGAACAGTCGAACCCTTCATGATTCCTACGTTCAAGAGGATGAGCTAAGCCGACATCGAGGTGCCAAACCGCGCACTCAATTTGTACTCTCTTGCGCTCATTAGCCTGTTCAATTTGTTAATAAAAAGTCCTTCTTTTTTTTCCATATCTTTATATATGGTTCAGACTATGTTTTCATTTTTAATATATATATATTTTTTTTTGTTTTTCAGTTAATTTCCACTTACTCAACCTTTTATACCAAATGAACCAATACGAGTTTTAGAATTTAATTTAGTATATTGTAAATTTGAATTTAAGTTATTTCTTAATAAAACAGAAGATAAACCCTTATAAGAAGAATCTATATTTAATAGATTTCCCTTATATTTAAGTTTATATATGGATCTTGAAGCTGTATATCTTTTATTCAATCTACCTTGGGCTTCTAATCTAAAACCAGTAATATGCTTATATTTAAGATTATTGATTATATAATTTTGTAATAAATTTTTATTATGAAAATAACGTTTAAAAAATAATTTTTTTTTTATTATTAATTCTCCTAAAATAATTTTTTTTTTTCTTATTTTTACTTTTCTTTTTAATATCACTAAATGTTTCATCAATCTTCTTCTATTTTTTTTTATTTTTAATAATATTGATTCCGAAAGAATATTACTATTTAAATAGAAATGCTTTAGATTTATAAAATTAAATTCTATATTTTTATTAAATAATAATTCTAATATATTTTTTATATATTGTAAATATGTATAATTAAACTTAGATTTATTTATATAAATTAATTGTCTATAATAAATATATAAAAATAATCTTCTTAATGATTTTTTAATAAGTTTTTTATAAAATTTATTAATATATTTAGATACAGCTTTAAATTTATTTAATTTTTTTTTTTCATATAGTTTTTTCAGTATTCTTAGTACTTTAGGTTTAAATCTATTAGCCTCTAATAAAACTAAAAAACCTTTAATAGTAATTCTATTTAGCTTTTTTAGTAAAATTAGTTTATTAAGTAAATTTTTATTCTTAGATTTGTTAAATCTTTTTTTTTTTAAGTTAAGCATTTTTAATAAAAATTTATTAATATATCTCTTTTTAAGTTTTAATAAATAATTATTTTTTTGTTTATTATAAGTATATAAAGTAATTATTACTTTATTATTTGTATGTTTAAATTCACCTTTACTAAGAAAAATTCTACTTTTTGATAATTTCCTGAATTTATTATATAAAAATACTCTTCTTATCTTTTTTTCAATTTTCTTATTATATAAATAGAAATAATTTCTAATAAATTTGATAGCTAATTTACTAATATTAGGTATTAAAGATAAAGTATTTTTATTATATAAAAATATACTACTATCTCAATATCTAATAGAAGAAGGAAAATGTTTTAAATTGTCTATATTATTAGAAAAATATGATCTGTTAACATTTGTTTTTTTTATTATAGATAATAATTTCATATTATTGTAATTTTAATTTTTTATTGTTTAATTATTTTAAATCTATTTCATTAATAGAATATATTAATAATTATTATATATATATATTTATATGATGGATTTTTAACTAGTCGTTGAACGTTCTTATTAAAAATAAGTTTCGCTTCAAATTAACTATAATAATATAGTGTTTTTTGAAATTTACCCATATTATTACCAATATTTGTTATTATATTGGGGAACTAACAAAAAAATCCCTAGCGTAACTTTTTCAAAAATACAAGACCTTTCCTTTCAGTATCTTGCGATCTTATGCCCCGCTTACGCGACTGATGGACCTGTAGGTCTAACAGTAAAGCAAGATTTAGCCATTAAACTTTAACAGTATTATTAAATATCATAGTATACATACTACAAATATAAATTTTAAAATATTTTAAAATACGTTATACAACTATTTACCTTATAGTTAAAATCTTACTTAAATAAAATTTATAAAAATATTTAAATTAACAGTAACTGAATAAATTATAAAAATAACAAATTGAAGACATAACAAAAAAATTATTAATATGTATATCGGTAGAACCGATTACAATAAAAATTATTTATTATGCATATTCATATAACATGAAAATTCACGAATAGAATTTTGGATATACCCAGGTACTTTTTCTGGGATCTGTGCCCCGCATAAACTGTCTTCCAATCAAGTGAATATAATAAAGTAAGTAAAGGTGTCACATCATTGTTACTTAAAAAAAAGCAACTACCTTATACACTTAAAATTCTTATATTAGATTCTAAAGTAGTAACAGTAAAGCTGCAAAGGGTCTTCTCGTCTATCTAGAGGTAAACAGTATCTGCACTGCTATTCCAATTTCACTGAGCCAATCATCGAGACAGCTGTTGTATCGTTACATCATTCATGCAAGACCGCATTTAACGGCCAGGGTATTCCGCTACCTTAGGACCCTCATCGGTAAGGCCGCCGTTTGTCGGGGTTTTCTTCAAAGCCTAACCTTTTAATTTTAAGCAAATCCGTCACCCAGCCGACACGGGGCAGACATCACACTCAATATATCGATTTTCATCTTAGCAGAGTGCTCTGTTTTAAATAAACAGTCGTACAACACTATTCTATGCCTCCTATTCCTTTGGCTCCTATTGAAAGTTTGCCTAATAAGAATGGCTCACCTTATCCCGAAGTTACGTGAGTCAATTTGCCGAGTTCCTTAATGATTGATCACTCAAACGCCTTCGTATATTCAACTAGCTTACTTGTGTTAGTATCTAGGTACGGTCTAAATACAGGAATATGCTTCTCGCACCAGGAGAAGATAATCTTCTCCTGGTGAAAACCATTGGGCATTACGTCCACCGTTTCCTAAACATTGAGTCTTTCAAGGCTTACCTAAGGCCTAACGGACAAGTAATTCCTGATCCTCCTTATTTTTCCTGAACTAATCTAACTTTAATTAGTTTTTCTAAAGAGATTTAAGCTAATTAGCTTAAAATTTTCATCGTACATAGGGATTAGGTAATTTTCACCTAATATACTTAGAAGCCGTATTTATTAAATACCATAAGCTTAAGGCGAGTTTTATCTTTTTCGTTACTCATGTCAGCATTCTCACATGGATGATGTAAAAAAATTAAATTTTTCAAAAATTTATAACATTTATCCATCGTTCCGCTACCCCATATATATTTTGTTATAATATAAACTATATATGGACAAGGTTTCGGTATATTATTTAGATCCGTTATATTTTCGGTGTGATCTTCTTAAAAAATCAATGCTCTGTTACGAGATCATTAAAATGTGGCCGCTTCCAAGCCTATTAATTGATCGTATCAAAAGGCACATCCTTAATTTCACTCAACAATAATTTTGGAACCTTATTAACTCTTGTTCTGGGCTGTTTCCCTTTTGACATACAACCTTATCGCACTATGTCCGATTTTTTAACATTCATCTTAGCCCTTCCGAGTGCAAATACTCTCCGATAAAATCTTTACGATCCCCCGATGTATACAAAATTATCTTTTAATAAGATAATTATTTTGACCGAGATCACAGTTCTGTACCTGCCAAGATGTTATTTAAATTACCTACTAATATAGGTTTCGCGGAAAACCAGCTCAACTAGTCAGTATTGTCTTTCACTAACTTACCATTATTCCTCGGATATCTCTACAACGATAACCCGTTCGGACTTTTATAATCCTGATAATAGTAAGATCACTAGTCTCCGGGTCTAATTTTAGATATTTTCTCATTTTTTCATAATCGATTTCTCTGCGAGATCGGGTTTATGGTTTATCCATTTTCCCCCTGTTATTTCTCTTACATCTAAAATTAACTTGCTGACCCATTATGCAAAAGGTACGCTCTTGTTTTTTATTCAAAATTTTCTCGAGCTGCTTATAAAATTACTATTAAATAAATTTCCTTCACAGTACTATTCACTATTGCGTATATTACCATATTTAGCCTTAGAGGAAGGTACCCCTATATTCAAACAGATATTCCATTTTACTTATATTTTTATAGGCTATTTCTACCTTACTTCTCATTATATGTAGAATCTCGTTTGATTTATTTTCCTAAGATTATTCAGATATTTCTTTTCATCTTGTTTACTTATAAGATTTATCTTAAAGTTGTATTGGTATATAGCTTTTTTTTACTCATAATAATTTCTTTTTATACTTTCTGATAATTTTATCAAAAAAATTTTACTTATACTAGATTTATATTATCTTTTTAAATAGTATTAAATACAAATATCAGAGAATATCCGATTCGAACGGATGTGATTTTTCAAATCAAATAAGTTTCAAGCTTATCGCTTTAAACCACTCAGCCAATTCTCTTTTTTTCTAGTCAGAAAGTTTTTGAAAAAATATCATTTAATTAAAATACAAAATATAGACGGCATATTTAGAAAAATTTTACTTATAATTATTTACAAAATATATATCAGTTTACTTAGCTTTTTAATTTTTACTTATTAAGCTAGACCAAATCCAATTATTAATGTTAAAACTAATAATTCTTAATTATTTTACAGTTCTTTTTCTGGTAAAGGCCACAACAATTATGATACTAATTATATATAATGTACACTATATAATAAATAATATGTATAATAATGTAAACCATCTAAAACAATAGAAGGATATATACCTAATATAATAGTGAATAAAACTAATACAATAAGCATAAAAAATTCTCTTTTATTTAAATCAGGTAAATATTCAAATCAATTTTTGAAAAAGAAAGAACCTGAAAAAGCTATCCTATTAAACATAAATATAGTATAAGCAGCAGAAAAAATAATAGATGAAGAAGCTAAAACACCTGCAAAAGGTAATCTTTCGAAAACACCATATAAAGACATAAATTCTCCCACAAAATTTAATGTAAGAGGAGCACCACAATTACCTAAAGATAGCATAAAGAATAAAACAGAAAAAATAGGCATTATTTGAGCTATACCTCTATAATAAGTTATTAATCTAGTACCAGATCTATCATATAAAATACCACCTGCTGAAATAAATAAACCAGAAGATACAAAACCATGAGCTAAACCTAAACAAATACCACCTTGTATACCTTGTAAAGTATTACTAAATACACCAGATAAATAAACAGCCGCATGTGAAACGGATGAATAAGCGATTAGTTCCTTAATATCTATAGTTCTAAGTGTACTAAGGCTAGCATAAATTATAGTTAAAATACCTATAAGAAAAATAATATAAGTATAAAATAAAAAAGCTTTAGGGAGTAAAGGTAATATTAATCTAAAAATACCATATAAGCTTAATTTTAAAACAATAGCAGCTAAAATTATACTACCTGATAAAGGAGATTCAACATGAGCTTTCAGTAATCAACTATTTAAATAAATAGTAGGAGTTTTGACAGCAAAAGCTATAAATATTCCAATAAACATAAATACTTGCGTAAGATATAAAAAATTGGTCTTAGATAAGACATTAAAATCGGTACACCCTATTAAAGATTGCATAGTTATAATAGATAGTAACATAAATAATGAACCTAAAAAAGTATATAAAAAAAAATAAAAACTTGCTCTTATTCTAGAACTAGATCCAAAAATACCTATTAATAAAAATAAAGGAGCTAAAATACTTTCAAAAAAAATATAAAACATTAATATGTCTAAAACTAAAAAAATCAATAATAATAATGTTTCTAATAATAGAATTATTATTAAAAAATATTTTTCTTTTTCACCTATTGATTTTCAATTTGATATTATTGAAATAGGCATTATTAATGTTGTTAAAATTATAAAATATATAGATAAACCATCTATACCTAAATAAAAATCATAATAGCCAATTTTATATTGTTCTTGTACAAATTGAAAATGCTTGGTACTGTTATTAAATAATAATCATATTATTAAAGATACAATTAAATCAATAATTGTAACAGAAAGGGCAATTATTTTTAGCATTTTACTATTTTCCTTTAGACCAAATGAGTTATATGAAAGAATCGAGAAAATACCTAAAAGAGGAATCAATATTAAACTAGATAATAACATAATAATTAAATAAATATCAAATTTTACAACAAAAATTGTAAAGTTTTAGAAAATTAATAAAAAATATAAATTAGATAATATTAATTCCTATATAAACATATTGTAGAGCTATAGGGATAATTAACAATAAAAAAATACCAAATAAACAATAATAAAAATCATTCTAAATTATATTATTAATCTGGGATATTATGATTCCTAGATGAATCGAACATCTAACATATTTTTATCAAAAATAAGCTTTACCCTTAAGCTAAGGAATCTTTTTTAATAATAAAATAAATATAATACATGTACAAGAGCATTCAGACTTGAACTGAAAACATGAAGTTTGAAGCTTCTTATTTTGCCTATTAAACTATACTCTTTAAAAACAAAAATATTACAAAAAATATAGTTATTAATAAAATAACTAGTTTATATGATAATCTGGTTCCGTGTTAGATTTAATAGGTCAATAGTTAAAATAGTTGTTTTCTAAACCTTCATAATTATCGTTTTTCTACCCAATCGTTTACCTAAAAAAGCACTTTTATTCTTATTATTAAAAAGAAAAAAATACTGAATCCTAAAAAAAATGTATTTCCTTGTAGGAATCGAACCTACATATTACCTATAGGGATAATATAGATTTTAATCTACTAAATATAATTTTATATTTAAAATTTTAAAGTTTATTTATTAATTTAAATAAATCGGAAAAGAGATGAATCGAACATCTAAGTGAAAAACACAATATTTAGCAAATATCTTACCCTACCCATGGAAACTTTTCCAAACAATATACGAATTAGGTCGGTCTCGATCCGACATCTTTTTCCTCGACAAGGAAACACTTTACCAATTAAGATTACTAATTCTTTACGGCTAGCCAAATTCGAAATGGCACAATTCGTTTGGAAGACGAAAGGTCTACCATTAACCTATAGCCGTTTTTATAAAAGTAATATCGGGGCACTATGGTTTGAACATAGAAGATCCTCAACCCAAATGAGACGCCTAACCAACCTGGCTCTACCCCGTATACCAGAAGAGAAATTTGAATTCTCATTGTTAATGCATGAAATTAAAGTTCTAACCAATTAAACTATCCTGGCTTAAAAATTCTTATTTAAGATTCGAACTTAAATCTAGATATTAGAAGTATCTAGCTCTGCCATTGAGCTAATAAGAATATAGGAGAGAAGAGATTCGAACTCTTAAAAGCACAATACTATTGAGTTTACAGCTCAACCCTTTTTGCCAATAAAGGGACTCTCCTTAAAAATAATTTTTAAGGTCTAAAGGAATCGAACCTTTAATATAACGATTAAAAGTCGTATGTTTTACCTGATTAAACTAAAACCTCTATTAATATTTTTGTTTAATAGTTATTACAATTGAGCCTACCATAGCTAATAATAAAATAATAGAGGTAATTAACAATCAAATTGAATAATTAGTATACATTACATTACCAATACTAGTAATATCCAAAATATCTACTAAATTACTATCTCAATTATTGGATGATACAAAAAATATATCTGCAAGATAATAATAATTAGTTTTAGTGCCAGTAGATAAGTTATTATAAGGTATAAATAATGCTAAAATAACCAAAATAGCTAAAGGTATATTATTATTAGTATTACTAATAAGTTCTGAAACTCTAATATTGATTAACATTAATATAAATAAAAATAATATAGAGACAGCTCCTACGTAAACTAAAAGATAGGACAAACCTATAAAATGTATACCTAAAAAAATAAGATAGCAAGAAATACATGAAAACAGCATAATTAAATGTAAAACTGAAACAATAGGATTTTTACTTATTATGATTAAAATACCAGAAAATATAGATAAAATAATAATAAGATCTAAAAAAATGGTAAAAAAACCATAGGATTGATCATGTATAAAATAAATATTCATGGAAAAAAAGCAAATCTTAGAAAGAATGTAACTATTTATTTCCCCGTAGGAGTCGAACCTACATATTACCTATGAGGATAGTGTAGATTTTAATCTACTAAATATAATTTTATATTTAAATTTTTAATGATAATGCATCCCGTGCAATTTCCATTACACGAACCATATTTCGACTTAACACCAATTAGAATCACGCATACGAAGATTACAAACTTAAAAATTTACTACTATATAAGTAAAAATAAAATAAATAAGCAACCAAACTTATTGCGCATACTCCTTTCAGCGCCTGACGAGTGGTTAGTACCCATCTGAGATAAAATTCACCGTGACGTGGTGATTCACGATTACTAGTAATTTCATATTCATGTAGTCGAATTTCAGACTACAATCCACAAATAGTTATATCCTATTTTTTGGGTTTAGCTCCATTTTGCAATATTGCATCCCTTTGTAGAGGTATATGTGGCACGTCTATAGCCCACGCTATTTAGGCCATGATGACTTGTCTTGGTCCCTGTTATTATTTCCATTTGTAGAAAAATACTTTAAATACAATTAAAATTAGGGTTTTCGTTAATTAAAGGAATTAACCAAAGTCTCACGACATTAACTGAAGACAGCCGTGCAGCGCTTGTAAAATTATAGTATTCAAGGCGTGGTAAGGTTATTCGCGGATCATCGAATTAAATAACATACTTCACTACTGGTTTCAGAAACGGTCTAATGATTTCAATTTGTGCATTTCCGCCTTAGTCATGAGGTGGAATGCTTACACTTTCATTTATAAACTAAATTTAACTAGTCTATGGCACTCATAATTGTCTCCAAGGACTACTAGGGTATCTAATCCTTATTGCTGCCCAAGGCTTCGTCCCTCAACGTCAGTTTTTACTCAGAATATCGCCTTCGCCGTTACCCGTCCTACCAGTATTATAGTATTTTGACCCTCCTCTGGTAATTCGTATATTCTCACATAAAACTCTAGAAAACTAGTCCCTATTAAGGCTTGGTAATCTGTCTAGGTACCCTTTATACCCAATAAAGATGAATAACACTAGTCTTCTACGTATTACCGCGACTGCTGGCACGTAATTTGGTCAAGACATTTAGATAAAAAATCGTCATTCTCTTTATTTTATCTAGAATTTTATACGACTTTCATTTTCCATTCCCCCAAGTTGCTGGTTCAGTCTTTCGACTATTGACCAATATCCCCCACTGCTGTACAATTATGCCCTGGGCTTTTTTCAGACCCAGTGTGGTCGATCGACCTCTCAGTCTCGACTACCGGAATAAGAGCTAGATTTATTCTATTACTCATCCAGATTATCTATTAACATCTTAAAGCGACTTTTTTATTTGTCTTTTATTATAAGGGATTTTCTTTCTTCCTTACTTTAAGGTAGTTATAAGATAGTTTACTCACCTGTACACCACTTCACATACAATTAATTTTTATTAATTATTAATTATATTAGACGTTCGATTAGCATGTGTCAAGCATTTGGATAGCGTTCATTCAGAGCCATCATCAAACTCAAATTTTTATAACATTTTTACAATATAAAACTTAATTTGTACTAATTTAATACATTAATTTTATAATTAATACTAATAGGCTTCCTTATAATAGATTACTATTAGATATATATTATCTTTTTATAAAAAATTCAGGTTTGAACTGATTCTTTTTTTTTTATTCTGCTTTTTTAAGGTTTTATATAAGCTAGTTCTTGTTGAATTATACATATCCTAAAAACTGCTAAAAATATATAATTTTGTTCGTTTTTTTTTATTTTCTATTTATTATCAAAGTTTATACTTTTATTACTTTAATTTATATTTATTTAGCTCTAACTTTTCTATTTTGTTTGTTAAACATTAATATATACGTCATTATTCCTTTTTTTATTTTTATTTTTTAGTGTAATTCTAAACTATCTTTAATATAAGAAGAAGATAATACTACAAACACTTGTGCTTGAATAAATGCTATTCCTATTTCTAATCCTGAAAAGGCCAATATAAATAATAAAGGTACTAAACCTAAAAAAAAGTATATTATACCTTTTTTCATTATATTATATGTAAACCCAGCTAATATATTTAATAACATATGACCACTTAATATATTAGCTCCTAATCTTAAACCTAATGAAACACTTCTTGATAAATATGAAATAAATTCTATTAATACTAATAATGGTAATAATCCTAATGGACAACCTGATGGTACTAATAATGAAAAAAATTTTAATGAGTGTATTTGGAAACCTAGTATTGTTGCTCCTATTACTATTGTGAAACTTAATGAAAATGTTAATATAAAATGTGATGTTGGTGCAAAACTATATGGTACCATTCCTACTAAATTATTTATTAATATATAAATAAATAATCCTGAAATTAAAGGAAAAAACATTTGGCCTTTTTTTGCATTTATTTGGTTTATTACTATACTAAAGACTGTAGCATATATAGATTCCATTGATATTGATCAGTTGTTTGGTGTAACTATATTGTAATTTGTTGCTAATATATATAACATAAAAATTATAATTGTTGTTATCATTAAATATAAGCCTATGTTTGTTAATGATATTTGCATATTTCCTAAAATATCTGCTTTTATAGTTATTAAGTTTCTTATTGTAAATTGATCTAAAGGACTCTTATTTAAATATATCATAATAAATTTGTTTATTTTTATGTTTATAAGGGAATTACTCTTAAAATATTAAAATAACTAAAATTCTTTTTCATCTTTATGTATTTTTAGGTCTAAATATGATTCTAACTTAAGATCTAAACATCTTTAGTGTTATGCTCAGCTAATTTAGCTTATCGAGCTAAAAATTTTAACAAATATTATATATATTTTAAAAAATATTGTTTAAGCTATTGTATTTTTATTTGATTCTAATGTTTTTAAAAATACTCTAGTTTTAAATAAACGTACAAATCTTGGTAATATGTATTTTGAAAATAAATATATTATAATAATTAAAAGCAAGAAATTATAAGAAACTTGATTAACAAAAAAAAAAGGTACTAATTGTGGCATTTCGTTTATTATTTAAAAATTACTATATAAATCTATTGTACTAAAAATTAATTTTAATAACGAAGTAAGTGTTTATATTATCTAAATAATAATATACCTAAACAAGTATTAAATAAATTATTTAAATTTTATACCTATTTTGACCTAATTTTATACATGGCCAATTTTTAGTATCATAATTTATTTAGGAATAAGGAAGATTCGAACTTCATCTTAATGATCTGCAATCATAAGGCAAAACCATTTGCTTCATATTCCTTTTTTTTTTATCAAAAAAATAAACTAATATTTAATTTAAAAATTAAAAAAAACTAATTTTTAATTTTTAAATAAACCAAATGTACTTTGTAAAGGTAAGCTAACGAATGCATGAGGTTTAGGTGGACTATCTAAACTTCATTCTAAAGAAATATAATTTCTATTAAATAGAGTTTGAAATAAATCAGAATAAAACTCAGGTACTAATCAAGGATATCTAGATGAAACATCACCTTCAACTAATTGTACATAAACTATGTGTAAAAATAGTATAGTAGCGACTACACTCATTATAGATCCAAAACTACTTACTAAATTTCACCCAGCAAAAGCATCAGGATAGTCACTTATTCTTCTTGGCATACCTTGTAAACCTAAGAAATGTTGAGGAAAAAATGTTACATTAACACCAATAAATAAGATCATGAAATGCACTTTTCCTAATAACATATTATAGTTTAAACCAGTTATTTTTGGTATTCAGAAATATCAAGCACTAAATAATGCAAAAACAGCACCTAAAGATAATACATAATGAAAATGGGCGACAACATAATAAGTATCGTGGAATGCTATATCAAGAGATGCATTAGCTAAAACAACACCACTTAATCCTCCTATGGTAAACATAACTACAAAACCTAATGCAAATAACATTGAAGGTGTTAAATGTAATATTCCACCATATGTAGTAGCTAGTCAACTGAATATTTTAATACCTGTTGGAACTGCTATTATTAATGTAGCAGCTGTGAAATATGCTCTTGTATCCACGTCTAAACCAACTGTATACATGTGATGACTTCAAACTACAAAACCTAATACCCCAATTGACATCATAGCATATACCATACCTAAATAACCGAATACGCTTTTATTAGCACCAGCAGATATTGTAGTACTTACTATACCAAATCCTGGTATAATTAAAATATAGACCTCTGGATGACCAAAGAATCAAAAGAGATGTTGATATAATATAGGATCACCACCTCCAGCTACTTCAAAAAATGAGGTATTAAAATTTCTATCTGTTAAAATCATAGTAATTGCACCAGCTAAAACAGGTAATGATAATAATAATAATACAGCAGTCACTATCACTGCTCATCCAAATAGAGCTAATTTATGTAATCTTATTCCAGGGCTTCTCATATTTAATGTTGTTGTAATAAAATTCATTGCCCCTAATAAACTACTTACTCCTGATAAATGTAAAGCAAATATAGCTAAATCTACACTAGGTCCACTATGACTTTGTAAACCAGATAAAGGTGGATAAAGAGTTCAACCTGTACCCGCTCCATTCTCTATCATCCCTGCAAATAAAAATAATGCTATACTTGGTATTAATAGTCAAAAACTTATATTATTTAATCTAGGGAATCTTTAACCTTTAAGTAGTTTCTTACCCGGACGGACTATGTCTTCACCATTATTGTAGACTGTAATGTCTACAATAATGGGCTTCGCGTCTAGTCTCTGAGGATCTAGACTTTTTAATCTATTTCCTGCATATTCTTCCCATGTATATATAATTTTTACGATTAATTCGGTTGAAATAACAACCTTATGATTTTTGATCCAATTAAGTGTATATATATCTGTTAATAGATGAATAATTTACTTCTAATTCGAGAGATTCCATGCATACGGCGAAGTGATAATATAAGAATTTGCATCCTTACACGGCATTCCCTTTTTTTTCAATTAAAATACACACACACATTGTATTATATTATTATAGATTATTTAAATGGTCTCAATTAAAATAAGTTCTTTTTAAATTCATATTATCTTTAAGATGGTTTATTTTAATTATACCATCTTCAGTATAATGATCATTTTCTAAAATCAAAGTAGCAGCTTGTTCTCAATCTTTATAATCTAAATATTTAGATGAATATAAAGGAAAGGATTTAAAATAAGTTATAATTGTTGATAAGGATTTACGACTAGATGCTGTTATAGTAAAATATTCATTACCTGTAGAAACTTGTTTTCTAATATTTAGATTACAATTTAATAATGTACTTATTTCTGTTAATATATCAAAATAACTATTTTTACTTATAGGTTCGTACATTCTTTGTTCTATTCTTAATCTACATGAAATTTTTCTTTTTTTAGCCCCCTCTTCCAATTTGGTATGTTGAATAGAAAAACTACCATCAGCGTCCACGAATCCTGATAATCAGCTGTCTTTATCCATATTACCTTTTTTTACAGGCAGTTTTTCTGTATTATCACTATGATTTTTGTTAATCCAATCTATTAAGTTATAAAGTTGTATTATCTTTGGTGTTCTTAACTCACCATTAATACAGTTGATAATAAATTTAAGTCCTTTAACAGGACTTACAACTAACACACAAGCATTGTCTTTGGGTTTATACCTAATAAATCCATAACCTATTATTCCGAGTAATTTTTTAGCTAAAGGTTCATTTTTCATAGCAAAAGTTATACAGAACCTTGGATTGTGTTTTTTATTTGAAGTGGTCTTGGGCATTCAAATATGACCATCTCCTTCAAATAAACCAGCTAAATATGTGTTAAATATAGTTTTTTTATTCTTATTATTTTTCATAGTTGTAATTGTTCTTATTGTGTTCATTCTTTTCATTATTTTTATTGTTTTTATATTCATTGTAATTGTTCTTATTGTGTTTATTCTTTTCATTATTTTTATTGTTTTTATGTTCATTGTAATTGTTTTATTTATTTTCATTGTTTTATCTATTTAAAATGGCGAAAAAAAGTGCTAATATTGATAGTAATAATCTTATGTAAATATATTATAATTTTTTTATTCTTATGTTTAAAAATACACCGGAGTTAAGCTCATTTCTAGATTCATAGTCTTCATATCAATCTTTAGAACAATCATTCTTAAAGTTATTTTTTTGATTTCCTTCATAATCATATATTGTTTTGTGTATATAGGTATATACCTTATTTATTAATCTATTTTTATTTTTATAATTATTAAACTGAAAAATTATACAATTATGTACTGTACTAGACATATCCATAATAAGCATACAATATTCCAGATTAATTTCAATGAATTCCAATTCTCGTTCTATATTTTTTAAATTAAACTCTCATTTAGATGGCTTAAGATTTAAAATTGTTCCCCAACCTAAAGGTTCATAAGTTTTTAAGATATTATTATTTATTTTTATTTTTTGTATTTTCATAAATATTGTTAATTTTTATATAATAACACAATACTAGTTTATTGGTACTAGATAAACCAAAATATTTAATAGAAATATACTATATTTGGCTAGTTTATTAAATATGTTATCTATACTAATTATTATTATAATATTTAAATAGTTTCTATATTTATACTTTAGTTTATACCTTATTTGTTATTAAAATTAACATGTACGTTCACATAACTATCTAAATCAGCATTTATAGTATGTATGAAGTAAGCATCAGATAGTAATCCAAATAATAAGATTATTAATATTAATCAAATTCAAAAAATACTCATTTTTTTATTTAATGTTATTATTTTGTTAAAATAAAATTCTAAAGTGTTATTGAATTTATTTCCTAAAAAAGATGATAAATTTAGTTTTATATTATCAGGTAAATGAAATTTAAATAATATTTGTATTATTAATACTATAACTAAATTTATCATTATATAATCACCCATTTCTGAGCTTGATAACAAATTTTGTAAGGGACTAAATAATGTATTATTGTCTAAAAATTTATTTACATAATTATTGATATTGGCATCAGAACTAGTATTAGAATAAGAAGCAACATTATTAAGACTTTCATTTCTACTAGCCTCAGTTAAGTCTGAATAAGTTTTACCACCTAATGCCATACCACCAAACACAACTGCAGCCTTTGCTAAGGGGGGCATAGAAGATTTCATTACTATACTCTTTGCAGCTGCAGTTCCTAGTCCCATAGCACCAAGTACTCCCCATTTATTAGCTATAACATTTCCTATACTATTAATACCTTGGTAAATACCTTGACCAATTGCTTTACCTGCTTCTTTATCAATAGAAACATGTCCATGTAAATTTATATCATTATTTTTATCATTAATAAAAAAAACTATACCTGAAATAGACATTCAAAACATGTATAGAAGTAATAATACTATACCTAAAAAAGAAAATAATTGAAAATACTTAATATAAGGATTAATTGATAATTTAAATTCGTCTAAATAAAATAATATAAAACTTAATGTGAAAAAAAATTCAATTATATAAATAGCAATATTAATATAATTAAGTTTTATATTATCCATAGCATAATTATAAACAAACAATAAAAGATAATAAGTTATTATACTAGCTAAAAATCCACCTAAAATAATTATTACTTTTTTTATAGGCGATAGTGGATAATTTATTAGTCTTTTAGTTACAATACTAAGACCAAAAATCATAAAAATTGTTGCACCTGTTTCATTTAAAATTTTAATTAAGTTTTCATTAGACTCTATGAAAAAATTAAAAAATAATAATGTTAAAAGAAATATAAATATGGTTATAAAAGAAAGCGTTTGTATATATTTAATATAATTTATCTTAGATAAACTATAATCGCTCATATATCATGTTATTGTACTTCATATAAAAGTACATCATATAAACAAAGCTAATATTGATAAAATTAATAATGGTATTGAAATGTCCTTTGAATAATATTCTCAGAGGGTTATTAATAATATAAATATACTTATACTTAACATAGAATATTTAAACTCGTCTATATCAGTATATTTATCTTCTTTGCTATTATTAGAAATGCTTTTATTATTTGTCGAATAGTATCTTTTACCTGTAAATTTTTTATTAATATTATATCTATACATATGTTTTTTGTGTGTGTGTATATTTTTAATTGAGGAGTCCTTTTGTTTTGCCATATCTGGACCTCCTATTGTTAATGGTAATAAAAAATTACCGAAACCTCCTATTAAAGCAGGCATAACCATGAAAAAAATCATAACTATAGCATGTGCTGTTATTATACTATTATATAATTGATTATCTGCTATAAATTGAACACCTGGTCCTGATAATTCTAGTCTTATTAAAACAGAAAAAGCTGTTCCTGCTAATCCTGAAAATACAGCAAACATTAAGTATAATGTTCCTATATCTTTTGCATTACATGAAAGAAATCATCTTTCTCTTCATTCTGTTATTTCTGTGAATTTTACTTTAGGTTCATAATGAATATCTAGTGTGTTGCTTTTTAAATGGTAAGACATTTTTATATTTTTATTTATTTTTCTTCGATTATAAGATTTCGTTTTTAATCTTAAATTACGAATAATTTATTATATTACGGACTAATCAAATATATATATATATAATAATTATATATATTTGATTATATATTTATGTAGCTTATACCAAAAATTTTTTATTAGAGTTTTATGTTGGAGCGATTCGAACACCCAATAGTAAATACCAAAAATTTATGACTTACCGATTAGTCGACAACATATAAAGTTATAAAGATAATAATATAACGTTTAAAAGGTTTTATTTTTAGACCTTTTATATTAAAAAATTTTTGTAAAATATAGCTTAAATTTTAAACATCTAATCTCTTATTTATATTGAGAATTTGTATATATTACGATCCTCAATAATATACAGAAATATATAAAAACAATCACACAACATCTACAAAATGTCAATACAATATAGCAGATTCGAATCCTAAATGGTGATTTTCTGTTAAATGGTAAGCTAAAATACGTCAGAAAGCAACTGTTAAAAAAGCAGTACCGATTATAACATGTAATCCATGGAAACCCGTTCCAAAATAAAAACAAGATGAATATGTACTATCTGAAATAGTAAAAGATGAAACTGTATATTCAATACCTTGTAAAGCAGTAAATATTACCGCTAGTATAATAGTATAAAGGGAACCATACAATGCTCCACTTCTGTTACCTTGTATTAAAGAATGATGTGCAAATGTTACTGTCACACCAGATGATAATAAGATAACAGTATTTAATAAAGGTAATTCAAAAGGATTTATAGAATCAATACCCATAGGTGGTCATTTAGCTCCTAATTCTATGGTTGGAGATAAAGCACTATGAAAAAAAGCTCAAAATATAGCTAGAAAAAATAAAGCTTCTGAAACTATAAATAAGCCTACTCCCATGTTTAATCCTTTTTGCACTGCTAAAGTATGATTTCCTAAATAAGTTCCTTCTGAAATAACATCTCTGAATCATAAAGACATAGATAATACTAGCATTATTAAAGCAATCATTAAATTATTAACTGCTAAACTAAAATTTTGAAAAGATAATACAGCGCTAAAAGTTAAAGTCAATAATGATATACTTGTATTTAAAGGTCAAGGGCTAGGAGAAACTAAATGATAGGGATGAGATTGAAAATTACTTCGAGTCAAATAATTCATTAATTATAAAATATAACTATTTATAGTTATAACTATATATATTACCGTAAATATAATCAGATTTGAACTGATATATTTTTTTATACTATATTTCTTTTTTTGTTTTTGTGATAAATAGTATTATAAGGAATTTATTTAGGAAATTATACTTTAGTAGTTTTAATATTAAAAACTTAAAAAAATTCATAAATGTAAAAAAGATTTAATTAATAATCAAGATAAATCTTTTTTATACGTTTATTATGCAACGTAAAGTAATAAAAATGCCATCATTAAAGCAAATAAACCAGTTGCTTCTGCAAAAGCAAATCCTAAAATGGCATAAGAAAATAATTGTCCTCTTAATGATGGATTTCTTGAAACACCTATTATAAGTGCACCAAATACCACTCCAATTCCTACACCTGCTCCTATTAAACCTGTTGTTGCTAAACCTGTTCCTATTATTTTAGCTGCTTGTATCAAAATATCATAAATAAAAATGTAAGTGTTTTAAACAAATATACCGCAAATTAACTAAAAAACTAAAATAATATCATTTATCAAAAAAATAAACAATAACTAAGATTATTGTATCTTTTATACTGGTAATTTATTTTATTTTAACTTATTATACTTAATAATAGCTTAAATTTTAAATTGTATTAGTTTTAGTAAAAAATTTTTAATATATTATATTTTAATATATACTATTTGTTTTCAATTTTTTAGTTGTAAATTGTTTGTTTGTCTACTATCTATTTTTAATGCATTTTTTCCTAATTCAAATACAAACCCTAGAGTTAAAATAAAAAAAAATACTAACATTATTATTAAACCGTAAATACCATTAGTATAGGCACTTACTACATAAGGGTATACTAATAATATTTCTAGATCAAATAGTAAAAATAAAAGTGCAAATATAAAAAAAGATATGCTAAATTGAGTTCTATTTTGACCTAAAAAAGAATGAAAACCACACTCAAAAGCACTATTTTTTTCTTGATATGGATTATGCGGTGATAGTAAAATATTTAAACCTAATAATATTAAAGCTAAAATAGGTATAAATAAAAAAAAGAAACTTAAACTTGTCATTTTATAATTTATTTGTATATAAGTAGTAAAAACAGAAGTAAATTTGTATATATTTTTAATAATTAAAAATATATAGTTATAAAGCCAACAAATGAAAAAAAAAATTATATATTAAAAAAGATTTTCTTAATTAAAAGTCTTTAATACCTTAAAGGTAGTGTACTGTTTTAAGAAAATATCTTCATAAAATTTATGTTTATATAAAGTACTTATCTATGTCTTATTAGTAGCAATATCTATTAAACTGTTTTCTAATAATGTTATAAATGGAACTATTATTAAAAAATGTGAAAAATATAAAACAGTAGATATTTGTCCAAATTCTATAAATGGAGATTCAACATGTTTTGCACCTAATTGCATTAATATTAAGAAATTTGCTACAAATATGAAAAATGCAATTTTACTTAAAGGTCTGAATTGCATACCTCTTAATTTAGATAAATCTGAAAAAGGCATTATTAATAACGCTAAAATTGCAGCAAACATTGCTATAACACCTAATAATTTGTTAGGTATAGATCTCAAAATAGCATAGAATGGTAAAAGATATCACTCTGGAACAATAGCAGGAGGTGTTTGCATAGGATTAGCCATAACATAATTTTCGCTATCACCTAAAACATTAGGCATGAAAAATACGAAAATAGATAGCACTAAAAGAAATAAAAATATTGTTATTAAATCTTTAAATATATAATATGGATGGAAAGGTAATCTATCGTAATTACCTGATACACCAAGAGGATTACTTGAACCACTAGAATCATGTAAAGCTATTAAATGCATTAAAGCTAATGCAGCTAATACAAATGGTAAAACAAAATGTAGTGCAAAGAATCTATTTAATGTTGCATTATTAACAGAAAAACCTCCTCAAATAAATTGAACTATATCCTGACCTACTCAAGGTATTGCACTCATTAAATTAGTTATAACTGTTGCACCTCATAAAGACATTTGACCATATGGTAATACATAACCTAAGAAAGCAGTAGCCATCATTAATATAAATATTGTTGTTCCTATAATTCATACTAATGTTCTTGGTGCTTTATATGATCCATAGTATAAACCTCTACCAATATGTAAGTAAACTAAAAAGAAAAATGCCGAAGCAGTATTTGAATGTAAATAACGTACTAATCATCCATTATTTACATCTCTCATTATATGTTCTATTGAATCAAATGCTTCTGAAATGTTAGGTGTATAATGCATACCTAATGTAACACCAGTTATAATTTGTATTACCAAACATGTAGCCAATAAAGATCCAAAGTTTCATAGGTAACTTATATTAGACGGTTGTGGTGAATCAATTATGTAAGAATTTACCATCTTTAAAAGCGGGTGACTTTTTAATATTCTCATTTATTTATTTTAATTTTATTTAGGTTAATATTTATGTATTTATTTGTTTTAGTATGAACTCATTATTTTTTATTGAAAATTTATATTTAAGCTGTTTTCAATAAAAAATGTGTAAAACTTTTTTAAGGTTTATATAGAAAAGGCTACAATAGATAATAAATTAGATATATTTAATAACTCATCAGGAATAAATATAAAACTTATTATACCTAAGTTTATAACACTTAAAGTTATAGAAAAAATATTAGACACAGAAATATCTATATACAGATAGGTTTTTTCATATTGTGATTGATCAAAATAAATAGTTTTAATTACAGTTAAGTAATATACAGCTCCAATAACACTAGTTAAGACACCAACTAATACTAAAATAACTTTATTATTATCTAATGCTGTTGTTAAAACCATCTGTTTTCCAAAAAATCCTAGTAAAGGAGGTAATCCTATAAAAGAAAACATAGTAATTACTAAACATAAAGCTAATATAGGATTAATAGAAAAATAACCTTTTAATTGACTGATTAATTGAATAGGACTATTATTTTTTTCTTGTAAATTATTATATTCAGATACATTTGTATAATATAAATATAAACTAAAACCAATAGCTATTAATATTAAAAAAGCATTTAAGTTTGTTATAATATATTGGATAATATAAAATATATAAGCTTGATATGAGTCTATATTATGTACTATAAGAGCTAATAAGATAAATCCTATGTGTGATATAGTACTATATGCTAATAACCTTTTTATTCTTGTTTGTGTTAATCCTAAAATAGTTCCAATTGTTAATGATAAGAAACAACTTATAGATAAACTAGTCGTTCAAGAATAATACTGTATAGTTGATTGTAATAAGCAACTAGTATATTGTACTAGTTCTAAAAGTAATACTAATATAGCTATTTTTCCTAGTATAGCTATAAATGTTGTTACTATTGTTGGAACACCATCATATACATCTGGCGATCATCAATGAAATGGTGCAGCTGCAATCTTAAATAAAAATCCTACAGATATTAATAATAAGCTATAAAAAATATAACTGTGCATATATCATGTAGAATAATCTACATATTTTTCTGAATCTGAAATAATAGAATAAATACCATCTAGATTTGTTAAGCCCGAATTTGCGTATATTAATCCTATACCTAATAATATAAAACAAGAAGATAAACCTCCTAATAAAAAATATGTTAAAGCAGATCCTGTTGAAGACTCTGAATTTCTATGCATTGATGATATTATGTATAAACTAAAACTTTGCAATTCTATACACAAATATATAGATCCTAAATCTCCACTTGCTAATAGTAATGTCGCTCCGCTTATAACAAATATTATAATTAAAGCATATTCTATGATCGTAAATTGTTCTGATACTTTGTTTATTATATTGGTATATTGTTTTACTTTTTTAAAAATTGTATCTATCATAGAATTAGAATCTCCTATATATTTTTTTCTAGGATAAAAACTTGTCATTAACAAGATTATACCACAAATCATTAATATAAATATTTGAAATATATGTGTTATAGCTGTTATGTTAAATAATCCTCCATATAGTCCTATTCCTTTTTCTAAATATGTTATATACAATGTTGTATATGTTGAGATTAAACTATAGAATACTATTAATATACCTATACGACTGTATAAAATAGATGTATCTGGTCTATTGTTCAATCCATTTGAAAATAATAATAATAAAAGAAATGTTAGTATCATATGTTTATTTTTACTTATGTATATATATATATAAATATTTGTTTAGAAATTTTATCAGTTATATGAAATATTTTTTAATTTAACTTATAAAGTAATTATAAATTAACTATTAATTAAATTAAGTAAAAGTTATTTGGTATTAAAGATAAATTATAAACAATACAAGGTATTAGAATAATAAATCCAATAACAATAGGTAATAAAATAGTTCAACAATAAGACATTAGTTGATCAAAACGAATTCTGGGAAAAGAAGCCCTTATTCATATAAAAACAAATATAAGAAAAGATGATTTTAATCCTAAGGATAAACTAAAAGCTAGGCCTTGTAATAAAACTGAAAATATATTTATACTAACTTCAACAAATTCTGTTTCAAAATTTAAAAAGTATATAATACTTAAAAAATTATAAAATGAAAAAATTGTTAAATAACCACCTAAAAATAAGATACTAGTAAATATACATATTAAAACAATGCTAGCATACTCAGCTAAAAAAAAGAATACAAATATAGCAGCAGAATGCTCTGTCATAAATCCTGAAACTAATTCAGATTCTGCTTCAGCTAAATCAAAAGGAGCTCTATTCGTTTCGGCTATACATCCTATAAAAAATATTATGAATATAGGAAATAAAGGTAAAATAAATAAAACCATTTTTTGTGCTTCAATATTAACAGTTAAATTTAAACTACCTGTTAATAATACAACTAGTAAAATTGCCGAGCTAAGTATTAATTCATAACTTATTAATTGAGCAGTACTTCTTAATGAACCTAAAAAAGCATATTTAGAATTAGCTGACCATCCTGCTAATAATATACCATATGTAGCTAATGATGATACTGCTAACATATATAGTATACCTAAACCTAAATCCCCTATAGATAAACCAGGACCGTATGGTATAACTGCATATCCTAATAATGAAAAAATTAAAGTTATAATAGGACCTAAGAAAAATAATATTAAATTTGCCTGAGTTGGACCTACATATTCTTTTAATAATAATTTTAATGCATCTGCAAATGCTTGTAATAAACCATAATATCCTACTATATTTGGACCTAGTCTTCGTTGCATACTCGCCATTGTTTTTCTTTCTGCTACAGTTGTAAAAGCTACTACTAATAAAGCTGGCACTATAGCCAAAATAACTTCTATTATAGATATAAGTAAATTCATTTTTTTTTTTTTTTTTTTTTTTTTTTATAAAAATAAATTTTTTTTTTTTATTTTTATTCTTTTTTTTTTTAATTTTTTTTTATCCTCTTTTAACTTTATTTTTTTATTTTTTTAAAATTTTTTTTTTTTT
>Ga0137412_10000419_pt1 | contig 29467 bp, 28 predicted proteins | sample CZODoug2_1_16fun_FD_122160 | JGI IMG/M metagenome (GOLD analysis project Ga0137412, IMG submission 122160) | Vadose zone soil fungal communities from Angelo Coast Range Reserve, California, USA - CZODoug2_1_16fungal (Hybrid Assembly) | ecosystem: Environmental > Terrestrial > Soil > Vadose zone...
TCGCAACTGAAGCTGCACGAGCTTTATGCCAATGCGCACCTGTTTTTACATGCAAGCGAAATTTCCCCAAATCAAGATCAGGAAGGTGTGCCAAACTCAGCGCTCGAAGCGATGGCAACAGGTTTGCCAGTAGTTGCGACGCGCCATGGTGGAATACCCGAAGCAGTCGATCACGGACGCACCGGATTTCTGGTGGCGGAGGAGGATCACGTTGCTTTAGCAAACGCGATGCAATTAATCGCGAGTTCGCCCGTCCTGTTGCAGGAAATGGGCACGCGGGCGCACGTAACGGTAAAGGAACGATTCGAACAGGAAACGCAAATTGATCACTTGGAATCCTTTTACGAAGAAGCGATTACAATGAACGGGGCGGCTGAATCAATCAATGCAACGCCAGTCTCGCGGATCGCTCCGCAGTTTGCCGAGGGTTTGCCGGCAAAATAAGTTCGGAGCTGAGAATTCTGTTTGTCATCCCGGCAAAACGCGCTTTGGTATGCGCGTTCGAGTTGTAGCCGGGGCGGCTTTTTTGCCGTAGACTCGCGGTGTGTGGGTCGAGGGCAGATGACCTCGGCAGGTCGGCATCACCGATGCCGGCTACAGCTGTAGCTTACAAAATGCGCAATCGTTGTTTACTGATGTCGATCCTGGCGTTGGCCTCCAGCGCAATGTTTGCCACGTCGGCCTGTGCAGCCGAAGCGGGCACGACTGAGCACGAAGGCGTCTCGCTCAAACCGCAGATGCTTGTTCAGTATGGCGGCTTCGGAATTACAAACTCGATGCTGGTGACCTGGCTAGTCGCCGCCGGAATCATCGTTTTCTCACAAATAGCAACCCGGCGGGTTAAGGCCATCCCGAGCGGAATTCAAAATTTTTGGGAGTGGTTGGTTGAGGGTTTACACAATTTCTTGGAAAACATCATCGGCCGTGACCTCGTGAAAAAGGGATTTTGGTTTTTTGCCACGATTTTCATTTTTATTCTGTTCGTGAACTGGTTCGGACTGATTCCGGGAATCGGAACAATCGGCTGGGGTCACTACGACGGTTCGGGAAATTTCCATGTCGATCGGCCGTTGCTGCGCGGTGGCAACGCGGATCTGAACATGACGACCGCGATGTCGGCCATATTCTTCGTGATGTGGTTTGTCTGGGCGATTCAGGCCAACGGCGTCGGAGGGTTCTTGAAACATTTGTTTGGCCCAAAAGGTGAGACGACCGGTGTCGTGAAGATCCTGATGGTCGTCATCTTTTTCGCCGTTGGCTGGCTCGAAGTGATCTCGATCATGTTTCGACCGATCGCGCTCAGTTTTCGATTGTTCGGAAATATTTATGCCGGCGAAAGCATTCTGGAAGCAATGTCGACCATGAATCCATGGCTCTCTCCGATCCTGCCGATTCCATTTTATTTCCTGGAAGTGCTCGTGGGATTTGTGCAGGCGCTCGTTTTCATGCTGCTGACTGCGGTTTTCACGATGTTGATCGCAGGGCACCAGGAGGGACCGGAGCATGCGCACTGATTTTTCGACGATCTCATGACGAGATCGCAAAACCAACTAAACTAAATATGATACTACCAATACTAGCAGAACTGAGCGGAAGCATTCACGTCGGGCTTGCCGCGATGGGCGTCGGAATCGGAATCGGCTTGACCGGCTTGGGAATGACAAGCGCGGTCGGTCGCAATCCAGGTGCGTTCACGCAAGTGCTCGTGCACGGAATTCTCGCCATCGCGCTGACCGAGGCGATCGTTTTCTACGCGCTGTATCTCGTTCATTAATTTCACTGGGGAGGCAATTGATATTGCGCCCGAATCTTAGTTTATGAACCTGATTATTGCCGCCAGCAGCGGAGGCATCACTGATATCTTGCGCGATACAGCCGAAACATTCGGCTGGAATTGGAAATTGTTTCTGTCGCAGGTCATCAGCTTCTGCATCGTCGCATACCTTTTGCAGCGCTTCGCTTACAAACCAATCCTTGCTGTGCTCCAGGAGCGCCGGCGCAAGATCGAGGAAGGCCAAATTAATGCCGAGAAAATCAAAAAGGAACTCGCGCAGGCAGAGAAGCGTTACCAGGAAATCATCACGAAGGCGAATGCCGACGCTCAAAAAATGATTGATGAAGCGCGCGAAAGCGCTGCGCATCTGTCCGAGCGCAAGCAGCAGGAGGCGATTGCGGCTGCCGAGCAAATCATTGCCAAGGCACGCGAGGCGAGTGCGATTGAGCACGAGCGCACAATGGAATCCTTAAAGCGCGAGCTTGGGCGCCTCGTAGTTGATACCACGGCCAAAGTGGCAGGGAAGGTGTTAACGCCGGAGGATCAACGTCGCTTGCAGGAGGAAGCAGCTCGTCAGTTGGCCTCATGAAGATCAACAAGGAAATTCGCCGGCTCTCGCGTGCAATGCTTCGGGCAAGTTTTACGGACGGCCAACTCGACCGGGGGAGAATTGCGTCGCTTGTCGATTCACTTATCGAGAAAAAACCGCGTCATTACATCGACGCCCTGAAAAATTACAGTCGTCTGCTTCGGCTCGAATTGGAAAAGCGGCAGGCCAGAGTTGAGTCAGCGAGTGAAGTGGATTCCACGACGAGTTCGGAGATCGTTACCAATTTAAAAAAGAAATACGGCAGCGACCTGACGACCGAGTTCGTCGTTAATCCAGAGCTTCTTGGCGGAATGCGTATTCGTGTTGGGAGCGATGTGTGGGACGGAACGGTGCGCAACCGACTCGAACGTCTTCAGCAAGAACTTTAATCAAGGCAAAATCATGAGCAGCATACTCGAAGAAATCGAAACGAAAATTGAAGGGTTAAAAACATCGACAACCAAGAGCAACGTCGGCGTTGTGCGTGAAACCGGCGATGGCGTCGCGCGCATCGAAGGTCTGAGTGACGTCATGCTCAACGAGATGGTCGAATTTCCAAACGGAGTATTCGGTCTTGCGTTGAACCTCGAAGAAACTGAAGTCGGCGCAATTCTGATGGGCGACAACACGTTGGTTGAAGAAGGCGACGAAGCCAAAACGACCGGCCGACTTCTTTCCGTTCCCGTGGGCAAGGCGCTGTTGGGCCGCGTGGTGAACACGCTCGGGCAGCCTCTCGACGACAAAGGCCCGATCAAAACCGAGACGTTTTATCCCCTTGAAAAAATTGCACCGGGCGTGATCAAACGGCGCAGCGTGAATCAGCCGGTGCAAACCGGTATCATAGCGATCGACGCCATGATACCAATCGGTCGCGGCCAGCGCGAGCTGATTATCGGCGATCGCGCAACTGGTAAAACCACCATTGCAATCGACACCATCATCAGCCAGGCCCGATTGAACAAAGCTGCGGAAGACGCGAAGGACAGCAATTATCGGCCGCTCTACTGCATTTACGTCGCAGTTGGCCAGAAAAATTCCAACGTGGCGCGAGTGCTCAATACTCTCGAGAGAGAAGGCGCCATGCCTTACACGACAATCATCTCTGCGCCTGCATCCGACACGGCGACTAATCAGTATCTGGCGCCGTTCGCTGGCGCCGCGATGGGCGAATGGTTCATGGACAATGGAATGGATGCGCTCATCATCTTCGACGATTTGTCAAAGCACGCGGTGGCTTATCGGCAGGTTTCGCTCGTGCTAAAGCGTCCCTCCGGTCGGGAAGCTTATCCGGGCGATGTATTTTATTTGCACTCGCGATTACTCGAACGCTCCGCGCGCATGAGCGATGAATTCGGTGGCGGCTCATTGACTGCGTTACCGATTATCGAGACCCAGGCTGGCGACGTTTCCGCATACATTCCGACAAATGTGATCTCGATTACAGACGGGCAAATCTATCTTGAGACTGATTTGTTTTACCAGGGTGTGCGACCGGCAATTTCAGTAGGGCTCTCTGTTAGCCGTGTCGGATCGGCGGCCCAGATCAAAGCGATCAAGCAGGTCGCCGGCAAGGTGAAGCTCGATCTGGCGCAGTTTCGCGAGCTGGCCGCATTCGCGCAATTCGGTTCCGATTTAGATACTGCAACAAAAGCGCGACTCGATCGCGGTCAACGCATTGTCGAGCTTTTTAAACAAACACAGTACAACCCGATTCCAGTGGAAGAACAGGTGGCGGTGATGTGGGCGATGCAAAACGGGTATCTCGATGCCGTTCCAGTCGAGCGCGTCAAGGAGTACCAACTTAAACTTCAGGATTGGCTGCAAACGCGAAAGGAAGGATTGCTTGGAGCGATTGGGGAAAAAAAGGAACTCGATAAGGATCTCGAGTCGCAATTGAAAGCGGCACTAGATGAATTCAAGACGACCTGGCGATGACTTGTCTGCAGGCGTTCGATTCGACCATGAGTTTGCGGCGTAAAATCGCTAATCTGGAAAGCGCTATCCATTTGATTCGCGGCCAGCCGGTCATGCTGGACTCGGACTTGGCGGCAATTTATGGAGTAAGTACTCGGCAGCTTACTGCGAAGCTCGAAGAACTTGAGGGCCGCCTCGGCTCGCATGACAAGGCGATTGCGGATCTTTTCGCTGCTTTGAAACGTTTGCTTGCCCCTCCAGAACCGCCGAAGAGACGCGAGATCGGATTTCACGTGCGCGAAGACTGCGGACGTTACCGGGCGAAAAGAAGATTCTAATAGATGGCGAACACGCAGGACATACGGCGCCGGATCAGATCGATCCGCAACACCGCGCAGATCACCAAAGCAATGCAAATGGTGGCTGCCTCCAAAATGCGCAAAGCGCAGCAGCACGCGCTGGCGGGACGGCCTTACGCTGCTTTGATGAATAAGGTTCTCGTTTCGTTGCAAAAACGGACAGACCCGAGATTTCATCCACTGCTCGCTGTTCGCCCACTCAAAAAAGAGTTGGTCTTAATTATCAGTACAGACAAGGGACTCTGTGGAGCGTTGAACACGAACCTGCTTCGAGAGGTCAGCAACTTTGATTCGGCTAAAACGGCGTTCGTGGTGACAGGCAAGAAGGCGCGACAATTCATCGCGCGAACAAAGCGCGATTTGTTGGCTGATTTTGAATTGAAAGACGAACCGGCCTTCGTTGAAGCGAAGCCGATCTCGAAGTTTTGCATGGAGAAATTCCTGAGGCACGAGGTCGACAAAGTCTCGGTACTCTACACACATTTTATCAACACAATTAGCCAACGCGCCGTGGTGCAGACACTACTGCCGATTAGTAGTTTTGATTTGCCGAAAAGCGAAGCAGCCCAAGCTGAAAGTGAAGGTCAGGATCCAATGATAGGCTACCTGTTCGAGCCCAACGCCGAGGTCGTTCTCGATTCGATGCTTCCGTATTATGTCTCCTACCAGGTTTTTCAAATGATTCTAGACGCGCGCGCGTCTGAACACAGCGCCCGAATGGTGGCGATGAAGAACGCCACCGATAACGCGAATCAATTTATCAAGGACCTTACCTTGGAGTACAACAAGATGCGTCAGGCCGGCATCACAACAGAGTTACTCGAGATCGCCACAGCGCAGATGGCTCTCGGTGGTTAGCCAAGTTTTATGAATACAGGAAACATAGTTCAAGTAATCGGTCCCGTAGTGGACGTGGAATTTCCGGACGAAAAGAAGCTGCCGAAAATCTACAACGCCCTCGAAATTGAGTATGAAGTGAACGGCAACCCAACGAAGTTGACACTCGAAGTGCAACAGCATCTTGGCGAAAGCTGGGTTCGCTCCATCGCAATGTCTTCGACGGAAGGGTTGAAGCGCGGAATGAGCGTAACCGACACTGGTAGTCCGATCAGTGTACCAGTAGGCGAGGCCGTGCTTGGCCGGCTTTTTAACGTCACTGGCGACGCGATCGATAACCGCGGTCCGGTGAATTACACGAAGCGTTACCCAATCCATCGCCCGGCGCCGACACTCACGGAGCAAGACACAACGGCAAAGATCCTGGAAACAGGGATCAAGGTCATCGATCTTGTTTGTCCATTCACAAAAGGCGGCAAAGTCGGCGCATTTGGCGGCGCGGGCGTCGGCAAGACGGTTGTCATCCAGGAGTTAATCAACAACATCGCCATGAAACATGGCGGCGTTTCCATCTTTGCCGGAGTAGGCGAACGGAGCCGGGAAGGCAACGATCTTTACAAGGAAATGAGCGAGGCCGGCGTGATCGATCAAAAAGACTTGTCGAAGTCGAAAGTAGGGATGGTTTTCGGTCAGATGAACGAACCACCGGGCGCGCGTTTACGGGTTGCTCTTTCTGCCCTTGCAATGACCGAATATTTTCGCGACGAGCGCAATCAGGATGTGCTTCTTTTCATCGACAACATCTTTCGATTCTCGCAAGCGGGCTCGGAGGTATCGGCATTGCTGGGCCGAACGCCAAGCGCGGTTGGTTACCAACCTACGCTGGCTGCTGAGATGGGTGATTTGCAGGAACGAATTACATCGACAAATAAAGGATCGATCACTTCGTTCCAGGCAGTCTATGTGCCAGCGGACGATCTCACTGATCCAGCGCCTGCAAACACTTTCGCGCACTTGGATTCGACCATCGTGCTTGAGCGTTCCATCGCCGAGCTTGGAATTTATCCAGCGGTCGATCCGCTGGCATCAACATCGAAAGCGCTGGCACCGGAAATTGTCGGCGAGGAGCATTATAACGTTGCGCGCGGAGTGCAGCGTGTTTTGCAGCGTTACAAGGATTTGCAGGACATCATCGCAATTCTCGGAATGGATGAGTTAAGCCCGGAGGACAAGATCACTGTTCATCGCGCACGCAAGATTCAGCGGTTCCTTAGCCAGCCCTTCCACGTGGCAGAAGTTTTCACCGGCTTCAAGGGCCAATATGTTCCGGTCCCGGAAACAGTCCGCGGTTTCAAAGAAATTCTCGATGGCAAACACGACGATGTGCCCGAGCAAAACTTCTACATGAAGGGCGGCATTGAGATGATCAAAGAAGGCTAACGCCTTACGTTACAACGTGAATTGTTACACCGTTACAACATCTCGGATTACCGCGATCGCCCGATTTAACGATTCAACGAATTAACCAATCACGAATCACCATGGCCACCCTGAAGCTTGAGATTGTAACGCCCGAGGAAAAAATTTACTCCGAGGACGTGGAGATGGTCACGTTGCCAGGTTCGGAAGGGGAGTTGGGAGTTTACCCTAAACATGTTCCGCTGCTAACCACCTTGGTGCCGGGCGAGCTGCGCGTCCTGAAGGACGGGCGCGAAAAGTCCATGGCGATAGGCGAAGGTTTTGTCGAAATTAGAGCCGACGCAGTCTCGGTTTTAACCGACATGGCGCTTGAATCCGAGAAGATCGACATTGCTGCGGCTGAGGCAGCGGTCGAGCGCGCCAAGGCCGCGATGAAGGAAGATCAAACCCCCGAACAGGTGGCAGCAATTCAAGCGTCGCTGCAGAAAGCGCTTGCTCAGTTGCACGTCAAACGCCGCCGCCACGGATAACGTCTGTAGAGGCGCCTTGAAATGAGCCGCGTCATTCCGAGCGAAAGTCGAGGAATCCCGTGGCGCTATCTTCAGGCTACCAACGCGGGATTCTTCAACTCCGCTTCGTTCCGCTCAGAATGACGAGTCCCGATATACTGGGAATCATCGCTGGAAACGGCGTGTATCCCCGATTGCTCGCTGACGCAGCACGAAAAGCTGGCGTAAAAAAAATAATTGCAGCTGCATTCACTGGCGAGACCGATCCAGTGCTCGCGCAACATCTTGATCTGATCGAATGGATGCGCGTCGGACAACTGAATCGGCTCTTGAAATTCTTTAACGAGCACAAAGTTCATCACGTAATCATGGCCGGCCAGATTGCGCCGAAGAATCTTTTTGATCTGCGTCCGGATTTGAAAGCGGTGCTCTTGCTGGGAAAACTGAAACAGCGCAACGCGGAATCTATCTTTGCGGCGATTGCAGACGAACTGACCAGGATAGATGTCGATCTTTTACCGGCGACAACTTTTCTAGAGGAATGTCTTGCCTCTTCGGGATTGATTGCAGGAGCAAGGCTCAGTCAGCGCGAAGAAGAAGATGTCGATCTGGGCCGGAAGATCGCGAAAGAAATCGCGCGACTCGACATTGGGCAGACTATCATCGTGAAAAACGGAACTGTCGTTGCGGTGGAAGCGTTCGAAGGAACGAACGAGACCATCAAGCGCGGCGGCGCACTCGCGCGTGAAGGCGCGGTCATGGTCAAAGTCGCCAAGCCGAATCAAGACATGCGTTTCGATGTGCCAGTAATTGGGGTCGAAACCGTCTGCGTCGCTGCAGAGGCTAAACTGCGCGTAATCGCGGTTGAAGCAGGAAAGACCTTGCTCCTCGAACGCGATACGATTGTCGATCTCGCCGATCGCTCGAAGATTTCGATCGTTGCGCGTTAGTGGCTTTCCTCGTCGCGGATTGGCCACTGGCGTCTATCAGTGGGATACGTGAAACCTTCCGACTCTAACAAGAAAACACTTGTGAATCGCGGCGGTTGATTTTTTGCAACGATCAATATTGCTCGCGTCATATCGTCGGCGCCGCGCGGCAAGAGCGAGATCAACTCCGGTACAAATTATCTTGGCTTCCGCTGCGTAAAGTCGCCGGGGAGACAATGAGAAAGGAATAGGTCGAGCCGAATAGTCCTGGTAATCGTCCTGAATTGCGGCCCGAGTTTTTTGCTCGCCTTGCCGCGGACTTTCCTGATATCACGGGCTCTTCCTCCGGCGGAATGCTGTGCAGCGCACTGCCCGGGATTCACTTCAATGAATAGCGACCACTGGCTACTCTTTCAGATACAGATTCGACCGTCTTTTAGCGGCCTGAAACCACAACAATCACGCTTACGAAAACTAAACTAACTATCGCGAATGGCTCGAGGTGCCGCTGAAGACACTTGAATGTCCTTCGTAAAACGGACCAGGAATCAACAGACGAAACTCACGCTAACGACAAATAACAACCAACGACGCTATGAAACAGAGATTAACATCAACGCTACAAGATTATTCCCACCATATGTATTTCTTCGAGCAGCGCGCAACGCTGGTGTCTGCAATCCTGATCGCTGCCATCGTATGGAGTACAGAAGCGTTCGCTCAGGCGGATCCACTGGCCTCCTGGAATGACACCGCCGCCAAGAAAGCCATTATCGCTTTCGTCGAGAAGGTAACGAAAGAAGGTTCGCCAGACTTTGTTAAGCCCGAGGAGCGCATTGCTACCTTCGACAACGACGGCACGCTCTGGGTTGAGCAGCCGATTTACACGCAAGTGACCTTCGCCATCGACGAAGTCATTGCGATAGCACCACAGCATCCGGAGTGGCGTGAGACTGAGCCGTTCAAGTCGATCCTCGCTCACGATCGCGAGGCGATGATGCGATTCAGCATCCAGGATTTCGAAAAGGTTGTCGCTGTTACACACAGCGGCATGACAGTTCAACAGTTTCAGGAAATCGTTAAGAAGTGGCTCGCCGAAGCCAAGCACCCGCGTTTCAAGCGACCTTATACCGAATGCGTTTATCAACCCATGCTCGAATTGATGCGATACCTGCGGGCCAACGGGTTCAAGACCTATATTGTGACCGGCGGCGGCCAGGAGTTTGTCCGTGCATTTGCCGGTCCGACTTACGATGTGCCGCCTGAGCAAGTTGTGGGCAGCATGGGCAAAGTGAAATACGAGTATGACAAGGAAGGGAAGCCCGAGCTGATCAAGTTGCCTGAGGTACTTCTAATCGACGACAAGACCGGTAAGCCGGAAGGGATCAACATGGTCATCGGTCGTCGCCCGCAAGGTGCCTTCGGCAATTCAACTGGTGACCAGCAAATGCTCGAATACACCGGGGCAGGCGACGGCGCGAGACTAATGATGCTTGTCCATCACGATGATGCCAAGCGTGAGTACGCCTATGGCGCGGAGTCGAAGATCGGAACGTTTAGCGATGCGCTAATGGCTGAAGCGAAGAAGAAGGGCTGGATCGTCATCAGCATGAAAGACGATTGGAAAACCATTTTCCCGCCCGCGAAATGAAAAGCGCGTCTTTCTATCGGGAAACGATTAAGCGAAGCTCCGTGGCATGAGTAGAGAAGTGAACAAGATGAAACTTCCTGCTGAGGTCGAGTTTCACGAAGACATTCTCCTGCTTGTCTGGCGACCGCGCGGTTTGTTGAACAGGGAGGCCGTTAACAGAATCATAACTGTCATCGGAGAACTCGAAACCGCATTGAAGGAACCTTTCAATCGATTCGGCGATACGCTGGAAGCTGATGCAGTTGATCTCAATTTCGAACACATTATTCGCGTTTCTCTCTATCGGCGCTCGTTCTATGCAGGTCGTCCACCGGTAAAGACAGCGATTCTCGCGACGGATGCTACGGCTATTCACTACGCCCGGCTACATGCCTTATTGACTCAAGGTTCTTCAATCAAAGTCCGCGTATTTCAGGATCGCAAAGAAGCCGCGCAATGGCTCGGCGTGCCGATCGCCTTGCTGACGGCCGAGCCCGCGAGGGCGAAACATCCTGATGACCAAAAGGATCAGCCCAAGAAAGGAGCCCCCTAATGAAACTTTCTCCTGAGATTCAGTTTCACGAAGACATTCGTTTACTCATTTATCGGCCGCGCGGCTTGATCGATGAGGCGGCGATTAACAAGGTCACCAGTGTTATCGAAGAGCTGGAAGCGGAAATGCAGGCGCCTTTCAATCGATTCTCCGATACATTGGAGGCCCATGAAGTTGAGCTGAACTTCAGATACGTCATTCAAGTTTCTCTTCATCGGCGTCTCGCCCATGCAGGTCGTGCACCGGTGAAATCAGCAATTCTCGTCACCGAGCCTACTCTGGTTCATTACGCCCGGTTACTCGTCTTACTGACTGAGGGGTCTTCGATCAAAGTCCGCGTGTTTCACGAGCGCGAAGAAGCCGCACAATGGCTGGGCGTGCCGGTCGACCGATTAGAAACGAGCTCCAATCCCAGGGAAACATGAAGCTAACAACGATCAGCTAGGAAGGAAACGGTAAGACAATGAAACTGCCTCTGCCACCTGATGTCGAGTTTCACGAAGACATTTGTCTGCTGATCCATAGACCGCGCGGTTTGCTGAACAGGGCGGCTCTTAAGAAAATCATAAGCTTACTCGGAGAACTCGAATTCACCTTGAAGAAGCCTTTCAACCGCTTTTTGGACACGGTTGCAACCGATGCAGTTGATCTCAATTTGGAATATATCCGCCGCGTTTCTCTGTATCGTCGGCGCTTCTACGGCAATCGCCCGGCTATAAAGACGGCTATTCTCGCGACCGATTCTACCCTGGCTGATTATGGCCACTTGCATGCCTCACTGACCCAAGGTTCTCCAATCAACGTTCGCGTATTTCAGGGTCGCAAAGAAGCCGCGGATTGGCTCGGTGTTCCGCTCGCACTGTTGGCGGCGAAAGACCATTCATGATAGTCAACTGACAAGTTATCTGATAAACCTGGCGACATGAACAAATACATCGTGGAATTCATCGGAACGTTTTTCCTTGTCCTCACCGTTGGGTGCACCGGCATTGGCGCCGGCGCAGGCGTCATTGCGCCGCTCGCCATTGGCGCGGCGTTAATGGTGATGGTGTTCGCCGGCGGCCATATCTCGGGCGGCCATTACAATCCCGCCGTTACTCTCGGCGTGCTGATTCGGGGCAAAGTTAAACCTGCCGATGTTGTACCTTATTGGATTGTGCAATTTCTTGCGGCTGCTATTGCCGCGTTTCTCGTGATCAAGGTCCTTCGTGTGGGAGCACCTGTGACCGCAATTGCACCTAAGATGGGTCCAGCCTTGCTCGCCGAGTTTTTGTTTACGTTTGCACTTGTCTATGTCGTCTTGAACACCGCGACAGCAGAAGGGACCTCAGGGAATTCATTTTACGGGCTAGCCATCGGTATGACCGTGATGGTGGGCGCGTTTGCGGTCGGCGACATTTCAGGCGGCGCTTTCAATCCGGCGGTTGCTCTTGGAATAACGGTAATGGGTATCTCAAGTTGGAGTAATATTTGGATGTACCTGGTTGCGGACCTTGTCGGTGGCGCTGTCGCGGCCATTATCTTCCAGTTAATTAATCCGGCGATGCAAACCACTCCCATCGCAACTGACGAGCCGCCTTACAAAACTCCGTAATAGATGAGCCATTAACTGTTATCTCTTTTCTAACACAATTAACAATCAATTTCTTAAAGCCAATATGATACCTAACAAATTCATCGCATTTATCGCTACATGCTGCGCTTGCCTTGCGGCTGCATCCTTAAACGCGGCCACCATTCCGGCCGGAACAACGCTGACAGTAAGTACAGTCAGTCTCATCACCTCACAGACTGTCCCTGGAAGAAGCTTCGAAGCAAAGATTGCGAAGGACGTTTCGGTTAAGGGAAACGTTGTATTGAAAGCTGGAACCAAAACGTTCGGAAAGGTCACGGCCTCTCGTGCCAATCCTCGAAAATCGGGGCCACTCACTGTGGAACTCGCCTCGATTGATGTAAATGGACGCAGGATCCCGGTAAAGACGAACAGCGTTCAACCGGGAGGCCCTCCACAGACAGCGCGACAGGCACACTACGGACATACCGCGGGCACAACAGTGGTTAACCCGAAAACCACGTTTCAATTCCAGCTCCTGCAAGCTGTTACTTTATAACAGTTGGTTCGCCTAACGAGGAAAGCGCGCGACTTTGGTTACTCGTTCCTTAGGCGTTTCAATATGCCGATGCCAGGCGCAACCATCAGGAGCACCCCGTCACCGGACTTTTGTCCTACTCCGCAGCCTGTACCGAACACCATGTTGAATGAAGCGTTGAGTTATCATCACCCAAATTGATCGATCGAGCGGTGATCACGTCTTCGGGGACTTAAGCGGTGGCGGAGATTTTGGCGCTTCAGGAAGTTTCTGTGGCTGGCCGGCGAGCGCTGGTGTCGGCATGCGCACCAGCAGCCATGTTTGAGTGCGCGAGTTTCCAAAATGGACCGCTATCGGAGACACGTCCTGGGTGAGATTTCCCAGCGTCGTCTCGAAAATCGTCTCGGTGTTATCGCCGACGCGCCACGCCGCGCGTTGGCTAGCCTTTTCTACCTGACCGGCGACGGGACGGGTATCGTTGGTTATCGTGCTTTGAAACGCTCCGCTGATAATGCCATCGCGATTGATGGAGAGCTGAAAGAACATTACCGGATCGCCTCTTTCCTCCTGTGCCAGGGCAAAAACACCCAACGGCATCCATTCGGTTGGTTGATTTGGATCGGATGGCGGGAGCGGCGGCGCAGGCTGTTTAACGTTCGTGGCAGCCTCCATAATTGGTGCATCATATTGCTCAGCAGGGAATGGTTGATTGTCGAGATATACGATGTCCCCCTCGTACACCACGTTCATCCCATAATCGACGTAGGTTGGGTTCGTCGGCACGGAGACAAAGTTCTCTAGTGAATTCCAAGTTGCACTGCTCCACCACCACCACGGGTCAGAAGGATAATAGCCGGGCCACGCAGTTCCCCAGCCCCAATAACCCCACCAAGCATCGTCGAAGACATCATCGTAGAAGTCGCGCGCGTTGTCCCAAATTTCCTCAGCGCGGTCAGCGCGATAATCCCACAGATCTTTGCGGTGTTGCTGCCAATCCTCGCGCGTCTGGTCGCGAAAGTTCTGGCGGTCTTCGCGGGTGCTTTGGAGATTGTCCCAGCGTTGGTCCCGATTCTTCTGGAAATCGTCGCGACGCACCTGGCGTTGGTCGGCTCGCTGGTTCCAAGCGTCGCTCCTTTTATAAACTCGCTCGCGCCATTTGTAGTCGCGATTTAGCGAGCGCGCGCTCCAATTTGGGCGTTGGTGAGGAGGAGCAGGCTTTTGACCTGCGCCAAAACGATTTGCGGGAAGTTGACTGGGCTGATTCGCGAGTGCCCCACTGAGCGCAGCGCCGGCTCCGATCCCGGTGGCGACCCCGAGAAAATTTCCGGCGTCGCTTCTACTCTGGCGCTGAGATGCTGCCTTGCCTGGACGTGTTCCGCCTTCATTGTGAGCGGCAAGCTGCGAGGGCCGACTTGCCGTGTCGCGACTAGGTCGATTACCAGACGGCAACTGTGTCGCACTTCCTCCCATCGATCGGCGTCCGTCGCCTGATTCACCTCGGGCTGGACTCGATGGTACTCGACCGCCACTCGGCCGCGATCCGCCGATATCGGAAAACAATGGAGAATTGTCCGGAACACTGAAGTACGATCGAGAGGAACTGCCACTGCTCCCCCGATTAAAACTGTTGCCGCTCCCGGAAAGGCTGCCGCCGTCAGCACGAGAAAAACTGCTGCCCCCGGAGAAACTGCTACTGCCAGAGAAACTGTCGCTACCTCGCGAAGAGCTTCTCTCACCTGCAGAGAAATTGCCACCTCCTCGCGAAACATTACCTCCACCTCGAGAAAAGCTTCCGCCGCCGCGCGAAACCCCGCCACCGCCGCGTCCCCCGCCGCCCCGGCCTCCGCCGCGGGCGAGCGACGGCGTGCAATCGATGATAAACACCGCGATGATTCCCGCAGTCAGGAAAAGGAGAAATCGTGAACGCATTACATCACTGGCCTTTCATCCGATTAATCTCAATCCGCCCGATGCCTGGTTGCGGTAAGCCGTCGAGGGTACGGTTGTTCGACTCCCATGTGAAGCGGTCGTCGCTAACCTTGGAAAAAGTGTTGTCTGCGGCCGTCCGACTGCCGTCAGCAGTGACACCAGTTTCGCGCTGGAGCCAACGATTGCCCTCTCGGGTCAAGCGTCCTTCGGAGAACCCGCCCTCATCATCAAATGTCCAGGAGCGAATGCAGCCTTCGATCGGATCCCAGCCAATGATCTGCCATCCTTCAAGTGTTGTCTCGCCGCCGCGTTTCACGGTCACGTTGCGAGTGAGAAAATTGCCACCGCGTGCCCAGATGTATTGACTGCGCACAGTCAGGTCGTCGCCCTTGTCTGCATCCTCCCAATTGCCAACCAGCCATCCGAGCTGCGATAGCTGGTCATGCCCCGTCGCATCGGATTGAGGCGTTTCAACCAGCTGGCTGATTTTCCATTTGCCATCCTTCTTGACGTAAACTGCGGTATAAAGCGCGCCATTGGTTTCACCATCTTTCGCTGTGACAGCGGTTGAGCCCCTTTCCAGAAGAACATCCGGCGCGAGCAGGCGAACAGAATCCAGCGCAATGGCCAGCTTGGCTCCGTTGTTTTTCGCAAAAGCCCCGCGAACACTTTCCTCTATGGCAGTCCGCCCATCGAAAGTGCGGCCATTGTCGGAAGTGTAATGTGCGTCTTCGGTAAAAAAGTCAGCCACTGCCTTTGTGTCAGCCTTTGCGTAAGCCGCTTCGAAAGCGCGGTCGATAGCGATCACGGCAGATTTCGCCGGTGAATTCTCTGCGGTTGTTTCGGCATGAGAAACTACAGCCAGCGCGGCTGAAATTGAGGCGAGGAATGCAATGGTTTTCATAAAGTCAGTCGTGTTTGAATACCAAGGTACAGTTATTCCGGAAATCCATCCATTAGACCAAGGTCCAATTGCCTGTGCAAGGCATGCTGGATGGATAGGAGAACGCGAAAATCAGAGGGCGTGTTACCGCTTGTCAGACGAGGCGCAATTGCAGGAAGGCAGCTTCGTCAAAAACGGAGACCGCTTTTTGAGATCGACGCGCGAGCCTTCGAACCCTTAAGATCGCGATCCCCGGGGTGTCATGCTTTGGTTCACGAACCAGGAGCACAACCAGAGCGCAGGCGTGCGTGCGAGCACTTCCGGACAAATTCGGTCACGTCGTCATCTTTAGGTTTTCGGCTGCCCAAATGTGTCCAACTAGTTTGCATCTTGATGCTCCCGGGCGAGGAACTAACTTCATGAAAACGATTCTATGAAGCTCAAGTTTTATGGTACGCGGGGATCCATCCCTATCTGCGATGCCGGTTTTCAGCAATTCGGCGGCAACACGACGTGCCTGAAAATCACGTTCACCGATACGAACCGTATCGTTATCATTGACGCGGGCACGGGATTGCGAAATCTCGCAGAGACCTTCGCGCCATCGGCCATAAGCAGGACCAAATCGTCATCGCGTTCACGCACTTTCACTGGGACCACATTCAGGGCTTTCCGTTCTTTGCCCCGGCGTATGATCCCGGGCAGAAAGTCACGCTGCTGACGCTCGGCCGGGATCAGACAGTCAGCGATTTGCGAGAGATTTTCGAAGTCCAAATGCAGGCGGAATATTTCCCGGTACAATTGGATCACATGGGAGCCAATTTCGAGTTCCTGCAAATTGCCGATGCCAGCAAAAACTTCAGCGGCATCAACAATGTGGAAACGATAGTCACCGCCCAAAGGCACAACCATTCCGTCGGAGCGTATAGTTTCCGGATTGAACGAAATGGAAAAGTCCTGGTCGTTTGCACGGATGTCGAGCATGGCGAGCAGATCGATCCGCGGCTGGTGAAGTTGGCGCAAGGCGCAGATTTATTAGTCCACGACGCGCAATACACGGCTGAGGAACTGCAGAAGCGGCGTGGATGGGGACACAGCAGCTTCGATCAAGCCATGCAACTTGCGGAGCTGGCTGGCGTGAAGCGTCTGGCCCTCACGCATCATGACCCGGACCACGACGACGAGTTTCTTGAGCGCATCGAAAAATTGTGTCAAGAATGGTTCCCAAAAGCGGTGCTTGCCCGCGAAGGAATGGAAATCTCGATCGGGGAAGCAACCTGAGGCTGCAAACCGGAGATCTCAGTCCAGTAGTACCCGTTAGCCTTCGAGAATCGCGGCATTGCCGCGGCTCCGCACGACCGGTTGATCGGTAATGATGACAGTAGTGCCCGGTTCGATGGTGTCGTAGACCTTGTTCGCAAACTCCGGGTTGATGCGAAGGCGCGCCGCGATCTTCTCGGCAGGAACGCTGCGGCCACTACTCGTCACGCTCATCCACCGGCGCGCGGCGCGGCCTGGAGCCAGCGAGCTTTCCCGGTCGGTCGTGCCTTCGAGCAGCGAGAAAACATGGTCCCCGAGCGATCCGCGTCCGTCAATCTCAACGGCGGCGCGCCCGATGGGATTGCCATTGCGATAGACGTAAAGCGCGCGGTCCGCCGCGCTCACGACGATCGTGATCGGTCCACTAGAGCTGCGCTCGGGCTTCCAGTCGTAGTCACTCTGCGCGAGCGGCCGCAACATTTCAGGCGTAAAATCCTTCGGCGCAAGCATCAGTCCGGGATTCGACGCGAGATGCGGCACGGGCGTTTTGCCATCACCCACCACGACGGTGCCGCCCTTTGACGTTTCACTGAAAAGCAGTTGCGAGAAATCGAACGGCAGCCGAATGCAACCATGGCTGGCGGGGTAGCCAGGCAGATTGCCCGAGTGCATGGCGATGCCGGTCCACGTCAGCCGCTGCATGTTTGGCATCGGCGCGTTGTTGTATTTCTTCGAATAGTGCTCCTGCTTTTTCTCGAGGATGGTGAAGACGCCGCCCGGCGTGGCGTGTCCTTTCGAGCCCGTGCTCACTGTTGAGCGACCGATGAGGATGCCGTTGCGATAAACATGCATGGTCTGCTGTGGGATGCTGACAAGCACCACGAGCGGACCGCTCGGCGAGAGCTGCGGTTTCCACCAATACTGGCCTGGCTTGAGTGGGCCGGCCGGTTTTCCGGTCGGCGTGCCTTTGGTATGAGCCGACGGTTGTTGCACCGCATGCACGGTGGTGAGCAGAGCGACGGAGACAGCGAGGATTTTCAGAAATTTCATAAGATGATCAGAGACGTGAGCTGTGATGAGAGCAGAAAGCTTCACCATCCTCAATAAGACTTTCGTCCCATTATGATTGCAAGCGTTTGTGAAAACTGAATCATGGTGCCATGAAGCTGCTCCTTCAGGAAATCCGTCGTAACCCACTGCTTTGGCTGCTCGTGTTTGTTCCCATCGCGCTAGCAGCAGAGAAACTCAACCACGAAGCGCACACGCTACATTTTGTTCTTTCGGTGCTCGCGATTTTGCCGTTGGCTGTTCTGCTGAGTCACGCGACGGAATCTGTCGCGGCGAAGACGGGCGACTCGGTGGGCGGTCTGCTTAACGCAACGCTTGGCAATCTAACCGAGCTCGTCATCGCTATCGCTGCTTTGCAGGCAGGTCAATATACGTTGGTGAAGGCATCGGTCGCCGGCGCGATCGTGACGAATTCGTTGTTTATGTTGGGCGCATCCTTCCTGCTCGGTGGTCTGCGATATCACGTTCAGGAATTCAATCGTGTCGCCGCACGATTTCAGGCCGGCTTGCTATTTCTCGCAACAATAGCGCTTCTGATTCCGTCCGCCGTGGCCGCGCGCGATTCGTTGGGCCCAACCGGCTCAACCAAAACCCTGAGCCTGGCACTCTCATTTTTGCTTTTGCTGGCATACGGTCTTGGCCTCTGGTTTTCGCTGGGCACGCATCGCGAATTGTTCGCCAGCGTGGCCGAGGAACATGAAGCAGCGTGGCCGATCGGTCTGGCCCTTGGCACACTCGCGGCTGTTACGGTTTTCGTTGCATTGATAAGCGAAGTGTTTGTCGGATCCGTTCAGTACGCGGCGACCGCCTTTGGAATGAGCCCTGCCTTCGTTGGGTTCATCGTTGTGGCCTTGGTGGGCGCGGCTGCCGAAATGGCGGCTGCATTTTCCGCCGCGCGCAAAAATCGTCTCGACTTGAGCGTCAGCATTGCACTTGGCAGCGCCGCGCAGATTGCGCTTTTCGTTGCTCCGGTTCTGGTACTGTTGAGTTATTTGATTGGCCCTACGCCGATGGATTTGAATTTCTGGCCCGGTGCAGTCGCAATGATTCTCTTCGCAACGCTCACTGCCTCTCTGGTGACCACGTCTGGCCGCTCCGCCTGGTTCGTCGGCGTGCTCGCGATCTTGGTTTATCTGATATTCGCCACAGCGCTGTATCTCTTGCCGTCAACTGGAATGACGTGAACGCTGGTTCTCAAGGCTTCCAGTCGACCGCGTGGTCGTCCAGATAGGCGTCCACTGCGCTGCCTATGGTCGGATAGAAGTTTGCGGCGCCGAAGCGTTCAAATAGCTCGAACCGTCTCAGCTTATCTTTAACTGGATCCTTCATTTCGGCGAACCCCAGCTCAATGCCGGATTCGGTCAGAGCGTGCTTGAGCTCGGCAAGCATGTCAGCCGAAGTCACGTCAATGCCGGTGACAGGCTCGGCCGTAACGATGATTCGGCGCACTGGAGTCGGCGATTGTGCAATGGCCTCGAGCACGCGCTGGTGGAAGAGCTCGGCGTTGGCGAAGAAGAGAGGTGCGTCCCAACGAAACAGCACCAAGCCCGGAACTTGTCGCGCTGCAGAATACCGCTTGATGTCATGGTAGCCGCGAATCCCATCCACTCGGCCGAGCACTGCGTAATGTGGTCGCCAGCCATCCCATAGGAACTCGATAACCGCGATGGCGATCGCGATGCCGATACCGGGAATCACGCCGAATACGGCAACGCCGAGAAAGCAGACAATCGACAGCCAGAATTCCCATTGTTGAATGCGGAAAATGCGACGCAGGTCTGCGAATTCGAACAAACCGATGGCCGCGGCGATCACGACAGCAGCCAGTGCGCTGCTGGGCAGATCCTTCAGCAGGTTGGGTGCGAAGACCAGAAGTAGCGCCACTGCGACGGCGCCCACCACTCCAGTAAGTTGCGTCTTCGCGCCGGCCGCTTCTGCGACCGGTGTGCGTGACGAGCTGCTGCTGATTGGGAATCCTTGGAAAAGGCCTGCGGCGAGATTGGCAGCGCCCAAGCCGATCATTTCCTGATTCGCATCGACTGGCGTGCGCGTCTTGGCGGCGTACGTGCGCGACAAAACGCTGGTGTCCGCGAACGCTACCATAGCGACAGCACAGCCACCGATAATGACGTCGCCGAGGTGAGAATAATTAATCGTCGGCAAGGAAAACGAGGGCAGTCCTTGTGGCAGCGGACCGAGAACCTTCACGCCGGCAGTAGCGTCAAGGCTCAGTGCGCCGACCACAATAGTGGCGGCGACGACAGCGAGCAGAAGGCCCGGGATACGCTTGTAGGGCTTGAGCAAAAGGATCACTGCAAGTGTACCGGCACCGACGGCGAGTGATGTCCAGTTCACCTTTCCGCCGAGAACGCTTTCGGTGATGCGCACGAGGTCGCGCAACGGACCGGCGGCATCGATCGAGAACCCGAAGAGCTTCGGGAGCTGACTGATCAGCACTGTGAGCGCGATGCCGTTCATGTAACCGTAGCGGATCGGCTTGGAGAGCAGCTCCGTGACGAATCCCAGGCCCAACACACCTATCAACACGCACACCAGACCCGACACCACTGCCATCGTGCTCGCGAGAGCTACCGCACGCATGGCGTCGCCAGCCGAGAGAGGAAGCACGACCGCCAGAATCACGGGGGCCAGAGACGAATCCGGCCCCAGCACAAGAATGCGGCTGGGACCAAAAAGGGCGTACGCGAGCAAGGGCACGATCGTGGCATACAGCCCGTAGATTCCAGGAACGCCCGAAGCCAGCGCATAAGCGATACCAACCGGCACCAGCATCGTAGTTAGCACCAGCCCAGCCATCAGATCGCGCGCAAACCAGGCGGCTTGGTACTTGCCGAAGATTTGCAGCCCCGGCAGCCAATGCTTCCAGCGCTTCATATTGAGTGGTTCTTGTTCGACCCCGCGGTCATCCGGAATCGTTGTGTTGGTCCGTCATTTACTTATCAACACACTCGCACTCTAGCAAGCCGACAACGAGAGCAGAGAGAGTTACAGCAGGCGCGTGTCCACGAGTCTAACGAAAGCAAGTTCAAAGATCGTTGAAAGGAGGGAGCCGTGCTGCAGACTTTACCGTGGTGTGCATCTGAGTAACCCGTTAATTAGCGATCCTCCTGACAAATGCTTCCTATGCGTTTTTACAAGATCTCACTTTGCAAACGTGCTCAGGACGTATGATGCAACAAAGCCATTGTTTGTACCAGTCAGGTTTTGCATCGTAATCGCGAAAGAAAATACGATAGTGGAATTCCAAGGAGAGCTGCGACAAGGATGAGAAAAAAAATCTGAGGCGCATATCTGATGAGAAGGAAAGGAGGATAGCTTTGGTAAAGAGCAAAGCCCGGAAGGTATCTGTCCCACGGCAGGAGAAGCACAAGCGATAGGCCAACAGCTGAACAAATCAGCATACCCAATGCGTTGGAGAGTCGAGTACGCCACCACCAGGCGCCGCTTACGCCAAGGAACACCAGAAATACCACGACGAGGCACACTCCAGCCAAACGTCGGAACGACGCGCCACCAACCGCGGTTGAAAAGCGAAGAAGATCTTTTTCAATCAAGGTGGATGTTGCTCTAACCTGATCTTCAACTTCCCCGGTGACCGACACGCGGCGTGAATAATCGCCTAAATCGATCGTAACGGATGAAATCGGTCTGTCGGGCCGATTATAGGTGTAAGAAAATTTGAAGATTTCCCTTGGAAACGCAACGCTGCTTGCAAGGGAAAAATGGGGTATCTCGATTTCATGGCCGCGGACGCCAAGCTTTACGCTTTCCCGAGCGGACCCTTGATCGACCGCAGAACCATTGGCGGAGGCAATAAATGCCTGAGTCTTGTGCAAAACAGCATCCAGGTTAGCCGCCGACAATTTCACAGGAGGCAGAGTACGGTTTTCAGAAAATTCCGCGTTCTTTGCAAATAGCGAAGGCGTAGTGAGCGACAGGCATACGCTGATGAGAACAGGTAAACGCATGGTCGCGTCTCCGCGTTAGGACGTATGGCACAACAAGATATTATCTACACTCTTTTTCTCCTGAGGAAGCCTACCGCTGCCACGGCAATAGCCAGAATGATAAGTAGGATCACGGGTTGGGGCAGGGTGCGCTTAGCTGGCTGAGGTGCTGGCCGCTTCGCGAACTCTATTGGAATCTTGAGTTGCGACACAGCCACTGTTCTGGGGTCGAAACGCCACTGTGAATACGCTTGCAGCACGGCGCCATCAAGTTGTTGGTTTCCTGTGCTCGTCAGCATCCGCGCGCCGGTAACCATGCCTGTTTGTTTGTCGATCGTTACCAAAACAACGCCTTTCCCGGCAAGTCCCTGTTTCGCCCATTCGGCACGATAGACAGGCTTGGGCGTGTAGATCGCTCTTGGAGGAGGCGGTTGGCTTACCGGACTTGCGGACTGAGCCTGCAAAGATGAAACAGAAATAAAGCTAACGACAAGGACGGGGAGCACCTTGCGTATCGGCGACGGCCGTCTCCACACCCGTGGCGCTTCCACGGCAATGTCATTTACCGCAGCGGGTGAGGAAAGCTCGGCCATTCGAGCAATGGTTGAGTGCGCCGTCGGCGGCGCACTCAAATTTATTCATCAGGAACTCAGTTTATTTGAGTTGCAAATCAACGCCACCGCCAGTCGCGTTGACAGCGACTCCCTGTTGCGTGGAGGAAACACGGACTATCACACCGGCCTGATTTGACATCATGGTCCCACTTTTCCCAGCGCCAAGGGTCACGCCCCGGGTTCCCGCGCCACCCACATCATAATGACCGTTGAAATCTTGAAGATGCTTCAGGTTGAAAACCTCTCCATAAGCGGAAGAACTGGTCGCCCCGACCCTGCCCACTGACAGTCCTTTTACTTTAACCGGATAGTTTTTGCCTTTGTAGGTGAGCGTGCCTGACCCCCAGCTGACACCAATTCCAAGAGCAAAGCCACCGGTGCTCAGCCGCAATGTTGCGTCTGGCTTGGATCCATGATGATGAGTCGCCGCCTGTGTAAATCCTGTCATCACGCCCAGGATTAATAGTGAAACTGCAATTTTCTTAACATTGTTCATAATTTGTTTCTCCATTTATTTGTTTTGCCGCACCATAGTAACTTCTGTTGGGCGACTTCTATTGGACCAAAGTCGTATATCCAAATTCACCATGGACAGTCAAACTAATTATATCTTGGGATTTCGATTACTTATGAAAGTTTTATGAAAACAAAAGAAATCATCAAAAGAGCGCGCGGATTCGCCAAACCATTCCGGGTCAGCAAAGGCAAGGATTTTCGTCTCAAGGATGTTGATCCGGACAACACACTTGAATTCTCCAAGGAAGCCGACAAGCCGAGAGCGAAGGAAGCGCTGGCGATGGGCGTGACAGCCCTGGCCGAGTTGCAAGACAAGCTATACGCCCAGGACAAGTGGGCGGTCCTTTTGATCTTTCAAGCAATGGACGCAGCAGGCAAGGATGGCGCAATCAAGCACGTCCTGTCGGGCGTAAATCCGCAGGGCTGCCAGGTGTATTCGTTCAAATCGCCCTCGTCCGATGATCTGGATCACGATTACCTCTGGCGCTGCATGAAATGCCTGCCGAACCGGGGTCAGATCGGAATTTTTAACCGCAGTTATTATGAAGAAGCGCTCGTCGTCCGGGTGCATCCCGAATTCCTGGCAAAACAAAAACTGCCTCCAAAACTCGTAAGCAAAAAGATTTGGGAAGAGCGTTTCGAAGACATCCGCAATTTCGAGCAATATCTGGCGAGAAACGGCGTCGTGGTGCGAAAATTTTTTCTACACGTTTCAAAGAAGGAACAGAAACGACGATTCCTTGAGCGAATCGATGATCCGCTGAAGAACTGGAAGTTTTCGTCCAATGACGCCAAAGAGCGCGATTTCTGGGATGATTACATGCAAGCGTACGAACAAATGATCCAGGAGACCGCTACGAAAGAGGCGCCATGGTATGTCGTGCCGGCAGACAACAAGTGGTTTACCCGGGTTGTGGTCGCTGCGGCTGTGGTCGACACCCTGGCCGATCTCGATCTGGAATATCCCGAAGTTGGTGAAGATAAACTCAAGGAACTCGCCACAGCGAAAAAGAAGTTGTTGAGCAAGTAGCTTCCCGGCGCTGTGCAAAATGGTTTCGTCTTACGCGCAGGTGGAATCTGTTTTCGAATTTGACCGTCACCCAGGTCCATGATGAACATCCACTAGGAGGCCACGCTGCGGATCTCCAGAATCGAGCTAATGAAGGCTCTCGACGTCTGGAGAGTCGAAGAAGGGCCGGTCAGGCGGGGGCTTCTTCGACGAGCGCTCGGATGCACAGCCAGCGACAAGGAGCACTGAAAAGACAATTAATAAAGTCGTCGCTCTCACGGGACGCGAAGAATTGCCTAACGAGATATGTGAGGAGTTATTCCGTCCGATCCGCTTGTGATCCTCGTGGTAGACCGATAAGCGCGGAGGCATGGGGAATCGTCTTAGATGGGAGCGCGATGCGAGTAAAGCTACGTGATAACTCACGACATCGCAACGATCTTCCGGTCGCCTTTTCGGCAGGCGAATTGGAATGTCTTTCATGTTGACAGCCCCACGAGAGGCGCGCTGATCACGTTGATTTGTTTTTGCTTGCTTAGCAGGTTCATTGCTTTACCATCATCCTTACGGTGAGCGGAAGTCTGTCGACGGCGATCAAAACAAGACAATCGCTGCGCTGGAAACTCCGCCCGTAGATTCGCCATAATCAGCGGTCGAAGTGGCTAAAGGCCGTCAGAAATGAGACAAATCGGTGGTATTGTGTTGCTGGCGGATGGTGTTTGCCTGTGCGCGTTGATCTATTTCACGAAGCAGATTTTCCCTTTAGGATACATTTCTGCGGTTTTGGGAATTGCGTCACTCCTCGTCGGCGCGGGGGCTCTTTTCAGCAAAGATAAGTTTTAATCCAAATTAGGACATCACCCATTTCGAGCGCCACTTGACCGTCATTGGGATGCGCCGCCCACGGCATTCACCACCCCCACAAAATACAGGCAGAGTTGGCGAAGGCCGCCCCCACAGCATGCTGGCACGACCTACGACATCATGGCGACCAAGACTGGTCCCCATGAAGTGAGCACGATATTGCCAATCGCGTAGGGGACGGTGTAGCCGAGAGCAGGGAGATCGCTCTGCGCCTCTTCCTGGACCGCGCGAAGCGCAGCGGTGATCGTCCCTGCGCCGCAACAAGCACCAAGGACAATCACGGGGTTCATCTTCAGTACATAACGACCGAACAAAATAGACACCGCGTGCGGTAGAATGGCGATCACAAGGCCGACGAAGACCAGGCTGATCCCCGACTTCTGGAGTCCCGAAAAAAAGCTGGGCCCCGCGGCAAGCCCGACGCAGGCCATGAAGACGGTCAAACCCACGGTGTCGAAGATCCACATGGCGGACCCTGGGATCCGACCGAATGTCGGATGAACCGCGCGCAGCCAGCCGAATATCAGACCCATGATCAGCGCGCCGCCACTGGCGGTGAGGGTGAGCGGCAGGCTGCCGATTGTGATAGTAAGCAATCCCACCAAGCCGCCGAGTACGATCCCCAAGCCGACGAAGATCATGTCCGTCATCACCGTTTGTCGGTCGGCGTAGCCGAGGTTTTTGGCCGCCCGCTCAACGTCGCGCGTAGCTCCGATGAGAGTCATGACATCGCCTCGCTCTATCCGTGTCGCGGGAGAGAACGGCATCGGCTCGCCAACCCTGGTCAGCTTCTTCAAAAACACGCCCCGTGCGAACTCCATGGCCGCCAGTTCTACAATGGTTTTGCCCACGAGAGACTTGTTGGTGATCACCACGTCGAGGAACTCGATCGGAAAATCCAGGAGTTCCTTATCATCTACTTCGTCTCCGATCTCCTCCCCGCGGGCCGTCAGCAGTTCCGAGCGCGTCAGGACTGCGATGACGTCACCCTCGCGAACCACCGTGTCTGGGTCGGCCTCGATGATATTGCCCTCTCTGCGGATCCGGGAGATGAAGACGCGGGCTTGTTTGGGACGCGCCTCCAGTTCGCCCACGTTCTGATTGATCAGATTGCGGTTCGAAACCCGGTACGCGCGAACCGCCAGGGCTTGGTAGGCTGACGGAGTCTCCGGCTCGTCACCGCCTGAGGCTGCTATCTTTGCACGGAGTTTTTTAGCCTCTTCCTTCAAATTAACACGCATCAGTTTCGGACCTACGTTCGGCAGAAACCAGACGATAAATGCGGTGCCGATGAGATAAGTGACCGCGTAGGCTACCGGGATGTTATTGACCAGGCGTGTTTTTTCCGCGTCCGATATGGTGGCCAGGCGACCGATGGCATCGCTTGCGGTTCCGATGACGGTCGATTCCGTGAATGCGCCGGCGAGCATACCAGCGGCCGTGCCCACGTCGTAGCCGAGGAGTTTCGCAGCAGTATACGCGGCGAGCAGACACGTGATGCAAAGGACGAGCGTGATGGCAAGCTGCGGCAACGCATCCTTCTTTAGCGCGCGGAAGAACTGGGGTCCCACCTTGTAGCCGGTGGTGAAGAGAAAAAGGTCAAAGAAGACATACTTTACCACGGCAGGAACTTGAATGTTTAGTTGTCCGATCGCGACTCCCGCGAGCAGTGTGCCCACGGCCGTTCCCAGGCTGAATGTCCCAATCTTAAGGCGGCCGATGAAGAAGCCGATCGCCAGGGTTAAGAAGACTGCGAGCTCCTGGTGCTCCCTGAGGGCTTGGGTGAGATAGTTCAAAGTGGTGGCTGCCTTTCAAAGTTGTGGTCGTTGATCACAGGAGTCGTTAGGTAGAACACGTTCCCGCGTGGCAGCAAGCTTGTTAGAACTTGATCACGTAGTTACAAATCGCGCGGAAATCGGTGAGGTCGTGGACATCTCCTCCAAACTGCTGGACCACTGCATAGCGCAGGCGCAGCGACAAGCCTTCCAGAACGCCTTTTTTTGGGCCCCACTGGAGATTAAAATCGAACTCGTTCTGTCGGTACTGGCTCGCAGAATCCGGGTCCGTACCAAACACGGCCAAAGCATAGGCGCTCAGCCCGTCGACCCAGGGAAGGTCATAACCCGCCCGAAGAAGAAACGCGCTCTCACCGGTTCGATTGAAGTCTTGAACCTGAACACTGGTATAGCCGGGATAGCCGCTCCACGGGTTTTGCAAGTTGGCAGTCCCCCAGGCGTGGGTGAAAGCCGCGGTAAACAGCGCCTTCTTGATGGGCAGGTCTACTTTGAGGCCGAATTGATGGCCCGAGAAACTGTGGCCCTGCAGGGCGTTATCCCCGACACTACCCTGATCCACATACTGGCCAGCGAACTTTAGCTTCCAGTCATCGGCAAGCGGGACTTCCAGTTTCGATTCGGCATACGCGATATTGATAATGTCTTCGCTGTAATAGTCGATCGCACCAATGTTAAATTTTCCTTTCTCATAGAGAGCTCCGGCTGCCCACACGCCTCGCTCAACATCAGCGCCCGCGTCTTCTGACATCGAGACAAATTCGCTGTCATTTCGTTCTTTGATTTTGTAGAAATACCCGAGTCCGTACTTGATAGCCGCGACGTCCTGGGCTGGGGTTGGCGCCGGGACTGCGACCTCTTTCCGATCTTTGCCCAGGCCGATGCCGTCGTCGGTCACGGCGGCGTCGCTGCTGCTCGTGCCAAACTCGGTGCGGCCCTGCAAAACGATCGCCTCAAACGTATTTGGCGTCATACGGGTGTCGTTGCGGTTGATAAAAGGCGTGTCGTAGCCCTTGGCTCCGACAGTAATGCCCACGTCTTTGACGATCCGGAGTTCGGCGTAGAACTCGCCCAAGACCGTATACCCATTCTGCCCGGGCGCTAGAAGAAGCGTTCCATCCCTGTCGTCAGGGGCATATATCGGATTGGAAGTGTAAACCGTCGCTCCGAAAGCAATATGGTCGAGAAAGTAACCGGTCTTCACTCCCAGCCATCCGCCGATGGCCCAGGCTTGTTTCTCTGCGCCATTGAAGTCGCTGCGATCAAAGTAGAAGGTGCGCAAGTTGAATTCGAACTTCGTATCTTTCAGGGCTTGTCGGCGCTCTTCCAAGCGCCACTCGCGCCAATCGCCAAATGACTGATCGAGGTCCGTCCGACCCTCCTCTGTAGATGTTAGCGCGCTATCCTCGGGAGCGACCTGCGTCACTGTTCGGACGGGAGGAATTTGTGTTACCGCGAAGGAGAGATCAGAGGGGCCGGCGTTCCAGACGTCTATCTCTTTCTCCTGCTGACCGACAGTGGTCTCCACACCGCTCAACACGATCAGTAGTGTCACTGCGGTGGATGCGTAGTCACGAAGAGAAGTTCGTATACTCATGATGGCTTACTGGGGCTGACCTTCACCGAAGCCTGCTAGCATTGGCTTTGTCCCCATCAGGGGTAATATTTTTTCACCCTTCTTTTCCTTTCTATTTTGACAGCAGCATCGCGAAGTAACCGAACTAGCGTTTCGCAAGAGGCGCTCTCGTCGGGGCTGGCGGGGCACTCTTGCCTGTAGCTGCCTCATAAGCCCGCCTGTATCCGCGCGCGATGGCGCGCACCGCCCGGCCGATGTCGTCGTAGACGTGATTCTCCAGGTTTGCGAAGGATATGCGCACCGACCAATCGGGAGCGGCAAAGCCGCCGCCGTTGAGCAGGACGATGCCGTGGTCCTCGGCCAACCGGAACACGATGTCGAGCGGGTGCACGTTCGCCTTCATCCACTTGACGACGTCCTCGCCCAGGTACTTGCGGGCAAAAAACTCGAAATCGATCAGGCCGTAATAGTAGTCGAAGTACTGATTCGGACCGACTTCGATGTCCAGTCCTTCGATCGTTGCCTCGACCCGCTTCTTGCAGATGCCGATGCAGGCTTTCTGATAGGCCTTCTTTTCGTCCATCAGCTCGCTGAGCGAGAACAGCGTCATCATCACCTGCTGCGGAAGTGACAACCCGGCCGTGTGATTCAGCGCTATGTCGCGACTGTCTGCAACGATGCGGTCGATGAAAGCCAACTTGCGTGGCTCGAGGGTTAGCCCGCCGTAGCGCTTGTCCAGCAGTTTCTTGATCGGCTCGGGATGCGCGGCGATCATCTTGTCGAAGATGTTGTTCTCGTAGACCGCGATCGCTCCGAGCCGCCACCCGGTGCAGCCGAAGTACTTGCTGTATGAGTAGACGCCGATCGTGTTCTCGGGGAACTCTCCCATCAACGAACGGAAACCCGGGACGAACGTGCCATAGACGTCGTCGGTCAGCAGGATCAAGTCCGGCCGTTTCTTGAGAACGGCCCCGATTTTCTTAATCGTCTCTGGAGAAAGCGCGACAGCGAATGGATTGCCAGGATTGACGATGAAGAACGCCTTGATCTTCGGGTCGAGAAGTTTTTTGAGCTCTTCATCCGGATACTGAAACCGATCCTCCTGTTTCGCGTGAACCTCGATGTAGTGGAGGTCATAGTCCTCCAGATGCGCCATTTCGAGGTAGGGCGTGAAGATCGGTACCCCGAGCGCGATCGTGTCGCCGGGGTTGAGAATTCGATTACTTTTTAGCGATTTGAAAATGTAGCACATGGCGGCGGTGCCGCCTTCGACCGCGTAGATCTTGAACTTGCCTTCCGGCCGCGGATTTCCGCACATGGCCCACTCCAGGTACTCGTGAACGATCTGTTCGTTGTGCACCAGCATGCGGTCTGGCACCGGGTA
>Ga0137412_10000420_pt1 | contig 29379 bp, 27 predicted proteins | sample CZODoug2_1_16fun_FD_122160 | JGI IMG/M metagenome (GOLD analysis project Ga0137412, IMG submission 122160) | Vadose zone soil fungal communities from Angelo Coast Range Reserve, California, USA - CZODoug2_1_16fungal (Hybrid Assembly) | ecosystem: Environmental > Terrestrial > Soil > Vadose zone...
ATCAACGTTGTTGCCATTCATCAACACATGACGCATGAAGAACCACGTATCATGTTCTTCCACTATTGGGGAAGAGGCACGGCTAAAGACTTGGCACAGGCTGTCAAAGGCGGGTTTTTGGTTGGTGGACTGGTTGGGGTCAGCTCACCGTTACAAAATTGAGCGCATCCTTATTTTCGCAGCAAAAACAAACCGATGATGGCGAACGCAATGCCGACGATCCTCTGCCACGACGGTGGTTCGCGGAAAAACAAAATGCCAGCCACCGCCATGATCGCGGCGCCGCCCGCTAAAATAGCCGGAACGGCCGATAGCGGACCGCCTTTTTGAAAAAGAAGAAAGAAGGCAATCGTTCCAGCGCCGACGCAGATCCCCGTCAGAATGGAGTAGATAATTCCTTGCGCACTGGATTGTTGATTCCAACGGCTCGCCAACCAAAGAAACGCGAGGTAAACCAAGATCGAAAATGCGGCTGTGGCTTCGACAACGAATCCGCCCAAGCCTTCGCCGACACGGTCCGCGGCGAGCTTGGTAAAGATTTGATGTGCGCCGTAAAGAACGGCGGCGACGACCGCATACCAGAACCAACCTGCCACGAAACAGGAGTCTAGTTCAAGAAGGGGATCACTCGCTAGAAAATAAAAATCGAGCGCGTCGATCAGCGGATTTTATCAAACGCAAACAAGTCCTCTCTGGCGCTGACGATCTCTAAATGCGACGCTAACAAATGCTTTCAATTCCTCGGTGGATAACTGGCTGTTGGCTTGGCTTAGTTTGTGCGACTGCAATGGGCAACGGACCCTACGAGTTTGTAACTGAGATACCGATCGGCGGCGAAGGCGGCTGGGATATCTTGACGATAGATTCGGCTGCAAGGCGTCTCTACCTTTCGCACGCAACGAAAGTTATCGTTGTCGATCTGAATACAAATACCATCGCCGGTGAAATTGCCGACACGCCTGGCGTCCACGGATTCGTGGCCGTACCCGAAGTGCAACGCGGTTTCTCGTCGAATGGTAAAGAATCGAAATCAAGCGTTGTCGATCTAAGAACGTTGAAGACGACTTCGAAAATTGAGACCGGTCAAAATCCAGACGCCGTTGTTTACGAGCCACGTCACGGTGAGGTCTACGTTTTCAATCACGCAGGAAATTCGGTCACCGTTATCAATTCGAAAGTTGCTACTATCTCAGCGACGATTCCGCTCGGAGGAACTCCGGAGTTCGCAACGGTAGATGAAACAGCGGGGCGCGTTTACTGCAACATCGAAGACAAGAACGAAGTTGCGGTAATCGATGCGGACAAACATGAAGTCGTCGCGCACTGGTCGCTTGCGCCGGGCGAAGGGCCAAGTGGAATCGCTTTGGATGCTACGCATCATCGTTTGTTCTCGGGCTGTCACAACAAGATGATGGTTATGGTCGATACCGAAAGCGGAAAAGTCATCGACACTGTTCCCATTGGCGCGGGCGTCGATGGCTGTGCGTTCGATGACACAACTCAGCTCGTGTTCGCGTCCTGCGGCGATGGAACAGCCACGATCGCCAAAGAAGAAGCGCCAAACAAACTGACAGTGGTTCAAATTTTGAAAACGGAACGCGGCGCGCGAACGATGGCGCTCGACCCGAAAACACATCGGATATACCTGCCTACGGCTAAGTTTGAGCCCACGCCCTCACCTTCGCCAGGCGCCTCGCCGGTACGTCCCGGCATTGTTCCCAACACGCTTAAGTTGCTCGTCTACGCCCCGGCGGAATCAGTAAAAGACTAGCGGTGCGACCATTTGCGATTGCGGTGACCCTCGCGTGTCTGGCACGAGCCGCATTTGGGCAAGGCGGACCGCCGATGATTACCGATGATCCGGGTACCCCTGGAAACGGCAAGTGGGAAAATAATCTGGCCATCGCGTTCGAACATCGTTCCGGCGAAACTTCATACGACGTGCCGGCGATCGATCTCAATTACGGAGTAGGCGAGCAGATTCAGCTCACGTTGCAAACCGCACCGGTACTTTTAAAGCGCAACGGTCACGGGCTAATCGGCGGACTGGGCGGAACTGAGGCGGCGTTAAAGTGGCGCTTTGTCGATGAAGAAAAGAGCGGTTTCGACATATCGATGTTTCCGCGAGTTATCTTCAACGTGGTTCAATCATCGGTGCGACGCGGTCTCGCGGAAGATGGCACGCGTTTTCAAATTCCGTTTCAAGCTGCGAAGACGTTCGGTGGCTGGCACGTGGATGCCGAGTTCGGCCCGCGTTCCAGTACTATTGGCCGAAGCGAATGGCTTTACGGAGTCGTCGCCGGTTACGATGTAGCGAAACAAACAATGCTGATGGCGGAACTCCATGGCACTTCGCGCATGAATTTCGATCGGGAGGTGCTCACGCTGAATTTCGGCATTCGGCAAACGTTGACTGAAAGATGCATCTTCATCGGTTCGTTAGGCCACGAGGTACACACGCCCGACGGCGATCCGCTAGCGTTCATCGGCTACATGGGGGTGCAATTGCTTTATTGAGTGGGATCAATGCGCTTTCGAAGCCGGTTTCTGTGGGAAAATCAAGATCAAAGCGATAATTACCACGAGGAGCGCCAACGATGCAGTGTAACGGCTCAGAGCCAGTCCGCCTTCTGCGAGCGGCTTATCGAGAAAGTCGCCAACGACGGCGCCGAGCGGGCGAGTCAAGATGAACGCAGCCCAAAATAAAATGACGCGTGAAATGCTGGTGAAGTAGTAGAGAAGAGCGGTCAACAGAAGTAAACCACCGAAGACCGCGGCCGCCCCGGAATAACCCATTTCGTTGGTATCGGCGACCCAATCGCCGAGTGCCGTACCGAGCGTCTGCGAGAACATGATCGTGACCCAATAAAACACCTCGACCTTCGGTGTGTTCACCGTGTCAATCGATACGCTTCCGGTCGACCAACGCCAGATCAGAAGCGAGCCAATGACGCAGCTCAATAAGATGGCCGAGCCGCCGGTGTAGCCGATGCCGAGCGATCTGTCGCAATAATCGGCTAGCGTGGTGCCGACCGTCGTCGTTGCGACGATCGTTAGCCAGTAGAGCGATGGGTGAAATTTTTTCGCTCTGATTTGCACAAACACCGCAGCTATGAAAATCACGCCGAAAATCCCAGTGCCGATCAAATAGCCGCCAGCCTTGGCTTCGGGCGTAGTTTCACCAAGCCAGGACATGGTGACGGCATCGCCCCCGGTTTCGCCTAGCGTGGTCGCAAGGATTTTAATGATCCAGAAGAGAAGCGTTACCTGCGGGACCTTAATGGCGATCGTGTCGAGATTTGAATCACGCATGTGCATTGGTTTGCGTTCGAATAGCCGCGGCCCGCAACGACTGGCCGAGCAGCGCGCATTTTGAGCCTGTAATTTACAATCGTTGCAGCCCTGCCAAAGGGCCGTTTAGGGCTGGTTAAGCAATTCGCCAAAAAACGCACCGTCCGCCGTTGCTCAGCGCCCTTTGTCGAACGCGAGCTTAAGACCAAAGCCTATAAAATGGCGCCCATCGCGCTGTCGAGTGCCGAAACTATTCTCATTCTCACGTAGAAGGCGATGGTGTTAAATGATTCAAACAGCAGTGGAGTCGCGCGGACCAGCACGAATTGAATTACCTTGAATTGATGACCAAAAAGCAAGAGATGTCTCGCCTCCACTCGACATGACAATGATCCGAATTGCAGCTGCGCTTTGTTTTCTTGCGGTCGCACTGGGCGCTTTCGGGGCTCACAGTCTCAAGCAAATACTCGAAACGCACGGAATGCTCGATGTCTGGAACAAAGCCGTGTTTTATCATTTCATTCACGCGCTTGCACTCCTGGTGCTTGCGCTTTTCGGCGCCGCGAATCGCAGCGCCTGGTGGTTACTCTTTGGTGGTATTTTCATTTTTAGCGGCAGTTTATACGTGATGGCGCTGACAAATATTCGGTGGCTCGGAGCGATTACACCCATCGGCGGTCTCTGTTTTCTGGCAGGTTGGGCATGCCTGGTTATCGCGCCGCGTTCGTAGGCCCAAGTTGGATTGCAACAGGTGGAACGTGTTGTCCTCAACACGTTGGCAATTAATACTCCTTCGCGCTGCCGGCTTCTGGCATCGTCTTCAGAAGAAGCCGATCCACCCTGGCGTTCAACACAAGAATGCTGTTCCGGGCGACCTCTTCTGATATACTACGGGCTCGATGTTTAGCGCACTGTCGGAAGCGGAGCGGGATGCGATCACGGCGCTCGTATTTGTTGGAACGTTTTTTGTCACGGTCGGCGTCGGCCGGTTCTTAAAGCGTCGCGCCGGAGTTAGGCTCGGGCTGTTGTTCCGGCTTTTCTGCCTCATGCTGGCATTCTATGCCGCCATCGCCGTTTACGGCGTCCACGCATCTTGGAGAAATCACGTCGGCGCGGCAGTGATTTTGTTAAGCACGGCGCTCGTTGTTGCGCTGGTAAATCGATACGTGTGGGACTTTTATTACGAAAAAAAGCGCCAGACAACGATTCCGCATTTTCTCCGCGAGGTTGTTGGCGGGATCATTTTTTTAATCGTACTGCTTTTGGTCCTGAGTTACGGCTACCATGCCGAAGCGCAGTTAAAAGGAGTACTGGCTGGCTCCGGCGTGGTTGCGATCATCCTTGGCTTCGCCGGGCAGAACTTTTTTTCGGGAATTATCGGCGGCGTAGCGATCCAGATTAATCGCCCCTACAAAGTCGGCGACTGGTTGCAGGTAGGCGACCGCTTTGCCGAGGTGATGGAGATCAACTGGCGTTCGACGCGATTGCGCACCAACGACGCCATTTACCTCGACATCCCAAACAACGAGATGGTCGGTCACACCATCGTCAATCTCCATTACCCGACCGAAGTCCATGCCATTCGGATTCGCGTAGGGGTTGAGTACAAAAACCCGCCTAATCGCGTGAAGGATGCGATGCTCCGAGCGGCTTCGACGGCGGAGGGCGTCCTGCCGGAACCCAAGGTTAAGGTTTTTCTGGTCGACTTTGCCGATTCCGCTGTGATCTACGAGATCAAATTCTATATGGGCAATCACGCCAGAATCAACGAAATCAACGACGCCGTGCGCACCAACGTCTGGTACGAGCTCAAACGCCAGGGCATCACCATCCCGTTCCCGATTCGCACGTTGCACTTGGAACGTAAAGCAGCTCTATCAATACAAGAAGAATACCAGGAAGCCCGGGCGATTTTGCGCTCTGAAGCTTTGTTTGAGTGCTTGTCGGATGAACAGATCCAGAGCCTCGTGCAGCAGTCCCAGGTCAGTCATTTTGGGCGCGGCGAGCGTGTGATCAGGGAAGGAGCCGAGGGCGACTCGATGTTCGTGTTGTTGAGGGGCGCCGCAGAGGTGTCGATCTCGAAAAATGGCACTTCCATTCCCGTGGCGACCCTGAAGGCGCCTGATTGTTTCGGCGAAATGTCCCTTCTTACCGGCGAACATCGGACAGCAACGGTGCGCGCCCAGACCGATTGCCAGGTGATGGAGATTGGCAAGCTAGTAATGGCAGAGCTGCTCCGCGCTTCGCCCGATTGCCTCGAACGGCTTAGCGAATTGCTGGCCAAACGGAAAATGGAAACCGAAGGTCTACTGAAAGAGGCGGTTTCCCACAGCCAGAGCGCAAGAAAAGAGCGCGAATACAAGGCCACTTTCCTCCACCGTTTGCAGACGTTTTTTGAATTATAGAGCAGGCGCGCCGCCTCGGTACCGCGGATTACTTGATGAACGCCTCGACACAGCGAGGCGGCTAAAGGGGTGCGCACCAGAAAAAGTCGAACTCTGGGTTTTGAATTTGTTTTCAATAACGAATTGCCAGTGCATGAAAACCCACTAAAGTCCCGGACTTTCAGCCGGAGCATTCATGAGCATTTTACTTGGCCTAACGATCCTCGACGCAGGCGTGCCATTCTCGATGGTGTGCGCCGTAATTGGGCTGGTGTTTGCTCTCAGTTTGATCGCGATCGTCAGCCGCTCCTCGTCTGGCAACGAACGGATGCGGCAAATTTCGGCCGCAGTCCAAGAAGGCGCGAAAGCGTATTTGAATCGGCAGGTGATCACCATCAGCGTGATCGCCGCGATCATTTTCGTGCTGCTTTTCATTTTCAAAGATCATCCCACGGCGACTGGTTTTGTAATCGGCGCGTTCTGCTCGCTCGCAGCCGGTTTTATTGGAATGCGCATCGCAGTGATTGCGAATGTGCGCACGACGCAAGCCGCAACCTACTCGCGCACCGCTGCCTTGCGCATTGCGTTCAACGGCGGAGCGGTGACCGGGTTGCTCGTGGTCGGTCTTGCACTGCTTGCCGTCTCGATCTTTTATACGCTCGCCAGCAAAATCGTCGGACATGACATGGCGATTCGCAGTCTGGTTGGGCTCGCGCTTGGCGCGAGTTTGATTAGCGTGTTCGCGCGATTGGGTGGCGGGATTTACACCAAAGCCGCCGACGTAGGCGCGGATCTGGTGGGCAAGATTGAAAGCGGTCTTGAAGAAGACGATCCGCGCAATCCGGCGACGATTGCCGATAATGTCGGCGACAACGTAGGCGATTGCGCCGGCATGGCAGCGGACGTTTTTGAAACTTATGCCGTTAGTTTGATCGGTGCGGTCCTTGTCGGCGCGCTTACCCTCGCGGGGAATCCGGCAGCGATTGTTTATCCGTTTGTGCTCGGCGGAATTTCGGTGCTCGGCGCGATCTGCGGTGTCGTGTTCGTGAACGTCGCCAACGGGAAACCGGCTAATATTCTCATGGGCGCAGTGGTTGCGAGCGCGATTGTCTCCGCGGTTTTATTCTGGCCGACCACACATTATTTGTTTCCAAACGGCCTAAACATCGCCGGGGGAACGCGGACGCCTACCCAACTTTACTTGGCGTCAGTGATCGGCTTAATCATGACGGCAGTCGTCGTGGTTATTACCAATTACTACACGTCAATGCACCACGCGCCCGTGCAAAAAATCGCGCGCGCGTCGGAAACCGGCCATGCCACGAATATCATCGCCGGGTTAGCGGTCGGCCAGCATGCAACTGCGTTGCCGGTCGGTTTCATCGGCATTGCCATTCTGCTCAGTTTTCATTTTGGCGGACTTTACGGAATCGCAATTGCAGTGATGGCGATGTTATCGATGGCGGGAATTGTTATCTCGCTCGATTCGTTCGGACCGATCACAGACAACGCCGGCGGCATCGCGGTGATGAGCAATTTGCCGAAAGAAGTGCGTGGCGTAACAGACGAGCTCGATGCAGTCGGTAACACGATGAAAGCGGTGACCAAAGGTTACGCCATCGCATCGGCGGGATTGGCCGCGCTCGTTTTATTCGGCTCGTACGTCGAGGAACTCAAAACGCACGTCACGCGAAACGGCGAGCCGTTCGTATTCCAATTTTCGCTCACGGACCCGAAAGTCATTATCGGGCTTTTTATCGGCGGACTTTTGCCATTCATTTTCACTGCGTTCAGCATGGATGCGGTCGGCAAAGCCGCGGGCGCAGTCGTGCGCGAAGTGCGGCGGCAATTGCAAGCGAAACCCGGAATCTTAACGGGCCAGGACACGCCCGATTACGGCACGTGCGTGGACATTGTGACCAAAGCGGCGTTGCGGGAGATGATTGTGCCCGCGCTTTTGCCGGTGGTTTTTGTTGTGGCAGTCGCAATGATTAAACCGCTGGGGCCCGTCGTGCTCGGCGGTTTACTCGTGGGCACGATCGTCACTGGATTGTTTGTCGCCATCGCCATGACCAGTAGCGGCGGCGCGTGGGACAATGCAAAGAAATTTATCGAGGAAGGAAATCTCGGCGGCAAAGGCTCGTTCGCTCATGCCGCAGCAGTAACCGGCGATACTGTGGGCGACCCTTACAAAGACACCGCCGGTCCTGCGATCAATCCGATGATCAAAGTCGTCAATATTCTGGCGATATTAATCATCCCGATTTTCTTTTAGAGAGGACCGGCGTGACGTGGCGTTGGCTTCCAGCCAATCGATCGGCAGGATGCCGAGGCCACGGGGCTTGATGTTAAACTATCTCCGTATTACGAACTTGCGCGTTGGAGTGATTCTTAATTTCAAACACCGGAAGTTGGAGGGGGAGAGAATTGTCTTATGAATTCGTGTCTATTCGTGTCCATTCGTGGTTACGTCTCTGTTTGAAGTCGCGCCATGCCTAGCGTTTCAGCCTCGCCCACACGACTTAAGTTTTGGGGGACGCGCGGTTCCATTTCGGTACCGGGCCGCGGCTCACTGCGTTACGGTGGCAACACCACGTGCATCGAGGTGCGGGCGGATGGCGAGATTATTGTGCTCGATGCGGGTTCCGGAATCCGCTCCCTTGGGATCGCTTTGGAGAAAGAATTCCACTCGCAACCGATCAAACTCTCGCTGTTGATCACGCACGCTCATTGGGATCATATCCAGGGATTGCCTTTCTTTGCCCCGGCATACGGGAAGAAAAATGAAATCTGTGTACGCGGCTACGACGGCGTCGATATGAGCTTTGGCAAAATTATGGCTGAGCCGATGAAGGCGCCATTTTTTCCCATCGCGATGCGCGAGCTTTCCGCCAGGATCGACATTAAGAAACTAACCGAGATGGAGTTCTCCTTCGGAAAAGTGCAAGTCCGCGCCAGGTTTGTAAATCATCCCGGTGTTTGTGCTGGCTATCGTCTTTTCACCAACGCCGGCTCGATCGCTTTCCTGCCGGACCACGAGCCCTATCAATTTCTGCACTCAGCGAGGGTCAGTGATATAAGTCCAGACGAGGCGAAAAAGACTGCTGAAGAGGAGCGAATCGGTCTGGTCGACTTTCTTCACGGCAGCGATATTCTGATTCTCGACGCGCAATACACCGATGCAGAGTACGAAAGTCACATCGGATGGGGACACGGTTCGGTTTCCAGCGCCGTTTCGCTCGCGCTCGACTCGAAAGTCCGCAGGCTTCTGCTTTTTCATCACGATCCAAGTCATGACGACACAATGCTCGACGCCATTGTGGACGATGCGCGGCGACTAATCCGCGAGAGCGGAAAAGACCTTGAAGTGGACGGCGCACGCGAGGGCGAAGAAGTGTTACTAAAATGACGAAGCACGAAATGTCGAATGACGAAAGAAGCACGAAACAGAGACGACGAGAAAATGACACCACCATCATTCGTCATTCAGATTTCATCATTCTCGCTCTTCCTTTGGATTGCGAAATTGGAATTCCGATTTTTCTAACGCGAATTTGGATTTAGCTTCCCATACTTTTGCCTCGTAGTGTAATGGTAGCACTAGAGACTCTGAATCTCTCTGTCTAGGTTCGAATCCTAGCGAGGCAGCCACGTAAAAGACCTTGTCGTCTCACGTGGCCATATCAAGACAGCCCTTGCGGCATCGACGGATTTTTACCCGCATCCAGGTGATGCCACCAAACAGTGATGTACACCGTTGCGCCGTAATTCACGTGCGTAACGTGGCGAATCTTGTTGATGCGCTCGGCCTTTAACCAGGTGTTGATTTCTTTCTCTACTTCAATCTCGCTGCCCTTAAATATGGTCATCTTCATCGTTAAACGATTCTCGCGGACACCTACCGCAACCGCAATCCCGGCGCGTTTAAGACGTGACGACCCGAGACGCTTAGCGGCGGCGCTCACGGAGTGATCGCCCTACCGATCAAATGCAGCGTGGCGACGAATGGCGGGATCAAATCCCCGGATTCCGCGCACCGAGTTCTTCGACTGAGACGAGGATTCGGTCGTTTGGTTTCGAAGGCGTTTGCTGACGTTTTCGAAGCCACGTCACATTTTTGAGTACTACGCGGCTTCCTTTTACAAGTGTGCGTGTCCTTCCCAGATTTGGATCGAACACACTAACGTTGGCAGGAAGTGATGCCAGAAATCCACAGAATTCCGGCACTCCGTTGTATTTGAATGCTGCCTCGCGCACGGCTTTCGCCGTGAGCGGCTGGCGGGTATTTGCTGTTCGTGAATCGCGGTCCTGAGCAACCGAGGGCGAAAGCGACGATTCGGCATAGGGAAAAGGAGCAGGCGTGGGTACAACGGTCGATTCAGCAATGTCCGGCGCCGGAACTTGCATAGGTGTTTCATACGGATAGGGACCGGGGACTTTGATCGTCGGAATTGCCGGTTCAGCTTTTTCAACAGGGAAAGCGAACATGATCATTAGTCCTCCAGCGATTCCGATAATTCCGATTAGTGTTGGAGCGTGGGTTCTTTTCATATTGGAGCAATGGCTATTTCCGCAGAGTGGCGTGATTACTCGGTGACTTTCAAAATGCCCCGAATTACACACCTGGAGAGGACTAGAGAGAGAGGGCGTAAATTAGAATCCATCCATCGGGAGTCAACCGATAATCTGCATCGTCAGCACATAAATTTGTCATCTTCGTGTGACCACTGCACGGAAATTTATCGGGGACTCGACAACGCAGAAAGAGTGTGCGAAACAGAACGCTTTCCAACCTGGAAAAAAAACTTTTCAGATGGTGCATGGTGCATGGAGAGACCCCATGACCGCCCTTTTCAAGATTTTGTGGCGCATGAAACACACCGTCTGATCCCCCCGGTTCGATGACGACGCAGCGGAATCGCTGATGATCTCACCCGAAATGCTTACTCGACGTTAGCCTGCCTCAAGACGATCGATCTCGCTGCGGGCACCGCGTCTTTCACGAAAAAAATCCCTGAGGATCGCAGCGCATTCGTTCTCCAAAACACCGGATGCGATATCGCATCGGTGATTCAAAGTGGACATTTGCAGCAGATTAATCACGCTTCCTGCGGCCCCGGCAACTGGATCTGCGCAGCCAAAAATCACGCGTCTGACTCTAGTGTGAACGAGTGCGCCTGCGCACATTGCGCACGGCTCCTTGGTCACGTAGAGGTCGCAATCGGTCAACCGCCAATCGCCCACAGCTGCCTCAGCTTGCGTCACTGCCAGCATTTCCGCGTGTGCGGTGGCGTCCTTGAGCAGCTCCACTTGATTATAGGCGCGCCCAATAATTTTCCCTTCACGAACTACAACTGCGCCGACGGGCACTTCGTCGGCTTCGACCGCCTTATTGGCCAGACGCAATGCTTCACGCATGAAATACTCATTATTTGGCGGTTCGATCATCCTTTAGTTGTAGAGGCGGCTGTCCACAGCCGCAATCCGCCCTTAAACGTATGCGGCTGAGGACAGCTGCCTCTACAGCGACAAGCGCGCGCTTGCCCCGAGAATTTCTTCGGCATATTAGGGAGTGCTCATGCACGACAACATCGAGTCGCACCTGGTTGAGAAACGCATTTTTAAACCAAGAAAAAAATTTGCAAAAAACGCACGAATCAAAAGTCTCGCGCAATATCAGCGGATGTACCGAGAATCAATCCGCCAGCCGGCAAAATTCTGGGCACGCGAAGCGAGTGAGCTGGTGTGGCGCGCACGATGGAAAAAGGTGTTCGAGTGGAAAGCGCCGTTCGCGAAGTGGTTCGTTGGCGGCAAACTCAACATTTCGGAAAATTGCCTGGATCGGCATCTGACTGGGCCGCGCCGGAACAAGGCGGCGATTATCTGGGAAGGCGAACCCGGCGACAAACGTACGCTTACCTATCAACAGCTGCATCGCGAAGTTTGCCGTTTCGCAAATGTCCTGAAGCGAAACAACATAAAGAAAGGCGATCGTGTCATCATTTATCTCCCGAATATTCCTGAGACCGCGGTTGCCATGCTCGCCTGCGCGCGGATCGGTGCGGTGCACTCGGTAGTCTTCGGCGGATTTAGCGCCGACAGCATTCGAGATCGAATTGCCGACAGCGGCGCGATCGCGGTGATCACAGCCGATGGCTCATATCGGCGCGGCGGAATTGTGCCGTTAAAGAAAAACGTTGATGAGGCACTCCGTGATGGCACGTCAGTCCGGCGCGTTATCGTTTTTCGTCGCGCCGGAAACGAGATTCACATGGAAGAAGGCCGTGACGTCTGGTGGCATCGCGAACTGGAGTATGTCGACGCGAACTGTCCGCCGGTCCCCTTGGATAGCGAGCACCCCCTTTATCTCCTTTATACAAGTGGTTCCACTGGCAAACCAAAAGGCATCCTCCACACTACCGGCGGTTATTTAGTCGGCGTTTACTCGAGCACGAAGTACATCTTCGATATTCGAGATGAAGATATCTTTTGGTGCACGGCTGATGTCGGCTGGGTCACGGGCCACAGTTACATCGTCTATGGTCCGCTCGCCAACGGCGCGACGACCGTCATGTACGAAGGCGCGCCGAATTGGCCGGAACCTGACAGGTTCTGGAAAATCATCGAAGAATATCGGGTCAACATTCTTTATACGGCGCCAACAGCGATCCGCGCATTTATTCGCTGGGGCGACCAATGGGTTGCGAAACACGATCTCTCATCGCTCCGCCTGCTCGGCACAGTCGGCGAACCAATTAATCCAGAAGCATGGATGTGGTATTACAAAAATATCGGCGGCGGGCGCTGTCCGGTTGTCGATACGTGGTGGCAAACTGAAACAGGATCGATTCTGATCACCCCTCTGCCGGGCGCAATTCCAACGAAACCGGGCAGCGCAACGCTCCCATTCTTTGGAGTCGATCCAGCTGTTGTTGATGAGAAAGGGCGGGAAGTCGGGCCGAATGTGGGCGGCAAACTAATCATTCGCCGGCCCTGGCCCGCGATGTTGCGCACCATTTACGGCGACAAGGCTCGTTATCGGCAGCAGTACTGGAGCGAATTTAAAGGCAACTATCTCACCGGCGACGGCGCACGGCGCGATGAAGACGGCTATTTCTGGATCGTTGGCCGGATCGATGATGTCCTCAACGTGGCGGGCCACAGGCTCGGTACATCGGAAATTGAAAGCGCGCTGGTGAGTCATCCGCATGTTGCCGAAGCGGCAGTAGTTGGCAGACCCGATGAACTAAAAGGACAGGGCGTCGTCGCTTTTGTGACGCTCAAGGCCAGCGTTAGCGTTACTGGCGGACTGAAAGCGGAACTACGCGAGCATGTAGGCGTGCACATCGGGGCAATTGCAAAACCAGACGAAGTTCGTTTCGCCGACGCGCTCCCAAAAACCCGCAGTGGCAAAATCATGCGCCGATTGCTGAAAGAAGTCGCCAGCGGCGCGCAAGTCACCGGCGACACGACTACGCTCGAGGACTTCAGTGTGTTGGCAAAATTGGCCGAATCGGAAGAGTAACACCATCGGGCCCGCGCGTGCCATGAGTCGTACGGACCAATAAGAAAGATGCGCGCAGCTGAAATTGCTTTTTCGTAGCGCGCATTCGGATAGCGTTCACCCGTGAGTTTCATTCGCACCGGCTTTCGCGAGATTGGATTGAAAATCCGTCGCCAGCGAACACGCATGGCGCTTCGTCATGAGAAGCGCCTCCTGCAAAAGAGTGAAATCAATCTGGGGCGCGAAGGCACCGCCCAGGCGGCCAATTTTCCCGAGCTGCGCAATGAGATCGTCGCTCTTAAGAAGCTGGAGCAGGAACAAAAGGAAGTCGCACTTCGAATCGCACAGATCGAAGAGGGAATAAAAAAGATCGAACAGGAACGGCAACAAAATGCGCGCGAACAAGCGGAGGCGATTGCAAAGCTGGAGGCGGAAAAAAAGCCCCTTCTCCAAAAGCGCAACCAAACCAAAAGCAATGTGGACGTCTGCGAGCGCGAACTGGCCGCGGTAGAACGCCGCATTCAGGAAAGCGAGGCTGCCGATCGCGATCTCTTGAAACAACTCTCCGACCTGCAGGCCATCGATCCGGTCCCCGCAGACGTGGAAGTACGATCTGCGAGCATCAGCGCGCGGAGGGCGCGCCTTCCGGAAGAGCGCGCAGAACTTGTGCGGGCGCGCCTGGGTAGCACGGAAGCGGCGCACCTCGCCAAAGAGAGGTTGAACGTCGCAGAAGCGGAACTCTCTGCGATGGAAAAAAATATTGCTCGTACCCGGAGCGAGTTTGAAACGCGCGACCGGAAATTGAGTGATAACATCCGCACTCAGCAAGAAGCGGCGCGCAACGCGCGCGCACGCCATCAGACAGTCGAGGAGCGGAAAAATCCCGCGTATTTGAACATTGGCCGACACCTTGCCGCGCAGGGCGTTGCACCGCCAAACGCACCGCATTTGCTGGCCGAGGCGCATCGGCGCCGCGAAGCAGTCGATCGGCATTTGGCGCACAAGGCAGAGCTGGCCTCGCTCTCAAGTCAGATCGACAAGCAGGAGCTGCGGAAATTTTATTTCAGCATTTTCTCGGTGCTGGTCCTGCTTGCGATCACGCTGCTTGTTATTTTCCAATCACCGCGAAGTCGCGAATGGCTGCCGCAGGAAACCGACACGATTTTGTCGATCAACGCCGATCAATTTGAACGGTCTGACCTCGCCAGGCGCTGGCGCAAAGACCAGCCCCAACTTTGGCAGGGATTAATCGGCGCTGCTGCTTTGACTCCGGGATTGAACCTGTCCCGCGAGGCAACACGCATTACTCGTGCAGTTACAACCAGCGAAACTGGAGAAACACGAGAGTTCGTCCTCGTTGAAGCCCGCCATGCCGTTCCAAAGGTCATTCGTGCAATCGCAGATGACAAGGCATTCCAAAAGCGCCCCAATAGTCCTTTGCCAGTTTGGGAGCGGCCGCCGGATTTTGCGGTTGCGAGGGTTGGACCGGCAACGCTCGCCGTTGGGGCACCGATTGCGGTCGATGAGTTGGTGCGGGTGCGTCTCGGGATGAAACCGGACCTGAAAATCACCGGCCAACTTTTTGATCGTTTCCAGGCGCTCGACCGCGAGAGCGCGGTGCGATTGATTTCCCGCGATCCGCCGGATCTCTCACGTGTTTTTAATCCGATTTTTACCCGCGAACTGCTCGACGCCTCACAATTACTGGGTCTTGCGGTCAATCTACAAAATCCGGTAAGAGCCAGAGTGCTCGTAAAAGTGAACTCCTCCAAAAATGCTGCCGAGGTCGCGCGAAATTTGCACGATAATCCGCAGCAATGGCTGCGTTTGCCGGACTCGGAACTGTTGCTTTACTCCCGGCCGCCCGAGATTCAAAGACCGAGCCCCTCAAATTTGGAATTGCGGTTCGAGGTCCCCGAAAATAGCGCTCGCCTTCTCCTTGAGCGCCTGTCAAAAACGGAGGCTTCCCAGGCAGTGACAGCGTACTGACACACCAAATGCGACGCTTGAACGTTCCTTTAATCGCCGCGATGGCCGTGGCGCTCCCGTCATTGGTCGCAAACGCCGCTGGCCCTCTGGTTGATATCCGATCAGTCGATCCGACAATCATTGTTGAGCTGCGTTATTCGGAGCGAAATAATCTTGTCGGGTACCCGCTTTATCCTCGCGGAACGTGCGCTCTCGCTCGACCACAAGTGGCTTCGGGTTTGGCCGCAGCGCAGGCGTTTCTGCGGCGATATCAATTTGGGCTGAAAATCTGGGATGCCTACCGGCCGGTAGCGGTGCAGGAAAAGCTCTGGCACGCGTCACGCAACAGCGATTATGTAGCCAATCCTGAAATTGGCGTCGGATCACTGCACAGCTGGGGGGTCGCTGTCGATGCTACATTAGTCGATACGTGGAACCGCCCCGTTCCCATGCCGAGTGACTTCGACGATTTTACGCCGGCTGCAATGTGGCGCTATGTCGGTCCTCATGCCGATGTTCGGGCCCACGTGCATTTGCTGCAGATCGCAATGCGAACTGCAGGCTTTTGGGGATTGCGCACCGAGTGGTGGCATTTCACGATTGCTGACTGGCAAAAATACTTACCGAATCAAGCAGCACGAACCGCCCAAGTCTCTGGCACCCAGTGGCAGGGCAAGTTATGATGGGGGCCTCGCTCCGTGATTTGCAGCAGCCTGAATACCTTCATGTGTTGCTCAATCCACTGCCGGTTTATGGGTTGCTCATCGGTTTGATCGGTCTCGTGCTCGCTTTGATCTTAAAGAGCCGCCGCGCTCAAATCGCAACCCTAACGCTCGTACTCATTAGCTCTGCGTCGGCATGGCCCGTTTACGAATTCGGACAGCAGGGATATGATCGTGTGCTCTCAATGGCGGACGAGGATGGACGAGCCTGGCTCGATGAGCACAGAGAGCGCGGCGAAGACCTCATCTGGATTTTCTATGCGCTGATCGCTTTGAGCGCAATTGCCATCGCCTCGCCCATCAAATGGCCTCGATCATCGCTGCCGCTCGCTATGACGGTGGTTTTGCTCGGGACGGTGACCTTGGGAAGCGGGGCTTATATCGCCTACGCTGGTGGAAGAATCCGTCATCGCGAATTTCGAAACGAACCCGCACCACCGAAAAGATCCGAACACGAGCACGATTAAAGCCGGCGTTCTAAGGCAGGCGTATCGGCTGCCGGTTTTTGGGTAGGCAAGCGCAAAGCGCATGCCCTACAATTTCGCCCATGGGCGCCTCACTCGATCGCGCAGAACGCAGTGTCGAAGAACAGAGCGTTGTACTGAAAAAGCCGCTTGGGCTTGGCGATCTGGTGCTGACACAGATTGTGTTTGTGGTTGGCTCAGGCTGGGTCGGCACTGCTGCAAAGCTTGGAACATCGCATCTCTTTTTCTGGCTCCTCGCCATTTTACTCTTCTACATTCCGCAAGCCGCCGTGGTCATTTATCTAAGCAGACTGATGCCGTTGGAAGGCGGAATTTACCAATGGGCAAAGCTCGCTTTTAACGAATTCACAGGCTTCATCGTCGCTTGGAATCTCTGGCTCTTATCAATCATGGTGATCGCCTTGGGCGGCATGTTCATCACGACAAACATCTCCTATGCCTTGGGCGACGCGGCCGCGTGGATGCGAAACAGTCCCTGGTGTGTCTCGCTCGTCAGTTGTCTGTTAGTGGGCGGCCTCGGATTGACAGGCGTTCGCGGGCTGTCGTTAGGCAAATGGGTGCACAACATCGGCGGCTTCGCGATGTTCCTGGCATATGGCGCCTTGATTATTCTGCCATTCATTAGTCTCGCTCGCGGTAATCTCCACACATATCGCCCGCTTCAAATCGCTGCGCCCGCGATGTCGCTTTTTTATTGCTTCAACATCTTCAGCAAACTGGCAGTCGGCGGACTCAGCGGATTTGAATATGTGGGCATTCTGGCCGGTGAAGCTCATGCGCCGGCGCGCAACATCGGACGCTCCGTTATTATTGCCGCTCCGATCATCGCGCTCATGTTCGTTCTTGGGACGAGCTCGGTTCTTGCTTTCATAGGAAATAACCAAATCGATTTAATCGGCCCGGTGCCGCAGACGCTCCGACTCGGTCTGCAGTCATTCGGCGCTGCCAGCGCGATTGCCTCTGTTGGCATTCTGCTGATGATGGTGCGCTCCATATCTTCGATGAGTATTCATTTCACCGGCAGCTCCCGTTTACCGATGGTAGCCGGCTGGGACCACCTTTTGCCGGTATGGTTTTCGCGTCTGCATCCGCGTTACAAAACGCCGGTCAACTCAATCATGTTCGTTGGCGCAATCACGCTGGTGATTGCTATCTCGAGCCAGATCGGCGCGGGATTGCAAGAAGCATTTCAACTCGTGGACAACGCCGCCAACGTTTTTTACGGAATTGTTTATACCGTCATGTTTGCGATCCCAATCGCGGGCGCCGCTGCGATACGATCCGGAGCGCGCTCCTGGTTGCGACTCGCGGCCGGTTGCGGCCTCATTGTTTGTCTGCTGGCCATCTTCTTCACCATCTATCCGATCATTGATGTGCCTAACCGGTTACTTTTCGCGACAAAAGTGATCGGAGTTAGTTTGGTGGCCAATCTCATCGGCGTCACCATCTTTACGCTTAACTACAAACGCCGCGATGCGACTTAAAGCTCGACCGCTTAAGCAGTGGAGTTTAGCGACAGTTATCGGTTACCCAGTGCAGATAATCTGGCGATCCACTGTCGATGTTTATAAATAGCAACTCGGGGACTTCGTAAGGATGAAGCGAGCGCATCTTTTCCTCGAACGTCGACTGTCGATCCCGGGTGGTCTTGAAAAACACGATGACTTCGCCGGCGGTTTCGATTTTTTCTTTCCAGCGATAGATTGAGTGAACACCGGGAATGATGTTTGCGCACGCGGCGAATTTTTCTTCGACTAACGTTTGCGCGATACGACTGGCCGTTTCCGCGTCCGGAAAAGTGCTGATGGCCAGCAAAATTTGGTCCGCCATCGGTCAGGCCAAAGCAGGCGCAGCCGATCGGTTGAATGTTTCGCCTCGGCTCATCGCCTCGCTTCTGCAAATCCAACCGCCACCGAGGACAACTTCGCCATCGTAAAACACCGCTGCCTGCCCTGGAGTCACAGCCCTTTGCGGATCGTGCAACCGCACATGGGCGCGCCCGTCTTCGAGCGGCGTCAGCGTAGCGCGTGTCCCTGGATGGCTGTAACGGATCTTTACTGTCACTTCGATTTCTTCGCTGTTGCCGGTGTCGGTTGTGGCCGCGGTCGCTGACCGCGGGCCGGGGTTAACGACCGCGGCTACAGAGGCTACAGGATGCCAATTCACCCTATCGATCTCGAATTCATCTGTCTCTAAATCGTCAGCATCTCCCACAATCACGCGGTTCGTCGCCGGATCGAGATCAACCACATAGCGCGGCCGCGGCGAACCGCCCGGTAGTCCCTTGCGCTGTCCAATCGTGAAAAGCTCAATCCCGTCGTGTTCGCCCAGAAAATTTCCTGCAACATCGTAAATCTCGCCACGATGAAACTCATTTTCGCCAAGGTGCGATCGCAAAAAGGCTTTGTAATCGTTGCCAGGAACGAAACAGATTTCCTGGCTGTCCACTTTGTCTGCAACTTTGAGGCCTAACGAATGCGCGATCTCGCGGATTTGCGGCTTCGTCATTTTGCCGAGCGGAGTCAGCGCACGTCGAAGCTGCGGCTGGCGCAAACTGAAAAGGAAATAGGACTGATCTTTGCGGGGGTCGAGGCCCTTTCGCAAAATTGCCTGATCTGCGTGCTGTTCGATGATCGCGTAATGCCCCGTTGCGATGTAATCGCAATCCAATGCCGCTGCTTTGCTCCACAAGTTGCCAAACTTTAGCTTCTCGTTGCACATCACACACGGGTTTGGCGTGCGGCCAGCCTGGTATTCACTTGAGAAATAATCAATAACCAACCGTTCAAACTGGTCGGCCTCGTCAACCACGTAATGTGGAATGCCGAGGGAATGCGCCACGCCGCGCGCATCAGCGATCGCTTGGGGCCCGCAGCATTTGTCTTCCGCGCGCGAAATACAATCCTGCGGCCATACTTTCATGGTTACGCCGATGACCTCGTAGCGCTGCTCGCGCAACAAATATCCCGCGACGCTGGAGTCCACTCCGCCGCTCATCCCCAGTAAAACGCGTTGTCTTTTTTGATTCATCTTGAGCGAGCAACTTCTATCAAGAGAGGCACGAGTCAATTTCCTGAAGAGCGCCGGCTGACGGCGTCTGCTCCCCGGCAGCGCCCCAAGGCGCCGTTCATACAATGGAAAATTCGAACAATATTTGACACCTCCTCGCGCTTTTGACTAAAAGCTTCCGTTGTGTTCGTGATGACAAATCGAAAGAGCAGATTTATGCAGCGGGCGCGATCCGTAATTTCCGCGCTCCTTTTCATCGCAGCTGGGCTGGTTGTGCTGGGACGCATGGCTGTAGCGATGGCTTTAGGTGAAACCGATCGCATACGAGGAGGGTGTGATCCTGTAGTGATTCCGCAGTTCTTCGATGGTGTTACGCCGCCGGCGTTGCCTCCTGGTTGGTCAAGCACCACCTGGGTGACATCTAACGCTGGACTGCCGAGTCCGCCTGCCGATTCACTCCCTAACGCAGGATTTGTCGATGATCCGGCCACCATCAACGACAAGCAGCTTCTTTCACCTAGCATACCTGTTATCGCCGACGGCACCCCCGCTCGAATGTCTTTCCGCAACAACTTCAACTTGCAGGACGGCTTTGATGGCGGCGTGCTTGAGATCAGCTTTGATGATGGTCTGACTTTTCAGGACATCCTTGCTGCTGGTGGTACGTTTACGAGCGGCGGTTACAATGGGACGATTAGCACTTGTTGTGGCAATCCCCTCGCTGGCCGTCAGGCGTGGACTGGGAACTCAGGCGGGTTTATCGGCACTACGGTAAATCTCCCGTACTCATCACTTCCCATTATCCTGCGCTGGAGAATGGGAAGCGATAGCAACGTCGCTGGAGAGGGCTGGCGGATCGATAGCGTTGCCATCACTATACCTTGTCCGCCGCCGCCGCCGATTGGTCGGGGACGCCCGACGCCGCATCCTCGCCCAACTCCGCACTAAGGAACATAGTAATCAGTGATTAGTGAAGGTGGCTTGGGCGAGTTCGCAAAACATCTTGTGAGCCAACGATAACTGCCGTGGAGCACAGGTTGCTAGCAGGCGGTAGCTTTCCTTAGAAAAGACGCTTCGCTATAACTTCACCGCGCGGCTCACGAACTCGCTACCCCTCAGCGTAAAGCGCCATGGATAATGCGCAGAGCGCGTGATCCCGATGCGCTTGTCGGTTACCACATCAGCAGGCGTTTCTGCGGTGCGTGCGAAGCAATGTCGCGGGTCTGCGCACAGGTCCATCTCGTGATCACGCCCCGTGATACCAAGCGCCTGCGTGAGCTTGCCAGGTCCCGAGCAAAGACGTTTCACATCGTTAAGTCCGCGACGTTTCTTCATTTGTTCGATGCCTTTTCTCGGCTCTAGCGCGCGAATCAGGACGAAACCGTTGTGGTCGCCTTTCACCAGCACGTTCAACATCCAATGCATTCCATAATTGAAATAGACATAGGCGGCACCGGCGTTGTTTCGCTCGATAAAGCTGCGCGCGCTCGGCCGTGTAAAGGTATGCGCGGCCTCGTCGCTGATTGCCGCATACGCTTCCACCTCGACAACGATTCCCGAACAATCGTCCCAAATCAGTTCTGTGCCGATCAACTCGCGCGCGCAAGTGAGCGGATCACGTTTAAAAAAAGACGCACGGACAATCTTGTTCACGGCCACGACGCTCCTTACTTGATGGCTCGGTGTTTCCTCAGTATTTCCATTGTTTTATCGATTGGCAGTGCCTCGACCGTGTGCCCATTCCCGCTCATTGTGGTTGCTCGAAACATGGAGTTGTAGATGGCTTCTTCGGTGGCCTCGATCACAGCCAGAAACAGCGGCGACATCGCGTCGTTGGTCAGTAGTTCGAGATGCCGCGTCGGCGACTTCTCAGAAGGGTGAATCCGCAATTGTGGTGCGGTTGAGAATGCAATTGCGTAGTCGCCACTGCCGTTCGAGGCACTACTTCCAGTGCGGGCCATGCCCACCCACGCCCTGGCTGCGAGGCGCCTGAGATTCCGTGCGTCGACAGGCGCATCTGTGGCGATGACTATCATGCACGATCCGTCAGCTTTGTCTTTCGCGCTGCCTTGTTGCAGCTCCTTATGCAGGTAGTACTGACCTAATTCCTGACCCACGGGAGCGCCAGCGACGGTAAGGACGCCTCCAAAATTCGTCTGCACCAGAACCCCAACCGTGTACCCACCAAGGGTCTGAGGCAGCTTTCGCGACGAAGTTCCGATCCCTCCCTTCCAACCAAACGCCACTGTCCCGGTACCAGCCCCGACATTCCCCTCTTCGATCGGCTCGGTCTTCGCCTTCTTGATGGCGGCGAACACATCCTCCGGAGTGATATGACGCCCACGAATGTCGTTTAGGTATCCGTCATTGGTCTCGCCGACCACCGGATTGACCGAGAGAACATCCTCGTTTCCCGGCAAAGTCAGAATGTAGGTTGTCACGGCATCTGCGACCCGCGGCACGCTCGCCGTGTTTGTCAGCAGGATCGGTGTTTCGATCTCGCCCATTTCATCGACTTGCGTAAAACCAGTCAGCTTTCCAAAGCCATTTCCAACGAAAACTGCGCCGGGCACCTTTTCGCGGTAAAGATTGCCTGAATGCGGCAGAACGGCGGTCACGCCGGTACGGATGTTGTCCCCGCTAATAATTGTCGTGTGGCCGACTTCAACCCCGGCAACATCTGTGATCGCATCAAGTCGGCCAGTCGGCAGGATGCCAACCTTCAGTCCTAAATCCGAAGCGCGAGGCCGTGTATTGGAACTTATGCTCTGAGCAGAAACAAAGGGGGCGAGCGACAAGAGAGCAACCACAACGACAAATCCAAGAGGCATGCAAAAAATTGTACGAACAAATCTGATCAACTAAAATTCCAAAGCGTGCTCGAACTGGGGAAAGCAGGCGCGTAACCAAAATCGAGCGGGGCGTTGGAAATCGTCGATGAGGCGCAAGGCTGGCAACGTAGCAAGTCGGGCACCAACCAGTCTACTGGCCTGATGGTTTGTAATGAATCGGAATGGTGCCTTTGCTCTCGACAGGTTTGCCGTTGCGGAACGCTGGAATAAATTTGGCGCCATTGAAATCAGACGATGCCGCCTGACCGAAACCCAGATACGGCGGCTGCTCGTTTACGACATTCATGTTCCTCAGATTGCCGGCAGCATCGACATCGAGCGCAAGTTCGACAACACCAGTCAACCTCACTGTAGTGCCGGTTTCGGGATAATGTATTCCGGTGAATTTTGAGCCGGGCCCAACATAGGGTTGTGGATCGATGAAGTCGTTTTCCTTTTTAACTTCCTCCAGTTGCTGATTCGAAAAGATGCGCAGTCGCGGTTTACCATTCACAACCGCGAACGTTACCGTGCCGTAGAAAACGGCGATGACCGGCTGGTGATTATGAATCGCGGGAATGAACTTCGCGTTTACCAAGCGTTTTAGCACCTCCTGCTCGAGCAACTCTGAACCCCGCGTGCCGCGATAAGCAGCACTCCGAACAACATCACCAGTCGGCGCCACGAGACAGGAAAACATAACTGCGGCGTCTTTCTGACCCTTTTTAACCAGATCGGCAGTGTCGATCTTGTTTATGAGAGAATCGGACCCTGCCCCCAGCAGTGCAGGTCGGAGCTCCGGCAGCGCCGGGGTCGCTGTCGGTGTTGCCGTTGTTCCCGTTTGCGAAAACGCAAGTTCAGCAGTGAGAAGCAAACCAATTATGCAAAATGTTCCGAGCCGCATGGCGGAATAGGCAAGCAGGATGCGTGGTTTTTGCAAGGAGAACTGAATTTATGCCGCGATTGCCAGGGGGTTCACCGCGGCGATCCGATGGACGATTTTGTGACGCTGAAAGTAACCAATCAGCGCATCACGTGTTTGCACCGGATGCAGGATGCAGTTGGCATCCGGCCGCTCAAGGAGCGCGCGCAATTTCATAAAATGGTGACCGCCGCTGCGTGCATCGAAACTGTTAAACGCAATGGTGTATTTCTTGTTCCGATCCAGCGGCCCCCTGTTAGCCAGGGCCATCGAGACGATCCGATAGTGATCTCCGCGACCTTCCGTCTTCACTTCAAAACCAAGCAGATTGCGCTTCTCATGGCTGGCGAAAACTTCCTCCATCGCAGCTTTTATTTGCTCGGGCGAGAGCTGCGCGGTCACAATGTAGTTTTCGTACGGAAGAATGTTCCAGATGTCGTTAACCGTTTTTGGACCCGCGACCAAGTCCGCCTTGTCATCAAACGTCCCGTGCATGACGCCATCAATGGGCACACTGCGTTCCAGCAACATTTCCGCGATCGCCGCTCCGATCAGTCTCTCCACGTCGCTCGGTCGGCCCGGGCGGCTTCGACCTCGTAGGGCCTCGGACAATTGACCGATCGGCTCAGACAGGTCAGCAGCCGATTCGGTGAGCTGCGATTTCGCTCGTGAAATAATCGCGTGATCAAAGCCGAAACGCTTATCCATCAGCTCGCAGATCGCTTCCCGGCGAAGCAGCTTTTTTGAATTGCGATCGAAGAGAAGATCGACCCGCCCCACGTGAATCCCGAAATGATCTGCCTGGGTAAACAACACGGCATTTGTTAGCCGACTTGGGACGTCCTGATGCGTATGGCCGGCGATAAACACTGCTATCTCCGGAAATTCCGACGTCAGAGCCATTACTGTATTGGCAAAATCATCGCCGCCAGTACGCGTCTTGAGTCCCATGTGACCCGTTAACACGATCGCGTCCGCACCTCCGTTTTTCGCCCTCGCGATCGCGCGGCGAACGGGCTCGACCGGATGCCGAAAATCAAGTCCCCGGGTAAATTCGGGCCAAAGCCAAAACGCCATCCCAGGCGTGGTGACGCCGACGATTGCGAGTTTGATACCCGCAATCTCCTTCAAAATGAACGGCTGAATTTTTGCAAACGGATGGTTTGTATCTGGAAATTCGCCAGCGGGTCTTTGCTCCAACAGAATATTCGCGGCGAGGACTGGCATGTTTGATTGTTGCAAGGCGTGTTCGAAGCACTCCATCCCCCAATCGAATTCATGATTGCCAACCACCCAGGCGTCGTATTCAAGATGATTGAGCAGATCGATCATCAGCGCGCCTTTGTTTCGGAGGCTGACGTCGGTGCCCTGATACACATCACCGATGTCGATCAAGATCGAGTTAGGATTTTCACCGCGCCACCGCCTGATTTGTGTCGCGCAACGCGCCAATCCGCCGCGATCAGCATTTCCGTCGTAGTCGAAGGTTGGCAGGATATGACCGTGCAAATCGGTCGTGTGCAGGATTGAAATGCACACCGCGTTAGGATTAAGCGCAGCAGCAGCGCTCGCGAGTGTCGGGACCGTGCTGAGCAGTCCCGCCTGGCCAACCAGCTTCAGGAAATCGCGGCGACTCCAAACTTTGTCTTGTAGGAGCATCGCAGCAAAGTTCGTTCTTGGACAAGGCTAACTAAGAATGAATTGGCGCTTCAAGAAAAAAGCGCTGCGCCTCAGACCGCAGGATAGTTTGGTCAATTGTCAGTTGGGCGGTCCGGGGGACCAAGGCCGACCTAAGTTTACTTGAACGTACCGTTAGGCGAACTGCGCTGTCTCGTTCGCGTCGACGATGGAGCCGGGTGGAAGGTTCGGCCAGATCGTTCCGGGTTCAAAGTTTCGGCGTGGGACCGCACGTGGGCAAATAGCCCGGGCCGCAGCCAGGCAGATACCGTCCGGATTAAGAGCGGATTGCCTGTTAATTGCAGCTGGCCGGTCTTCTTGGCCGCTCGGATCTCCATGTCACCGGCCCAGATGTGAGCCATCGTTCGCAGGTCCGTGGTTAAATGGACATCGATTTCCTTTCCGGGATTGTCCACGCACAACTCACGCGCCCCATTTTCGAGCACGATCCACCAATGCCCAAACTTTGGAAGACCGCGGAACAGGAATTTAATTACCGTTCGTCCACCCGGCAGTTGGGTAGCATCGATCCGACGATGCAGATCGTACATGAGCAATTCCACGTCGAGTTCATCATCGTTCATCTGGCCGCGCGCCCATTTCATCCCCCACTTGCCAAGACCGAAGATGATCGGCTTGAGTTCCTTGGCCGCGGGCATTGGTTGATACTCTGTTCGCCGCTGATCGGGCACCGTTTTCCGAACGACAAGCCCACATTCCTGGAGCTGGTTCAGGCGTTTGGTCAGCAAAGTCGGAGAGATTTGCGACAAGGCACGCTGAAAGTCATTGAAGCGCGTCGTCCCAAGCAAAAGCTCCCGAATGATGAGAATCGTCCACCGCTCCCCTAAAACTTCGGCAGCTTTGGATACGGGGCAGAATTGCCCATAGCGGGTGCTCATCAGCGGCAGAGAGATACTACATACAAAGTAGTTGCTTGCTACATTCTACGTCGTGGACAGTCACCGAGCGAACCCCTTATTATCTCGTGTCAAACAGGATGAAAGTCTACCTGAAAACAAATCTGCTGCTTCCCTGATATGCTCAACGAAAATTCTATTACCGATTTCAAAGCAAACCTTCGCGGACGGCTGATCGAGCCGGGCGATAACGATTATGATGAAGCCCGCAAAGTCCACAATGGGATGATCCACAAAAAGCCGCGCGCAATCGTGCGCTGCGCAGACGTCGCCGACGTCATTAACTCCATTAACTTTGCGAGAGAGAACGATCTGCTTGTCGCGATCCGCAGCGGCGGACACAACGCGGGAGGCTTGGGAATTTGCGATGACGGGTTAGTCATCGACCTGAGCTCGATAAAATATACGCGTGTCGATCCGGCGGCGCGCACAGTCACTGTTGGCGGTGGATGCACATGGGGCGATGTCGATCATGCGACGCATGTGTTCGGGCTCGCAACTCCAAGCGGAATCATTTCTACGACCGGTGTTGGGGGATTAACCCTGGGCGGTGGGATCGGATATCTCACCCGCAAATGCGGATTGAGTATCGATAATCTCCTCTCAGCCGATGTCGTATTGGCCAATGGCAATTTTGTTAAAGCGAGTGCTGATGAAAACTCGGACTTGTTCTGGGCGCTTCGAGGCGGCGGCGGAAATTTCGGCGTCGTCACTTCGTTTACCTTCAAGCTGCATCCGATCGACACCATCTATGGCGGCCCAATGCTCTACGAATTGAGCGAAACCGCTGATGTAATGAAATGGTATCGGGATCTGATTCCTGCCGCGCCTGATGATTTAAATGGTTTTTTCGCCTTTCTCACAGTGCCGCCAGTGGCGCCTTTCCCGGAACATCTGCACATGAAGAAAATGTGCGGTGTGGTCTGGGCTTACGCAGGGCCGCAGGAAAAAGCAGAAGAAACATTCAAGCCGATCCGCGATTTCAAAAAGCCTGCTTTGGATTTTGTCGGTCCTCTGCCGCAACCGGCGTTACAAAGCATGTTCGACGCGCTTTATCCTCCGGGCTTGCAGTGGTATTGGCGCGCGGATTTTGTCAACGAGCTAAGCGACGACGCGATTGCCAAGCACATTCCGTTTGGGGAGGCGCTTCCAACGATGCATTCCACCATGCATATGTATCCGATCGATGGCGCGGCATCACGCGTCGGCAAGAATGATACTGCCTGGAATTATCGCGATGCCAAATGGGCGCAGGTGATCGTGGGCGTTGATCCAGACCCGGGAAATAAAGAAAAAATCATCTCTTGGACGAAGAGTTATTATGATGCGCTTCACCCTTATTCCGCCGGCGGAGCGTACGTAAACTTCTTGATGGGCGACGAAGGTGAAGAACGCGTGAAAAACACCTACGGCGACAATTACCAACGACTGGCCGAGATCAAAAATAAATACGATCCGGATAACTTCTTTCGCGTGAACCAAAACATTAAACCGAGCAAGCGTTGAGATTCGGCAAAGGAGTCATCGGTGGCCCGTCTCATTAACACACGGCTTCAGCCGGGTGTTACCGGTAAACGTGGCATATGAGCCGTTTTTGCGGATTCGGTGACTGCACCGGGCTGAAGCCCGGTGTTATTGAGAATCCTTCCGTATTTGCGTGGGGCATATAATTACACTAACGAACAGCTGATGACTGCTGACGAGCTGAGATCTTTACAAGCACCACTAAAAGCGCAGTATCGCGAGCGTTCTGAGACTGCCTTAGTCACCCTTCAGGCAGAGGGTCGAATCGGCGAAAACATGACCTGTAAAATCGAAACGGGAAAGGCGCGGGTTGAAGCCGGGCTTCATCCTGCCACAGGCGGTGATGGCCAGAGCGCATGTTCGGCAGACATGCTGCTCGAAGCGCTAGTAGGTTGCGCGGGCGTCACGCTAAGCGCAGTTGCGACTGCTCTGAACATTTCTTTACGCGGCGCGACAATTCGGGCAGAGGGCGATCTCGATTTTCGCGGGACGCTTGGAGTTTCCAAAGATGCACCGGTTGGGTTCAAAGAAATCCGCCTAAACTTCGATCTGGATACTGACGCGAATGAGGAACAGGTCGCTACGTTACTCCGTCTGGCGGAACGCTATTGCGTCGTTTACCAGACGCTCAGCCAGCCTGCGAACATCAGCGTTTTGCATCGGGTTATATCGCATTAGAATCTTCCCGCTATGCCGTTGTACATGGACATTCACAATCTTCCGGAAGGAACCAGTTTGGAAGATATCGCCAAGGCCCACGCGAAGGACATGGAAACCCAGCGGAAATATGGCGTCGAATACACTAAATACTGGGTCAACGAAAAGACGCGCAAACTATTTTGCCTCTGCCATGCCCCAAACGTTGAGGCGGCAGAGTGTGTGCATCGCGAGGCACACGGCATGGTGGCCGAGAAGATCATTGAAATACAACCCGATCTCGCAGAAGGACTTCTCGGTAGCGCGGACACGAACGATGCCGGCGCTGTGATTTTTCCAGGTGGCGCCGCGGACGCACGCGACCCTGGAATCCGGACCGTTCTCTTCACGGACGTTGTAAATTCAACGACATTGACTCAATCGCTCGGTGACGAGGCAGCGCTTGTCATGCTCGGTGTGCACGACACGATTGTGCGTGATGCGTTGTCCGCTCTTGGCGGCCGCGAGATCAAGCATACGGGCGATGGAATTATGGCGTGCTTTATCTCGCCAGCGGGCGCCGTTCGCTGCGCAATTCAGATTCAACGCGAGTTAGACAAGCACGCAAAAGCGAACCCTGAGCGCTCGCTCAAGGTCCGAGTCGGCGCCGCCGCGGGCGAACCTGTCGAACAACACAACGATCTGTTCGGGTCGACGGTTCAGCTGGCCTCCCGCCTATGCGCTCACGCGCAACCGGAACAAATCCTTGTATCGAACGCGATCGCCGAGTTGTGCCTCGGCAAAGGCCTCCTGTTCGAAGATCTCGGCGAAGTTGCCTTGAAAGGCTTCGGCTCACCAGTCCGCGCCCATGCTGCGGCATGGAAGCCCGTGCCCGTTTAGCCACGGGAATTAGATACATTTTATCTGCAATTACTTGCAGATTTTTCAGACGGAATTCTCGTTACGTGAAACCTTTTCGTATAATTCTCGTTAGATGGTAAGCGTCCGCGCAACCGCTGGCCGCTGTGATGACCGCGTCTGATATTATGAACCAGTTCCTTGTATTTGCCACGCTCGCTCCCGCCAGCGGTGGTTCAACTTTGTCTCGTTAGGTAGTATGCGCGTTGTTGCGGTTCTTCTGGCAGCACTCGCAGTCGCAGCATCAGCTCGCAGTGGCGAACAAAACGAACGAGAGCTCTCGCGTTTGATGGTTGGAGGGTGGCGCTCGCCGCGACATGATTCCGTTAATCCTGCCGATGGAGCCTGGTGGATGGGCAAGCCCGATCCGAACGGACCCGAACCGCGGGTGACGCATGACCGGTGGCGAATCGAGAATCATACCTTAGTGATAAGCGCCGACGCCGTGCGCCAGTTAGGCGTGTAACTTAGGCATCCTGCCTGACGCGTCGAGCGGGCTTCCTAGCCTGCTGCCTTGCGGGCAAGATGCCCGGTTGACCTAACAGCCATGATGGCTGTGTTACGTTTCGACCATTGCCATGAAACATATTG
>Ga0137412_10000421_pt1 | contig 29366 bp, 31 predicted proteins | sample CZODoug2_1_16fun_FD_122160 | JGI IMG/M metagenome (GOLD analysis project Ga0137412, IMG submission 122160) | Vadose zone soil fungal communities from Angelo Coast Range Reserve, California, USA - CZODoug2_1_16fungal (Hybrid Assembly) | ecosystem: Environmental > Terrestrial > Soil > Vadose zone...
GGTCAAACCCGCGGTTGAAGAGCCCGAAGAAGCGTGCCAGCGGTCCCCTCGACTCTTTCCGGGGCCGCAGAAGCATCGCCGCCAGTGCCGGCGAGAGGCTCAGCGCGTTGAACGCGGAGATCAGCACCGAGATGGCGATCGTCATCGCGAACTGCTTGTTGAGGCGACCCTGAATTCCTCCCATGAACGCGACGGGCAGGAAGACCGAGGAGAGGATCAGGGCGATGGCGATGACGGGCCCCGATACCTCGCGCATGGCTTGAAGCGTCGCCTCGCGCGGTGACATCCCCTCCTCGATGTGATGCTCCACGGCCTCCACGACCACGATGGCATCGTCGACGACGAGACCGATGGCCAGCACCAACCCGAACAGAGACAGCGTGTTGATCGAGAAGCCGAGGAGGGGGAACGCCGCGAAGGTGCCGATCAGCGACACCGGCACCGAAAGGCTGGGAATGATCGTCGCCGGGATGTTGCGCAGGAACAGGAAGAGTACCAGCACGACCAGCCCGACCGCGACGCCGAGCTCGAGCTCGACGTCATGGACGGAAGCGCGGATCGTCGTGGTGCGGTCGGTCAGCACCGCCAGCTCGATCGCCGCCGGCAGCGTGGCGCGCAAGCTCGGCAGCAGCGCCTTGATGCCGTCGACCACGGCGATGACGTTGGCCCCGGGCTGGCGCTGGACGTTGAGGATCACCGCCGGCACGTCGTTCATCCAGGCGCCGAGCCGGACATTCTCGGCGCTGTCGACCACCGTGGCGACGTCGGACAGCAGCACCGGTGCGCCGTCCTTGTAGGCGACGACGATGCCGCGATAGTCGCCGGCGCTCTTCAGCTGGTCGTTGGCGTTGATCGTGTAGGCGCGGGTCGGCCCGTCGAAATTGCCCTTCGGCGTGTTGACGTTGGCATTGCCGAGCGTGGTGCGCAGGTCATCGATGTTGAGCCCATAGGCGGCGAGCTTGCGGATGTCGGCGCGGATGCGCACCGCCGGCCTTTGTCCGCCGCTGATGCTGACGAGGCCGACGCCCGGCAGTTGCGAGATCTTTTGCGCCAGCCGCGTGTCGACGAAATCCTCGACCTGCGTCAGCGGCATGGTCTTCGACGTCAAGCCCAAGGTCAGGATCGGCGCATCCGCCGGATTGACCTTGGCGTAGATCGGGGGCGCGGGCAGGTCGGCGGGAAGCAGATTGCCCGCGGCGTTGATGGCGGCCTGCACCTCCTGTTCGGCGACGTCGAGGGAAATGCTCAGGCCGAATTGCAGGGTGATAACGGAGGCGCCGGCCGAACTGACCGAACTCATCTGGTTGAGGTTCGGCATCTGGCCGAACTGCACTTCCAGCGGCGCGGTGACGGATGATGTCATCACGTCGGGACTGGCGCCGGGATAGAAGGTCTGCACCTGGATGGTCGGGTAGTCGACTTCCGGCAGGGCTGCGACCGGAAGGAAGCGGAATGCCAGCATGCCTGACAGCATGATGGCGATCATCAGCAAAGTGGTTGCCACCGGCCGCAGAATAAACGGCTGTGACGGATTCATTGCTTTTGCCCGCCGTCGGAGCGCCGCTTCTTGCCGCCGCCATTGCCCGGGCCTTCCTGGGCGGGCCGGCCCTTGGCCGCGTCAGCCGGCGCACCTGCAGCCGGCGGACTCGTCGCGGTTTCCGAGCGGATCGTGACTTTCGCGCCGTCGCGAAGCTTATCGGCGCCGTCGATCACGATGCGGTCGCCCTTCGCCAGGCCCGAAAGCACCTCGACGCGGTCGCCATCGGTCACGCCGAGCTTGACGGGGCGGACCGAGACGGTGTCGTCGGCATTGATGAGATAGACGAAGGTGCCGGGCACGCCGCGCTGGATGCCGGCGGTGGACATCGTGGTGACGTCCTTGTGGGTGTCGAGCAGCAGCCGGACATTGACGAACTGGTTGGGGTAGAGCGCCCGCGTCTCGTTCGGAAACTGCGCGCGCAGCTTGATCGTCCCGGTGGTCGGATCGATCTGGCTGTCGAAGGTCTGCAGCGTGCCGTCGGCGAGCTTGTTGGCGCCGCTGCGGTCGAGTGCGGCAGCCGGCAGCGTGGCGCCGGATTGCAGACGCTTCGAAATGGCCTGCAGATTGTCTTCGGGCACCGTGAACAGCACGCTGATCGGCTGCAACTGCGTGATCACGACGATGCCGTTGGTATCGCCCGGCGTGACGTAGTTGCCCTGGTCGACCTGGCGCAGCCCGACCCGGCCGTCGAGCGGCGACAGGATACGGCAATATTGCAGGTTGACCTCGGCGGACTTGACCGCGGCGCGATCCGCCTCGACGAGCCCCTGGTCCTGCGCCACCAGGGCGGTTTGGGTGTCCAATTGCTGATGCGGAACGGCGTTCTGCGCCGCCAGGCCCTGGTAGCGCACGAGGTCGACCTGCGCTCCCTTCAGCATGGCTTCGTCGCGCGCGAGTGCCCCCTTTGCCTGGGCCAGCGTAGCTTCATAGGGCCGCGAATCGATTTCCGCGAGCAGGTCGCCCTTCTTGACCTCGTCGCCCTCCTTGAAATCGATCTTCATCATGTAGCCGCTGATCTGGCTCCTGATCGTGACGGTCGCGAGCGAGGTCACCGTGCCCAGCGCATTGATGTTGATGCCGATGTCGCCCTGGCCGACCGTCTCCGGCACGATCGACATCGGCGCGGCCGTCCGGCCGCCTCCGCTGCCGCCTGGTTGCGGCGTGCTTTCGCGTTTGCTCCACCAGACGATACCGCCGACCACCAGCAGGATCAGAAACAGCGTCACGACCAAGCCCCGGCGCGATCGGGGCTTCTTGATCCCGGGCGATCCGATCGCGGGAGTGTCAGCAGGGGGCTTTAGCGGTTGGTTCATGAAGCTACCATTGGAACCGCGGGGCGCGCGGCGTTGCGTCGTGTTCCCCAGTCTATCCCCGTTGGCGCCTTTGGGAAATTCTGGAACACCATAATTTGCCCGTTTGCGAGCAGGCTTGTCGCCTTAACATTCGGAAAGAAATGTTGCCGCTAGGGCCGCCACGGAGACAAGGCGGCAGCATTGAGCCGTATTCAAAATGCGATCGAGCCCGAGCTGCGCGGGGTGGAAGCGCGGCCTGGGTTGTCGGGAAGAGATCTCATCCGAGTTGGAACGCTGCTTTCGCAGCGGTCAGCCGGCGCGACTGTGGCGATCGTAAAACTTGACGGCATTGTCCCAATTGATCGCTTCCATGAATGCGTCGACATAGCCGCCTGCCTTGGCGCCATAGTCCATGTGATAAGCGTGTTCGTACATGTCGAGCGCGATCACCGGCTGGCCACCTGCAATGGCGTTGGTGTGGTCGGCGGCCCATTGATTGACCAGGCGCTTGTCGCGGGGCGAATACATCAGCAGCACCCAGCCTGAGCCGCCGCCTTCCGCCTTGCCCATCGCTGAAAATTCGGCGCGCCAGCGCTCGATACTGCCGAAGTCGCGTGTAATCGCGTCCATGAGAGGACCGTGAGCGGCACCACCGCCGCCAAGACTGTCGAAATAGGCTTCATGTAGAATCATCGAATTCATCGCGATCAATTCTTCCCGCTTCAGCCCGTTGATGACGAAACCCGGCGCCTTTGCAAAATCCAGTTCGGCAAGTTGAGCGGCAATTGCGCTCAAGCGTTTGACCGCGCCGACATAGTTGTTTTCGTAGTGACTGACGAGAACCTTTTCAGAGATGCCCTTCACCGATTTTGGGTCGAGCGCGAACGGCTTTATTTGATATGTCATCGATTTTTCTGCCGCTTGGACGGTTCCTCCAATGTCACGCGATCGTGCGTGACATTGGCGCGGCGTTCGGCTAGATAATTCGCATGCGAACTAAATACGGGACGTGATTTGGATCGGCGGCTGATCTTCCTTCTCAATGTGGCGCAGCGCCGGTTGCAGCGTTTCGTCGCGGCGCAGGGGCCCAAGGGCGGCGTGACGCCGGCGCAGAGCGGGCTCTTGTTCGTGCTCGGCAAGCGCGACGGCGTGCTGATGGGCGAGGCGGGGGCGGCGCTCGATCTCGGCATGCCCGGTATCAGCGGCTTGGCGGACCGGATGGTCGAGGCCGGGCTGATCGAGAAGCGCGCCGATCCGAACGACGGCCGCGCCTGGCGGCTGTGGCTGACGCAAGCGGGCCGCAAGGCGCTGGCGCGCACCAAGACAAATGTCGCGGAATTGAATGTCCGCCTGACCGAAGGGTTTTCCGAAGCCGAAATCGACATCGTTGCGCGCTGGCTGGCCAGCCTGCAGACGAAATTCCCCAAAGGAGACGATGCATGACCGAGCACCTCAAGATCGAGAACAAGGACGACATTCTGACGCTGACCTTCGCGCGGCCCGACAAGAAGAACGCGCTGACCAACGTGATGTATGGCGCGCTCGCGGACGCATTGGTCGCGGCCGAAACCGATCCGGCCGCCCGCGTCGTCGTGCTTCGCGGCGAGGGCGACATGTTCACGGCCGGCAACGATGTCGGTGAGTTCGCCGCCTTCGCGACCGGCGCCTTCAAGGGCGAACGGCATGTCGCGCGGTTCCTGCAGGCGATCGCGCGCGCGAGCCGGCCGCTGGTCGCAGCCGTCCAGGGCCGCGCTGTCGGTATCGGCACGACGATGCTGCTGCACTGCGACTTTGTCCTGCTGGCGGAGGATGCGCAGCTCTCGACGCCGTTCGTCAATCTGGCGCTGGTGCCGGAAGCGGCATCGACGATTCTGATGCCGCAGCGCATCGGCTATGCCCGCGCCTATGAGATGTTCGCGCTCGGCGAAACCATCGATGCCAGGACCGCGCTTCAGTTCGGCATTGCCAACCGCGTGGTGCCGCTGGAGAGCTTGCATGCGGAAGCTGCTTCCATCGCGCATCGGCTGGCAAAACTGCCGGCGGGCTCGCTTGCCGCGACCAAGCGGCTGATGCGCAATCCGGAGCTGCTGGCGGCGCAGATCGCCGCCGAGAGCAAGATATTTACCGAACGGCTGGCCACGGCGGAGGCGCGCGAGGCTTTCACCGCCTTCGCCGAGCGCCGGCCGCCGGACTTCGCGAAACTGGCGCGCTGATCGCATCCCTTCGTCGCGCGCTTCACCCTTGATCGATGATGAGGCCCCGAGCGTGCGGCGGATGATACCGTCGTACGACGCACGACGACAGAACAGAGCGACGACAGAACAGCCCTGCAAAACGTCAATTCCGAAGAACAAACATTCGGTTCAAGCATTAGCTTCAAGCATTAGCTTGGATTATCGGAGACGTCGGTCACTGCATCGCGATCACTGCTTTCCCACCCGTTGAATCAATTCATCCAGCTTCGACAGAAACAGTTTCAGCATCGGCGACGCATTCGCCTTGTGATAGCCGACCACGAGGTCGATGTGCGGCGCCTTCCCCTTGATCGGACGGCTGACCACCGACCAGGGCAGGAAGTTCTGCGCGTAGCGCGGCAGCAGCGCAAATCCGCGCCGCGAGGCAACCAGTGAAATCGCCATCGCGAGATTGTCCGCCTCATGCGTGGGCGTGATCGCAATTCCGCTTTGCCGGACGTAATCGTCGATCACCGCGCGCAACGCCGGCGCGGTATCGGACACGGTGACGAAAGGTTCGTCCGCGATCTCCCGCAGTTCGATGCTGTCGCGCGGCGCGAGAGGGTGGTCGCTCGGCAGCACCGCCATCAACGTCTCCTGCAACACCGTCCTGAACAGCAGGTCGGGCGCATTGGCCTCGCGCCGCATGAAGGCGAGATCGAGCCTGCCGCGCGTCAGCGCATCGGCAAGTACCGGCGAATATTCGCTGCTCACGCTCACATCGATATGGGGCAACTCGTCGCGCAGGATATGCATGGCCTCGGGCAGCCAATCCATTTCCTGGCCGGTGAGAAAGCCGAGGGCAAAGCCCGGCTTCTCCGGGTGCGCTGCGCGCCGCGCGGCCTCGCGAGCCGCCTCGACCTGCGTCAGCACCAGCCGCGCGTGATCGAGAAACGCCTTCCCGGCCGCGGTCAGCTCGACGCCATGCACGCTGCGCGTCAATAGCGGCACGCCGACCTCGAGTTCGAGATCGCGGATCTGCCGGCTCAGCGAGGGCTGCGAGGTGTGCAGCCGCCGCTCGGCGGCGACCGTCAGGCTGCCTTCCTCGGCGACCGCCACGAAATAGCGGATATGGCGTAGCTCCATGACTCACTCCCATGCCTGCCAGGCATAGAAGGGAGCTTACAAAGTCTTTTTCAGCAGTTCAACGCGCCCTTAGATCATGCGTCATCGGCATGAAATTCCGTGCCCTCGTCCAGGAGCCTCATCATGACAACCCATACCGTCTTAATCACCGGTGCGCTGACCGGAATCGGACGCGCTGCCGCTATCGCCTTCGCGCGCCAGGGCGACCGCGTGGTCGTCTCGGGCCGCCAGGCGCAGGCCGGCCAGGCGCTCGTCACCGAGTTGCGTGCGCTTGGCGCCGAGGCCGAGTTCATCCAGGCCGATGTCCGCAAGGATGACGAGGTGCGCGATCTCATCGATCGGACCGTCGCGCGCTTCGGACGGCTTGATGCGGCCGTGAACAACGCCGGCACCGAAGGCAAGCCCGGGCCGGTGACGCAGCAGACCGCCGAGAGCTATGCCGCGACGTTCGATACCAACGTGCTCGGCACCATCCTGAGCATGAAGCACGAGTTGCGGGTGATGCAGGCGCAAGGCGCAGGCAGCATCATCAACATCTCCTCGACCTTCGGCCATGGCGGTGCTGCGTATGCGTCGATCTATGCGGCCAGTAAGCATGCGGTCGAGGGCTTGACCAAGTCGGCCGCGCTCGAAGCCGCGGCATCAGGCGTTCGCGTCAACGCGGTGGCGCCGGGTGCGACCGAGACCGGGATGCTCAATCGCTTCACCGGTAACGCCGAAAACAAGGCCGGGTTGGTCGCCGCCGTGCCCATGAAGCGCGTCGCCAATCCGGAAGAGATCGCCGACGCGGCGGTGTTTCTCGCTTCGCCCGCGGCGTCCTTTGTCACCGGCCAGGTGCTGTCCGTCGATGGCGGCAAATCTGCTGCTTGAATTCCACGCGTCGGCCTTCGTTCGTCGAAGGCCGGCCACGTGCTTCAGTCGCTTACATCGCAATCATTTCATGCCAGCCGCGTTGGGTTGGCGGACCAAACAGGGAATCCGATCATGGTTACTCTCTCAGGCAAAACCGCCCTCGTCACCGGCGCCTCGCGCGGCATCGGCCGCGCCACGCGCTGGCGATCGGCAAGCTCGGCGCGCAGGTGCTGATCCATTACGGCCGGGCCAAGGACGAGGCCGAAGCCGTGGCTCATGAAATCCGCGCCGCCGGCGGCCGGGCGCAAACGATCGGCGCGGATCTCGCGGTTACGGATGGCCCGTATGCGCTCGCCAAGCAGGTCCGCGCTATTGTCGGCGACCGCCTCGACATCCTGGTGTCCAACGCCGGCATTGCGAGATCCGCGACCATCGAGGAGACGACGATCGCGGATTTCGACGCGCTGTTCGCCGTCAATGTCCGTGCGCCGTTCTTTCTGCTGCAGCAGCTGCTGCCGATCCTTGGCGAGGGCTCAAGCGTCGTGCTGGTCTCGTCGCTGGCGGCGCGCGCCTCGGTCGGCACTTTTTCCGCCTATGCGGCCACCAAGGGCGCGATCGATACGCTGGTGAAACATTTCGCCTCGGCGTTGGGGCCGCGCGGCATCCGTGTCAACGCGGTGGCGCCGGGCGTGGTCGAAACCGACATGTCGAACTTCACCAGGACGGAGGCGGGGCGCGACTTCACGCTCGGCATGCAGGCGCTGAAGCGGGTCGCCCAGCCCGACGATGTCGGTGATGTCGTGGCATTCCTTGCCTCGCAACAGGCGCGATGGGTCAATGGTGACACCGTGCAGGTCGACGGCGGCTCAAAGCTATAAGCGGGACGCCGCTCTAGACGAGTCGCGCGCGCTTATCGATCCGCGCGGTTCACAGCGCCGGTGCAAGGGCATTGTCCAGCAGCAGCTTGCCGGCGCCGACATAGTGCCGCTGTTGCACGGCGGTGTGTTGTGCCGCGGTCTGCAGGTCGCACAGCCGCCGTTGCAATGGCGAGGTATCATAAACTGCGCTGCTGCCGCCGAGCGCGAAGCACGAATTGGCCACGCGCACGCAGGCAGCCGCAATCCAGATCGCGGCCTGCGTCCCCTTTGTGAGGAGCGCCTGATCCGCCAGCGTTCCCGCAAGCGCGTGGCGCCAATGGCTTGCCGCCTGGGCGTGAAGATACGCCTGGGCCGCGCCGAGATCGGCCGCCGCGCGGCCGAGTTCGCCTTGGAATGTTTCCGTATCTCGCATCGCGACGGCGGACCTTTGCTGCCGCCTTCCGGTATTGGCAAGCTCGACGACGGCATCGAGCGCGCCCTCGGCGATGCCGAGGCTGACGGCGGCGTGTGCGAGCGGAATGAGTTGCGGTACGGCCTGGTAGAGGGGCCCCGGCAGGCACGATGGCCCGGTGAAGATATCGGAGAAACTCGCCGCCGGAACGATCGTGTCGGTGAGCGCAATGTGATGGCTTCCGGTGCCCTTGAGCCCCGAGACGTGCCAGGTGTCCTCGATCTGCCAGTGCTCCGCCGGCAGCGCGAAGGCGCGGAGCAACGGCTGGCCGTCGCCGAACGGTCCGGGGATCGGCTCGCCGCCTTCGGTGACGACGCAGACCCCGATCATCCAATTTGCATACTGACAGCCGCTGGCGAACGGCCACCGTCCATTGACCCGCCAGCCGCCGGTGGCCCGTTCGGCCGTGCCTGCGGGCTGGCCCGAGCCGGAAATGATCACATCGGGGCCGGAATCGTAGATCCGATCATAGATCTCGCGCGGCAGCCGCGATGCGAACGTCGCTGCAACGGCGCTGGTCATGACGTTCCAGCCGACCGAGCTGTCGATCCTGCCGAGCGAGCGGATGATCTCCAGTCCCCACGGCAGTTCGAGCTCGAATCCGCCATGGCTCCGCGGCACGAACAGGCCAAACAAGCCGATCGATCGCAGCGCTGCCATAATATCGCGTGGAATTCGATGTCCGGCTTCGATTTCCGCCGCGCGCGAGGCGATGTCGGGCGCCAGCTTTCGGATCTCGTCGAGTAGAAATCTGACCGGGTCGACCGCGCTCTTCTTGTCGTGCATCGGAATGGCTGTCCTAAGGGGACGTCGATGCGAGAAAGTCTGGGCAATCCGGCCTACGGCATCATTTCAGCGCCGCGACATCGCGTTACAGCCGTAGCACTTCGCGCGGGCTACAGCTCGATGACGCCGAGCCGCGCCGCATGCGCCACCGCGTCGGTGCGACCGGTGGCGTCGAGCTTGTCGATGATCGAGGCGACGTGAAATTTGGCGGTATGAACGGAGATGCCGAGCCGCTGGGCGATGATCTTGTTGGAGACACCCTCGGCCATCAGCGTCAGCACGTCGCGTTCGCGCGGCGTCAGATCAGTATCGGACGGCTCAGCGCTGGCCTGGTGCCGATCGTGGGCGACGATGGCAACATTCGCCGCCTGGTCCGGGCCGACGAGGCGAACGCCGGCGACGCTGCCGAGCAGCGCCGCCAGCCGGTCCGCCAGCGCGGGATCGTCGATCTCGATCACAATCACGATGGGTGCAGCGGTCTCCTCGCTCACGCCTCCGGCCTTTCGGCGATCGTCACCTTGAACCGCGCCGGCTCGCCGCCGCGCCGCACCGCGAGGTCCACCACGGTGCCAACACTATCGGGGCCGAGCGCGTGCAGCAATTTTCGCACGCTGGCGAGCGTCTGGTCGTTCCAGCCGACGATGATGTCGCCCTGCCGGAGGCCGGCGGTGGCCGACGGACCGCTCTTGTCGACGCTCATCACCATCGCGCCGACGCCGTCATCGAGCTTGACGGGCTGCAGGCCAAGCCCGAGATAGCCGCGCGCGATGCGGCCGTGGCTTTCGAGCCGGCCGGCCACCCGTTCGATGGTCGCCGAAGGAATCACGAGCACGCGCCGCGCGCCCCGCACCGCCATGCCGATCGCGCTGCCGGCCGCATCCAGCGCGAGGCCGCCCTCATGCCTGTGCGGCAGGCTGACATCGAGCTCGATGCGCGCGTCGATATCGCCGCCGCGCAGGCTGCGCCAGCGAGGGCCGGTCAGCGATATATTGCCGAGCGCGGAGGTCGGCGTACCGCGCTCGGCGGCAACGACCATCGCGAGCGAGCCGAGCGCGGGGATGCCGGCCGAGAGCTTGATCGGCGCCAGCCCCGCCGTGTCGACGCGCAGCAGCGCGATATCGGTGGTGTGATCACGTCCCGCCACGGTGGCGGTCCGTGACGTTCCATCAGCCAGCCTGACCTGGACCTCGCCTTCGTCGGCGAGCGTCTCATCGGCCGTGATGACGAAGCCGGGCTTGAAGACGAAGCCGGTCGCGCGCGAGCGGCGTGAATGCACGGAAACGATGGAAGGTGTGGCCTTGGCGGCGAGGGCCGCGATGGCGGACGAGAATGAAGCGAGGATGTTTGCGGTCGGATCGGTCATGGCAATCTCCAGTCGGGTTGATCCCAATCTGGGGATGGCTGGCGGCCCGCGTAACTAGCCGGGTGGGCAGTTGCTTGCCCAGCCCAGCCCGATCGCCGCAGCGGCGGTGTGCTCCCTCCCCCCTTGCGGGGGAGGTTCGGGGAGGAGGGGGCGTCATCGGCAGTCCCCGAGTGGACCCCCAACCCCTCCCGCAAGGGGGAGGGGAGAAAGGCACCCGCCGGCCCTCTATTCAATCGCGTCTCATGATCCCCTATCGCAGCAGCGGCTTCACCGCCTCGTCGCACATCCGCTTCTGCCAGCCGTGACGTTCCAGTTCCGGGTCGTCATGTTCCTCTTCCGGCCAGCCGATGCAGAGATAGGCGATCAAGGTCCAGTCCGGCGGCAGGTCGAGGGTATCGTGCACCGCTCCGGGATCGAGGATCGAGACCCAGCCGACGCCTAACCCTTCGGCGCGCGCGGCGAGCCATAAGGTCTGGATGGCCGCGACCACGGAATAGCGGATCGTCTCCGGCATGGTCCGGCTTCCGAGGCCGTGCCCTGCGCTGGTTGCCTCGTCGGCGCAGACGGCGAGATGAACCGGTGCCTGCGCCAGGCCCTCGAGCTTCAGTTTGGCGTAGCGCGCCTGCTGCTCGCCGGCATAGCCCGCCAGCGCGGCCTGGTTGGCCTTGGCAAAATTCTCAGCGATCGCCCGCCGTCGCTGTGGCGTTTCGACCAGCACGAAACGCCAGGGCTGGCTCAGCCCGACTGACGGCGCGCAGACCGCGAGCGCTAGCAGCCGGGCGATGAGATCGGCCGCGACCGGATCGGGCCTGAACCTGCGCACGTCGCGCCGCCAGCGCACCAGTTCGGCGAACTGCGCCTTGAAGGCTTTATCGAAGCGCGGCGGCCGTGATTGGGTGTCGATGGTCATGCGATTGGGGCGTTGCTGACAAGCCGCCTCCCGGGAGGCAATGCCCAATGTCGTAGCACAACCGCCCGTATGACCCAAAACGGGCATTTCCCGCGCCGATTCCGCGCGGAGGTCATGCGCGACTCGGCCGACTTCTCGGCTTTAGTTAAAAGCCAGGCTTGCCCGGTGATCCTGTCGCTTCGACCAGGAAATATAGTAGGCGATGGCGGTCATGATCGACATTCCGGCGAAGCTGACCAGCAACTGCATGGCAAGCGAATTGGGCGTCGTGATCAGGACGAGATGTCCGGCAAAGGACAGGAAGACGCCGGCGCAGAAGGCGGACAGCCATTCCTCGCCGCATTTGATGACGGGCTGCAGCACATTCCAGCGCAGCGGCGCCCAGTCGCGCCGTACCAGCGTGGTGAAGACCAGCGCCAGCGCCAGAAAATGCACGATGCGAAACACCGCCAGATTGTCCTTGTCGTTCGGCATGAAGAATTCGAGCAGGACTGCCGGCAGGATGCGGCCGAGATCGACGAACTGTCCGGCGATCGTGACCACCAGCGCGAACAGCAGGTACGCCGCGGCGGCTGTGACCAGCAGCGGCAGATGCCTGATCGAGGCCACGAGCCTTGACCCGTTGAGCGCGAACCAGGCGCCGAGCACGAACAGAAGCTGCCAGCAATACGGATTGAAATACCAGCTTCCGGACGGAAAGGCCGAAAAATCCCAGCCGAAATAACGCGCCGCCGAATACAGCGCGATTGATCCGCCCAGCGCCCAATTCGGCCGCCGCAGCATCGACCACAGGATCAGCGGGAAGAATGTCATCAGCGCGATGAACAATTGCAGGGCGTCCAGGTTCAAAGGCCGCGCCTGCAGCATCAGGCCGTGCATCAAGGTCTGTGTCGGCTCGTCGACCAGCCCAATGACGTTGTATTCGTCGATGATCTCGGTCGCCGCGGTCTGCACGGCGACGTTGCCGATGACATCGATATAGATCACGAACAGCACGACATAGGCGGCGTAAAGCTGCCAGACCCGCCGGAAAATCCGGGTCGCCGTCACCACCGACCCACGCTCGCGCGCCATCTTTCCGTAGAACAGGGCCGCGGCATACCCCGCCACGAACACGAACAGGTCCGTGGCGCCGCTGAAACCGAAGTTTCGCAGGGTCAAAAGGTTAACGGCGTTGTGCGGAATATGGTCGAGAAAGATGAACCAGTTCGCGATCCCGCGCGTGAAATCGATCCGGGGATCGCGCGCGCGCACCGCCAGACCAGCGTCCGCTTGGGGAAGTAATGCTGTCAAGACGGTTTAACCTAGGAATAAAGCGATTCGTTTCGGATTGAATCTAGGTAGCCGACCGATCAAGTTCGAATAGACTTTGCGTGAGTGCGTAGTCTTACGGCCTCGCGCGCCGACGACTTCGTCGTGGCCTTACGAACACACCCGAAACTTTCACCACGCGCGTTCAGCAATTCTTTATGGAGCAGGTAGCCGGTACCGGGTAGGCGATCGCGATGGATGGCCGCGTGGAGCGGGGGAAATTTTTCCAAGTCCGATGCGTTCAACAGTCATGTCTGGTTTCGTACCGGCGCATCGACGCCGGCGCTCGGCATGGTGGCGGCAGCCTTCGTCTTCTCGGCGTGTCCGCAGGCAGGACGGTGGCAGGTGCCGTAAGGGGGAGGGGCGGGCGTCCCGCCGCCGGGCCGCTCCCGAAGACTTGATCCACCCGACAGGGGCGCTATATCGACATTTTCCCGATCATTTTTCCTTTGGGCAAACGCATGACGATGACCGATACCGCGCCGCTGTCACAACCCTTTCAGGCTGAAGTCTCCGAACTGCTGCACCTGATGGTGCATTCGGTCTATTCCGAGACCGATATCTTCCTGCGCGAGCTGATCTCGAACGCCTCGGACGCCTGCGACAAGCTGCGTTATGAGGCCATTGCGAGGCCCGAACTGATCGGCGATGGCGAGCCGCCCAAAATCCGCATTATCCCGAACAAGAAAGCCAGCATGCTCACGGTCGCCGATACCGGCATCGGCATGGACCGGCAGGAATTGATCGACAATCTCGGCACCATAGCCCGGTCCGGCACCAAGGCGTTTGTGGCCAAGCTCGCGGAGGCCAAGGACGGCACCGGCCTGATCGGACAGTTCGGCGTCGGCTTCTATTCCGCCTTCATGGTGGCTGATCGCATCGTCGTCACCAGCCGCCGCGCCGGCTCCAGCGAAGCCTGGACCTGGTCGTCCTCCGGCGGCGCCGGCTTCGAGGTCGCCCCGGCCGGCGAGGACGACGCCAAGCGGGTCGCGCGCGGCACCGAGATCGTGCTGCATCTGAAATCCGAGAGCGCCAAATATCTCGAAGAATACCAGATCGAGCGCATTGTCGGCGCCTATTCCGACAACATCCAGTTTCCGATCGAGCTGGTGCCCGAAGAGGGCGAACCGCGCCAGATCAATTCGGCGAGCGCGCTGTGGCAGCGGCCGAAATCCGAATTGAAGCCCGAGGACTACACCCAGGCCTACAAGCAGATCGCGGGCGCCTTCGACGAGCCGGCGATGACGCTGCATTATCGCGCGGAGGGGCGCTATTCCTATGCGGTGCTGCTGTTCGCGCCGTCGACCAAGCCATTCGACCTGTTCGAGCCGGCGCGCAAGGGCAAGGTCAAGCTCTATGTACGGCGGGTGTTCATCACCGACGACGCCGACCTGATGCCGGCCTATTTGCGCTTCATTCGCGGCGTGATCGACAGCGAGGACCTGCCGCTCAACATTTCGCGCGAGATGCTGCAGAACAATCCGCAGCTCGTGCAGATCCGCAAGGCCGTCACCAGCCGTGTCGTTAGCGAACTGGAGGCGCTCGGCGAGAAAGAGCCGGAGAGCTTCGCCAATATCTGGGACGCCTTCGGCGCGGTGATCAAGGAAGGCATCTACGAGGATTTCGAGCGGCGCGAAAAGCTTCTGGCGCTGGCGCGGTTTTCCACCACCGCGGGCGAAAAGCGCTCCCTCAAGCAATACGTTGCGGACCTGAAACCAAACCAGACCGAGATCTATTTTCTGGTCGGCGACAGTGCTGAACGTCTCAAGTCCAATCCGCGGCTCGAAGCTGCCCGCGCCCGTGGCATCGAGGTATTGCTGCTGACGGATGCGGTCGATGCGTTCTGGACCTCGGCGCAACTCGAATTCGAGGGCAAGCCCCTGAAGTCGCTGAGCCAGGGCGACATCAATTTCGATCTCGTTCCGGTGCTTGACGAGCACGCCAAGGAACACGCCAAGGACGAGGCCGAGCCGGCGGCCGACGAGGCGGACACGATTGCGATCATCAAGGCGAGCCTCGGCGACCGCGTCACCGATGTGAAAGTGTCGACACGGCTGACCACCAGCGCGTCGTGCCTGGTCGCCAGCGGCGCCGGGCCGGATCGCGAACTGGAGCGGCTGTTGTCGCAACAGAATCGCGGCGTCCGGACCAAGCCGATCCTCGAAATCAACCTGCGCCATCCGCTGGTGACGGCGATCGCCAAGGCGGGCAGCGAAGCCAGGACCGCCGACGATCTGTCGCTGTTGCTGCTGGAGCAGGCGCAGATCCTCGACGGCGAATTGCCGGAAGATCCCGCCGCCTTCACTGCGCGCCTCAACCGGCTGGTGCTGCAGGGGCTGGCGTAAAAGGTCCCAAACCGTTAAACGATCGCCCGGTCCTAACTCGGGCGGCGATGCCTTTTCGACTTTAGCGATGCCGCCGGCGCCCTCACCCGGGCGAGGTCACCGGGCGATGCCGATGCCATTGGCTCACCCTTGACCCGTTCGCGTCCGACTTCGCGGCGCGGCCAGGCAAAATCGTCGGCGCGACCGGCCGGCGCCGACAAAGGCTCACCTTTGAGCAGGACCCGCGCTGCCAGTGCATCGATCGTCACCGGCCGCGACCCCGGACCGCCGAGCAATTGATCGGCGCCGACAGAGGAGGCCACCAAGGGAACGATCGGTCCGGCCAGAGGACGCGGCGCCGGCTGACCCGGCAGCGCATTGGCGTCGGGAATAGCCGGTTCGGCCGGCAATACGATCGGCGCAGAACGCGCCGCCAGCAGCCGCGTGATCTCGCGCTCGACATAATGCGCGAGCTTGCGCGCGCCGGCCTTGGTGAAATACACGCCGTCGTAAGAACGCAGCTGTCGGATCTGACCTTCGAAGTCCGGGCCCTTCTGCAGGAAGCGGCCCCCCTCGTCGGCAAAGCCGTCCCAGACATCGACATAGGTGATGCCGGCCTTGCCGGCCGCATCGCGATAGAGCGAATCCAGAAATAGCGTGTCCGCGGTCGCCTTGGGGCCACGTACCACCGGCAGACCGACCCACAGCACCGGCACCCCCTTGGACTTAAGCACGCCGATCATCTCGTCGATCTTTTTTTTGTAGAGCTCGACCCAGCGTTCCGAGCGAAACTCATAGAGGCCGTTCGGCGAGCGCGCGTTTTTCTCCGGTGCTATGAACGGCGGTGCAACGCCGTTGTCGGCGTTCGGCGACAACTCGGAATCCGCGGCCTCGTCATCCGGTTTTCCGGCGGCATCGGGCTTCGCCGCGGATTTTGCATCTGCAGATTTTGTGTCTGAAGGCTTGCCGTCCGGTTTCGCCTTGGCCTCCTTCTTGTCGCTCTTCTTGTCCGACGATTTATTGTCGGAATTGTCGGCCGCCGGTTCGCGGATCGCGACACGGTCATTGAGCCCGAGCATGACGACAATGGCGTCAGCCTTTTCGGTGGCGAGAATGCCCTTGGCGGCGGCGGCCCAATCGGCCGGATCGCCCTTCGGCTGATATTTGATCAGGCCGGAGACCGTCCTGTGTCTGCGGACTACGCCCATGTCAGGCTGTTCGGCATAGGCGTTTTCAAGACCATAGGCGAGCCAGTCGGCCATGGCATCACCGAGCACAAGAATGTGGCGCTCCGCTACAGTGTCGCGTTTCTCCGGCGGCGGCGCCTTCGAATAATCCTCGCGCATCGGCGATGGTGTTTGCCGCCTATCCCAACGAGGCTGGGGCGCCTGCTGCTGGAACGGATCAGACGTGTCATTACCAAACCAGCCGCCACCAAACCCGCCGTAACCACGCTGTTGCTGCGGCCGCTGCTGAAATCCGCCGAAATTGAAGAACTGCGCTGAACTGGGTTCGACAATGCCGAGCGCCATTCCAGCCGCGACGGCTAGCGCAATCAGCGCGCCGCTCCCGGTAAAGATCCGCAGCTTCTTTCGTTTGTCTGGCATGCTCTTGGACCGCACAAGACGGAGAACTTGCCTCAACAGAAACTAGCACTAGCGCTCTATGACGAGTCTCAGATTTCCGTGAAGTGTGTTACCTTCGGTGCGAACCGAAGAACCGCAATTGTCATCGTCGCGTCCCCCCCCGACGCTCTTCCGCTAGCACCGTACTTCTATCGCAGCTGCGCTGCAGCTTCGGGCGGCGTTCTAGCATGCGGCGACGGGTGCGTCGGCACCGGCTTGCGTTTGGTAGCAGCCAGCGGTAGCGGAGGTGCTAATGTCCTGGGCCGAAGGCTCTGCACGGAAGGCCTGGCGTCTGAAGGCTTGGCGTCTGAAGGTCTCGCCTCGGAAGCCTTCACCTCGGAAAGCTTGGCAATGGCGCGGGCCATTTGCTCCTGGTTTGCCTTGAGCTGCTCGACGGCGCTCGCGTTGTCGCGGGCCAATTGTTCCTGGCGGGCCTTGAGCTGCTCGATTCCTTGCCCCACGGTGCCGAAATCGCGTGCCATCGATTGAAGTAACTGCGTCAACTCGGGCGAAGGGGCAGCGGTCGTCGACGCCACGTCTTCCGATACAGTCTGAGCCAGAAGTGCTGGTTGCGGAGGTGCCGTCTTCGCCGCGACCGCCTGACTCGCAGCTAGGCTCGGCTGCGGGCGAAGCGCCGGGTTCCCGAGCGGCGGCGATGAAGTCGCGACGAACTGCGGCGCCCATCTCGCGACAATCTGCCTGACCGTGTTGCCGTAGGACGATTGCGATACGAAGGCAGCGACAAAGATGCATGCTGCCAACATTAAGCCGGTGAAGCCGCGGACGGCCCGCCCGCCAACCGACGGCCGCTTGCGCCGGGCAGCGGTGCGCGCGTCATCGTGCTCTAGCTTGGAAAGCCGTTCTTCCGCGCGCGCGATCTCTTCATCGGCGCGGCTGATCTGTTCATAAGCGTGTGCAAGCTCTTCGTCTGCGCGCTCGATCAGGACGTCGCGCGGATCGGCTTGTTTCGGGGGTAGCGCAGTATCCATTAGCGCTCCGTACCCAGTCCAATGTCAGCCGGAAAGAGCGGCCGAGATTTACGCTCGGGGACATTGTACTCACACTTCATGCCGATTCGACCAAAGCAAGGCGGTACGATGGAAAATATAGGGCCGTTATCATGACAGCTCTCGGAAATTCGGTTTGGCCAGAGGAGCGTTTCGAGCGAAGTGGATACCGGTTCGCGTGAATAAAACGCGTCAGAGTAAATAAAACGCGTCAGAGTAAGAGGCTGGAGCTTCTGTTCCGATCCGATCCGATAGGAACGGAAAAGGCTCTGGTATCGGGGGTCCCGAGGCAGGGCGACCAGCGAAATTCTGTGTTCCTGAGGAAGCCTGCGATCTGCGATTATCGTCGTATCGACCGCGCGCTGCATGCGCGCCTGCTGCAAGGCGCGCTTCGACTTTAAGGCGCGTTGCGTCACAAGCCTAATCCAGCTTGCGCGTTTTTTCGAAAATCCCCCGCGCGCCGGCCATCCGGGCATTTACCAACCAGAGTGAAAGATCGCGCAGGCATCTGCGCTTTTGCGCCCGCGCGCCGTATCATGCGCCCGGGCGTTTTAGCGAAAAGGCGAACCAATCCATGTCGATAAAATTAAGGATCGTGTCGGCAATGAAGCAGATTGCCGAGGAGCAGCACGTCACCCTGCCGCCGCTCGATGACAATCTCTCTTTGCACGAGACCGGCTTCGATTCGCTTGGCTTTGCGATCCTGGTCGCGCGGCTCGATGACGACCTCGGCGTCGATCCGTTCACCATCGCGGAAGACGCGGCGTTTCCTTTGACCGTGAGTGATTTCATCAGGGCCTGTGAAAATGTCCCCGCGTGAGATCTTCTCGCTCGGGAACTATCTCAGCCCCGAGTTGAAAGGCCGCGCGATCTCGGATGCGCGGCACACGGTCTCGCTGACCGATAGTCTTGCGCAGGCCGCGCTGGTCGGCCGCCCGGAAGAACTCGCCGGGCGCTCGGTGCTGCTTGCCGTCTCCGACCAACTGATCTCGGCCATTGCAATGACGGAAATCGACGGCCTGGCGCGGCGCATGCTGCTGTGTCCGCCCGATCTCCATCCCGACCACGTGCGCAGCCTGATCGAGGACGCCGAGATCGACGCGATTGTCACCGATCATCCGGTACGGTGGTCGGACTTCGGCGTCTATCTGGTGGTGGCGGCCCGCATGCCGGTTCCGGCCCCCGCGCGGGCCAAGGCCAAGCGCACCACCGAATGGCTGATGCTGACATCGGGCACCTCCGGCGCGCCGAAGATCGTCGGTCACACGCTGGAGGGGCTTTGTGGCGCGATCGTCGCCGACGGACCGGTGCACGGCACGCCGCAAGGGCCTGCCAACGTCTGGGCGACCTTCTACGACATTCGCCGCTATGGCGGCCTTCAGATTTATTTACGCGCCATCATCGGCGGCGGGTCGATGGTGCTGTCCGAACCCGGCGAGCCGATCGCCGACCATGTCGCGCGGCTCGCCGCGCGCGGCGTCACGCATATGTCGGGCACGCCGTCGCATTGGTGCAAGCTCCTGATGAGCGGGGCGGCCGGCGGCTTCTCACCGCGCTACGTGCGCCTGTCGGGCGAGATCGCCGACCAGGCCGTGCTGGACGGGCTGAAGCAGGCCTTTCCCGATGCGTCGGTCGGCCACGCCCATATCCGTTTTGTTTCAGCGCTCGACGTGACGGCCGCTGGAAAATTGGCCAGAGGCGATGCTGAAAGCGATGCCAAAACCGACGCTAAGAGCAATGCGTAACGTCCTCATCACCGGGGGCAGCCGCGGCATTGGGCTCGCCATCGCGCGCCGTGTGGCGGCTGCCGGCTACAACGCGATCGCGTTGGCACGGCGCGAGAGCGACGAACTCCGCCACGCTGTGCGTGACCTCAAGGGCGGCCCCGGAGGCCTGCAGTTTCGCGCCTGCGATCTCAGCGAGACCGACGCGATCCCGGCCTTCGTCAAGGCCTTGCGACACGAGTTCGGCGCAATCTATGGCCTCGTCAACAATGCCGGCCTCGGCACCGAGGGCGTGCTCGCCACCATGCATAACAGCGACATCGAAGCGCTGGTGCGCCTCAATGTGCTGTCACCGGTCATCCTGACCAAATATATCGTTCGGCACATGATGGCCGACGGCGAGGGCCGCATCGTCAACATCTCCTCGATCATCGCCTCGACCGGCTATAACGGCCTGTCCGTCTATGGCGCGACCAAGGCCGCGGCGACCGGCTTCACGAGATCGCTGGCGCGCGAAGTCGGCAAGCTCGGCATCACCGTCAACGCGATCGCGCCGGGCTTCATCACCACGGAATTGACCCAAGGCCTCACCGACGAGCAGCGCCAGCGCATCGCCGGCCGTAGCGCCCTGCGCCGGTTGCCCGAAGCCGACGACGTCGCCCGCATGGTCGAATATCTGCTCGGCGAAGGCGGCCGCAATGTCACAGGCAGTGTGTTGACCATCGACGCCGGCAACACCGCCTGAAGGGACGGCGCCGCCCGTCGCGCTGCCGGCTTAGATCGTCGCGCTGCCGGGCAGGGGATTGCCGAGGTCGTCGGTCGGCACGAACTGCTGGTTGAACGCGGAGAAATAGGCGGCCCATTCCGGCTCGCCGACATTGATCATGACCGCGCCGTCCTGCCAGACATCGTTGTGATCGTTGGAATCGTCGCCGGGGCGATGAATGAAGCCGCTCTTCGATCCCTGATTGAGATGTACGTCGTGAATGCCGCCGCCCTCCTTGAAGAAACGGCCGAACACATAGGCGTCGAGCGTTTCCCGGTGCGCTTTCGACAACAGCCGTCCCAGGGTTGCCACCGGTTCGACCGCGTCGGAGCCGTCCATCACGTCGCTGTCACGCCATTTGCCGGTATTGGCAAGCAGGTCGCTGCGCAGGAAATCGAGCGCCGGCAGAGCGCTCTGGCCGGTCAGGTCCTGCGAGCCGGCCTCGGCCGCGGCCAGGGTCTGAATGATCGAATGCCTGAAATCGAAGATCAGCTTGTATTTGAGCAGGTCGTCGGCGTCATTGGTTCCGACATTGATCGCGACATCCCATTTGTCGCCATCGACCAGCATGCTGACATGCAGATGATACTGGATTTCGTTGTGGTGGCGCGATGATTTCAGCTTGGGCTCGGAGACGATCTTGGCTTTGACAAATCCGTAAGGCAGCGCCATGGGGTTAGTCCTTAGTGTTTTGAAAAAAAGCGGCGTCAGTGCCGCCAGCCGACGAAGCTCTACTCGAAAAATCTTTTACTGAAATGACAGATGTCTCCGGTGCAGCCGAGGCGCGCGCACCAGCACAACCTTAGATAGGGTTGATGGCGAGGCGCGGATTTTTCATGGCGCGTTGGTCGGAGCCCTCAGTCAATGCCCGCTGCGCGCGAAAAGTTCGTAGGCCGCGATGACGATCTCGAACGCGATCAGGAACACCACGATGATCTCCAGCCGCAGCGAGCGTTTGGCGTCGATGATGTCCGCGAGCGTGGTGGCGGTGTCGGAAATCACCGCAAGCTTCCGGTTCAACGTCTCGAAGCGCTCGCTCAGCTCATATTCGTCTTCAAGCCGCGCATAGAGTCGCTCCAGGTCGGGCCGGTCCCACAGCACGTCCGGCTTCTCGCCGACCGCGACGCGGCCGGAGACACGATGCTGGACCAGCAGCGAGTTGCCCAGCAGCTTGAGCAGATCGGTTCGGTTGCGCGAGGTCTGGCCGGACGTCGCCAGTTCGCGCGCGAACGGCTCGATGGTGTCGAGCACGTTGGCGGCCTCCCGCTCGTCGCGTCCGAGCACCACGCTCTTGGCAAGCGCATCGGCCACGACCAACAGCCGCTCCAGCGACATTTCCCGCACCAGGATCGGTCCGCCGACCGGGATCGGCTCCTCGGCCTCCTTGGCGACCTGGACTCTCGCCCACTCCTCCTCATAAGGCGTGATCTTGCCGAAGCAGCGCGTGCCCAGGCGTTCGAGGAAGGCCTTTTCCTCCTCGCCCGAGAGGCCGAGCAGCACCACGACGCCATAGCGAAACACCACGGCCAGTCCGCTTTCCCCGACCCGCACCGCAAGCGGCGTGCTCGACAGCACCTCGCCCTCGAAGCCTGCGGTGTTGATGCGGTCGCCAATCTGCAACGCATGCGCCGTGATGTGAGGCGGCGTGGGGTCTGGATTCGTCATGATCCAGACGTAGCAGAGGATCGACGGTTTTTCGATGACAGGGAACGGCAGCCGATTGAAGCCGGGACTGGTTTCACATCGCCGCGCAACCCCTAGCAAGAGGTTTGGGAAAACGTGTTGCCGTCACGAATTTTGCGTTCGACGGGCGGCTTCGCTAAGTTGCGTGAACCCGATTAGCGGCATCGACCGTAACTCCCTCCATCAGCCTGGACCCTCCCACCGATGACCCAACCCGGCGGCAGCGACACCTTCTACGGCTCCATCCCCGTGTTCCGTGGCTTTACCCGCCTGATGGAGCCGGCGCTGTATTCGCCTCTGCCGGTTGACTGGACGGTCGGCGTCGCCGATATCGTGGAATCGACCAAGGCGATCGCGGACCGGCGCTACAAGGCGGTCAACATGGCGGGCGCGGCGGTCATCGCGTCGGTAACCAATGCGCTGGAGGGACGCGAATTTCCGTTCGTGTTCGGGGGCGATGGCGCGAGCTTCGCGGTCGCGCCCAACGACCTGCCGCGCGCCCGCGAGGCGCTGGCCGCGACGGCGGCCTGGGTGAAGGAAGACCTCGATCTCGTCATGCGGGTCGCGCTGGTGCCGGTTTCGGCGATCCGCGCGCAGGGCGCGGACGTGCGGGTGGCGCGGTTCGGGCCGTCGGCGAACCTGTCCTATGCGATGTTTTCCGGCGGCGGGCTCGGCTGGGCGGAAACTGCGATGAAGCGCGGCGAGTTTGCGGTCGACGCCGCGCCGCCGGGCACGCTGCCCGATCTGACGGGGTTGTCCTGCCGGTTCGAGGAAATTCCATCCGCGCGCGGACTGATCCTCTCGGTGCTCGTGGTGCCGGCGCCTGGCGCCGATCCGCTTGCCTTCCGCAACACGATCGAAGACATCATCGAGCTGGTCGAGCGCAGCCCGGATGCCGGGCGGCCGGTGCCGCCCGAGGGCCCGCCGCTGCGCTGGCCGCCAGCCGGTGTCGATTATGAGGCGCGCGCGGCGCGCGGCGGTTCGCTGTTTACCCGGCGCGCCTATGTGCTCGGCCGCACGCTGTTCGTCTATGTGGTCATGCGTTTCGGCATCAAGGTCGGCGGCTTCGTGCCGGCGACCTATACCAGGCAGGTCGTGGAAAATTCCGACTTCCGCAAATATGACGACGGCCTGCGCATGATCCTCGATTGCACGGCCGAGCTCGAAGCCGAATTGAGCAGGCGGCTGGCCGCGGCGGCTGCCGTCGGCATCGTGCGTTATGGCCTGCACCGGCAGGACGCCGCGATGATGACGTGTTTCACGCCGTCGGCGATGCGCGCCGACCATGTGCATTTCATCGACGGCGCGCGGGGCGGCTATGCGACGGCGGCCACCGCGCTCAAGGCGACGGCGGCGTAGCGATCGATTTCGAAAACGAATGCTTCAATCGAATGCTTCAATCTTGGCGAGTGATGCAGGCTGAGCTAGTCTGTCGGGAAGCGGTAAGAAAGCCGCGACGATCCGGGGGGCGTTTAGAGTGCGTGGAAACGAGGCAGGCGGACCGCGTTTATTTGGTTGGTTATGGTCAGTCATCGTGAGAGCGACCATTATTGGCCTGTGCGATCCAGCCTGGTCCGCGTCGAACCAATTATTGAAGGTCGATACGCGGTACGGGGCGGTCGTCGTCACCCGGGCCGGCGACGATTGTTGCAAAGCCAACATTGTGTTCCACGATCAGAAAAAAGAGATCGTGTCGGCCGGCGAGCTATACGCCACGCGCGAGGGGCTTTTTCAGACCGCCGAGGGCGATCTTGTCGTGCTGAGCACCCCGACCGGCGCCAGGGGCATGCCCCCAAACTATTGGGTGCTGCTCATCAGCGCCTCCAGCATGGCCGATATCGGCGACAAGAATTTTTTCACCGCGGACGGCACGTTTGGCATGCGCCAGCTCGGCAACGAAATCGAGTTCGACCTGGGGTGGGAAAACCGCAAGCACAAGACCGCGTTTTATCGGGCCGGCGTGATCTATGTCGGCTCGGACAATGCCAAGCCCGGGCCGACGCTGGCCAAGGAAGATTGCGCCTACGTGTTGAACACGCTGGCGGACTGCCGGAAGAACTGCCCGGAGGATGGTTTCATGAGCCTCGCCGTGCAGCGGAATCTCGTTGCCCTCGATGAGAAGCCGGTCTTCAAGAGCGATCGTTTCTTCAAGATATGCAAGGACAGCTGCACGGGCGCCGCGTTTTCGACGCCGGACGCAAGAAAGCAATTGTGCGGCTATTGAGCTTTCCTGCCGGCCGAAGCCAGCTTCATGGTCCCGCCGCCAGAGCCTATCGCGTCCGCGTCCAGGTCTCTCCGCCGCACAGCGCTCCGACGCAGCCTTCGACCCGCAGCGTATCGGCGCCCGCCACCGAGATGCTGCTGGCATAGCTGCCGCCGTCGTCGGCGTTGTAGATCTGGCCGGACCATTTGTTCGGCCCCGCCGGCTGCATGCCGGAGAACAGCGGCAGCCCCATCATCGGACGCTTGGCCAGCGTCGGATTGGGGTTCTTGTCGTCGATCGCGGGCTTGCCGGTCGCGGCATCGATCGGCGCTCTCAGCCACACGATGACGCCGCAAATTCCGCCGCCGCATTTTGAAACCTTCACCCTGGCGTCGCCGGCCTGCGTCAGCCAGACGCCTGCGGGGTCACCGCCCGCCTGGGCGTAGGCGGCAGGCCCCGCCAAGATCGATCCGAAGATCGATGCGAAGAATGATGCCAGAACCGAAACAACCGCAATGAACCGAATAGCCATGCACGCCCCCAAAGACGCGGGCTTCAATAGCAGCAATTTTGGTTTGTGCAACCCGGGACTTTCCAAGCTTTCACCAGGGTAGTCCACACAAGTCGATTACACCCTGCCGGAGCGCGCGGCGGAGGTCGTAGACATGCGGCGCAATGGCTTCGAAGCGAACGCGTCCCTGGTCCGGCTGTTCGGCGTGGATCTCGCCAATGAACGGCTTCCATCCGCGCGTGATGTAGAACGGCGCCCGATAAGGCTCGCAGAACAGCAGTGCGAAATCGATCGAACGTTCGTCCTTCAGGGTCTGGATCGCCGCGTTCAGCGCAATCGAGGCATAGCCGCGCCCCCTGGCATCCTCGCGGGTCAAAACCCCGCCGATGCCGCCGGCGCGCAGCTTGCGGCCATCCCAGGTCACGTCGCGGCGATAGATGCCGACATGGCAGATCACATCGTCGGCATCGTCGCGCACCAGCACGCGCAATTCGGCGTGCGCGAACACGGTGTCCGCCCACGGCAAGGTGGCCACCACATGCGGCGGCCAGATGGCGTTGAACAGCGGTTCGGCCATTTTCCATGAGGCGTCCCCGTTCAGGACGTCGATCTCGATACCCATCAGCGTGTCTCTTTTCGCCAAAATGCGGTGTTTAACATGGTTGGAACCTTCTATAAGGGGTTTCCGTTAAGCCACGTCTCCCACAGTCCCGGACATCAGCCCATGACATTTACGCTCCCCCCCCTGCCTTACGCCTATGACGCCCTTGGTGCCCATATGTCGAAGGAAACGCTGGAATTTCACCACGACAAGCACCATCAGGCCTATGTGACCAACGGAAACAACGCGATCAAGGGCACCGAATTCGAAGGCAAGTCCCTCGAAGAGATCGTGAAGGGTTCGTATGGCAAGAACGCCGCGGTCTTCAACAATGCCGGCCAGCACTATAACCACATCCACTTCTGGAGCTGGATGAAGCCCAATGGCGGCGGCAGCAAATTGCCCGGCCGCCTGGAAAAGAAGATCAACGAGGATCTCGGCGGTCTCGACAAGTTCAAGACCGATTTCGCCGCCGCCGGCGTTGGTCAGTTCGGCTCCGGCTGGTGCTGGCTGCAGGTCAAGAACGGCAAGCTTGAAATCTCCAAGACGCCGAACGGCGAGAACCCGCTGGTGCATGGGGCTGTGCCGATCCTCGGCTGCGACGTCTGGGAGCACTCCTACTACATCGACTACCGCAACCGCCGCCCGGACTATCTGAAAGCGTTCGTCGATCATCTCGTGAACTGGGACCATGTCGACGAAATGTTCGGCAAGGTGGCCTGATCAACGCTCGGTCATTCCGGCTTCGCTCCCGCGTGCCGGAACGAGGCCAACGCTCTTGGACCCTCATCCTGAGGAGCGGCGCTTGCGCCGCGTCTCGAAGGATGAAGGCCCGTCGGTGGCCTCATGGTTCTCCTGGCGATGCGAAAGCATCGTCCAGAGACGGCGCTCGCGCGCCTCCTCACCATGAGGGGGTAAGTTCACAGCCCCGGAATGACGGTGGAAACAATAAGGGGCGGTAGCCAGGGCTGCCGCCCTTACCTTTGCGCTCTCCTTGCGGACCCCCGCGGCTTGCGGCAAAACGGCTTGGCCGGTGGTGTCGCAAGGAGCGGACGGACAAACGTGTTCAATTACATCCTGGTCTTTATCGGCGGCGGCCTCGGCTCGTCGTTGCGCCACACCATCAACGTGGTGTGCGCCAAGTGCATCGGGACGGCCTTCCCCTACGGCACCTTCATCATCAACATTTCGGGCTCGACGGTGATGGGCCTGATCGCGGGCTATCTCGCCTTCAAGGGCGAGGCCTCGCAGCCCTGGCGGCTGTTTTTGATGACCGGCATTCTCGGCGGCTACACGACGTTTTCGGCGTTCTCGCTCGATACCGCGCTGCTCTATGAGCGCGGCGCGCTCGGGCTCGCGGCTTTCTATGTGCTGGGATCGGTCGGTTTTTCCATCGCCGGCCTGTTCGCAGGCCTCGCGCTGATCCGCTATCTGACCTGAGCCGCAATCGCGCATAGGCCTCTCAGGGGAGCGCATGGGTTCGGCCGCCGTTCCCTTTGCATCGGCGTTTCGGCACGCCTAAGCAGGGTGGGTGCCTCACGTCGCGCCAGACCCGTCCATTTGTCAGAACTCCCGTTGAAAATTCCGGCGCCCTCCGCCGACACGGCGGAGGAGGAGTCGCGTCCCGGACGCGCCCGCAAGCCGGTCGGCTGGTCGATGATCACGATCGGCGTGCTGGTCGTGGTCAGCGCCACCCTGGTCTGGCGCCGCGACGGCATCAGCGGCGTGCTCGACATTCTCACCCACGATCTCACGCTGTTCGGCGGTATCCTGCCGCGCGTGCTCGCGGGCTGCCTGCTCGGCGCGTTCATCGCGGAGATCCTGCCGCACGAGAAAGTGTCGCGATCGCTCGGGCCCAATTCCGGCCTCAAGGGCCTTTTGATCGGGGCCGCCTTCGGCGCGATCCTGCCGGGCGGTCCGTTCACCGCCTATCCGGTGGCGAGCGCGCTGCTGACGGTCGGCGCCGATTTCGGCGCCACCATCGCCATGGTCGTGAGCTGGACCTTGATCGGCTATGGCCGGGCGGTCGCCTGGGAATTGCCGATCATGGGCACCGACTTCACGCTGTGGCGCATCGTGATCTCGCTGCCGCTGCCGGTGCTGGCCGGCGCGCTCGGCCGCTTCGTCTATGTCCGGATGTATCCAAAGGACGAGGCCTCGTGAGCGCGGCGCTGCTGATCGACATCATCCTCTGGGGTTCGGTCGCAGCGGTCGGCTTCATCGCCTATCGGCGTGGCCCGAAGGTGATGACGGCGTCGCTGCGCGAGGGCACGCTCGATTTCATCAACATCGTGCCGCGGATCGCGCTGGGCGTGATCGGCTCCGGCTATATCGCGGCCGTCATCCCGCAGGAGGTCATCACCGGCTGGCTCGGGCCGAATTCGGGCTGGCTCGGCGTTCTCACCGCCGTGATCGCGGGCGCCGCGACCCCGGGCGGACCGGTGGTCGGTTTTTCCATCGGCGCGGTGGCGCTCAAGGCCGGCGGCGGCTCGCCGCAGGTGCTGGCCTATGTGATTGCCTGGGCGCTGTTCGCCTTCCAGCGGCTGTTGCTGTGGGAAATCCCGTTCATGCCAGCCCGTTTCGTCTGGTTTCGGGCTGCGGTTTCCGTTCCGTTCCCGTTTCTGGCCGCCGCCATCGCGATGGCGATCGGCAAACCGTAAGGTCCTGCTCCGGCAGGTAGACTTAATCCGCGGGGTGAACGTCGGATTCGTGCCAGAAAAGGTCCCCAGCGATGACCGCATACCAGCGCCCCGTATCTGGGAACTGATCTATCACGCCGGCGAACAGCAGATAGTCCCGTTCTCCCTTGTCGTTTGCATCATCGCAGTAGAAATCGAGGCTCATTCCAGGCTGAGGCACAATCTTCTCGGCCTTCAAATCCTCCAACGTACCTTGGGTGAAGGGATGCTTCCCACCCTTGCCGGCACAAGGATACAGATAGATTCTTCCAGGTGGTCGAGAGTTCTCGATCATCTCCTGATCCGTTCCGCCAATCTCCTGAAGACTATAGCCTATCGGTTACGTGTCGTAGGCGGCGTCTGCGCACGTCTACTCTGAGGCGTTAGTGGACACCTGTAATGTTATAATATAACGTTCTGCCATGGTTCCGCCCCACAGCCATAGCCACGAGCCCGGTCACACCCATGTTCATCGCCATGGGCTGGCGTCGCCGCATCCGGCGCAGGCCGCGCCGTGGTCGATCCTGCGTATGACGGTGGCCGCGCGGCTGGCCGCGGCGCTCGTTGTCAGCGCCGGGCTGTGGGCCGTCGTGCTGCTGGCGATGAGGTGAGCATGTCCGCGCAACTGCAATTCCGCGACGTGACGCTCGGCTATGATCGCCACCCGGCGGTGCATCATCTTTCCGGCGAGGTGGCGCAGGGAGCGCTGCTCGCCGTTGTCGGCCCCAACGGCGCCGGCAAATCGACGCTGTTTCGCGGGCTGGTCGGCATCCTCAAGCCGCTGGCGGGCGCGATCTCGCTCGATGGCCTCGATGTCAGGGATATCGCCTATCTGCCGCAGATCGCCGACATCGACCGCAGCTTTCCGATCTCGGTGTTCGATTTTGTCTCTACCGGGCTGTGGCGCGCGACCGGCCTGTTCGGCGGCATCGGCAAGGCGGCGCGGGACAAGATCGAGTTGGCGCTTGCCGCGGTCGGCCTCACCGGCTTCGAGAACCGCGGCATCGGCACGCTGTCGGGCGGCCAGATGCAGCGCGTGCTGTTCGCCCGGCTGTTGCTGCAGGACGCCCGGTTGATCGTGCTGGATGAACCCTTCAACGCGATCGACGCCAAGACTTCGGCCGACCTGCTTCAACTAGTGAAGCTCTGGCATGTCGAGGGGCGCACGGTGCTGGCGGCGCTGCACGACATGGAGCTGGTGCGAGCGCATTTTCCGGAAACCCTGATGCTGGCGCGGGAACCGGTCGCCTGGGGCCTGACCGCGCAGGTGTTGACGGCGGAGAATCTCCTGGAGGCGCGGCGGATGTGCGAGGCGTTCGACGAGGGCGCCGCGGCGTGCGCCGATCAGACCTCGCGCGCGGCGTGAATGCGATGCTCTACGACACGCTGATTGCGCCGTTCACCGATTTCGCGTTCATGCGCCGCGCATTGGCCGCCGTGATCGCGCTGTCGCTTGGCGGCGCGCCGATCGGCGTGTTCCTGATGCTGCGGCGGATGAGCCTGGTCGGCGACGCGATGGCGCATGCGATCCTGCCGGGGGC
>Ga0137412_10000422_pt1 | contig 29291 bp, 24 predicted proteins | sample CZODoug2_1_16fun_FD_122160 | JGI IMG/M metagenome (GOLD analysis project Ga0137412, IMG submission 122160) | Vadose zone soil fungal communities from Angelo Coast Range Reserve, California, USA - CZODoug2_1_16fungal (Hybrid Assembly) | ecosystem: Environmental > Terrestrial > Soil > Vadose zone...
CGGGCGGCAGGAACAACAGCGCCTATATCGCGGCCAAGGGCGCGATCGTCAGCCTGACCCGCACCATGGCGTTGGATTTCGCAACGGACGGCATCCGCGCCAACGCGATCGCGCCCGGCGCCATCGACACGCCGATGCTCCGGCGCAGCTTCGCCCGGCACGCCGATCCCGATCAGGTGCGTGAAGCCTCGCGTAGCCGCCATGCCATGAAGCGGTTCGGCCGCGCGGAGGACATCGCCGAGGCAGCCCTTCATCTCGCCAGCGATGCGTCGTCTTTCACGACGGGCGCCGTGATGGTGGTGGATGGCGGGTGGCTCGCGGCATGAGCAGCGCGCTGACCGCACTCGAAGCGCAGGTGCGCGCCGACCTCGCCAGGATCGCGCATCCGTCCGCCGAATGGCTCGTGCCCAAATGCGGACTGGATGGCAAGCCGGCGCTCGACGTGCTGATCGTGGGCGCGGGGCAATCAGGTATCGCGACGGCGTTCGGCTTGATGCGCTCGCAGGTGACCAACATCGCGGTCGTGGACAAATCCAAGGAGGGCCAGGAAGGGCCGTGGCTCAGCTACGCTCGCATGCCCACGCTGCGCAGTCCGAAATTTTACACTGGCCCGGATCTCGACATTCCAAGCCTGACCTACCAGTCCTGGCATGAAGCGAAATTCGGTCAGGATAATTGGTACAAGCTCGACCTGATCCCGCGCGAACTTTGGGCGGACTATCTGCTCTGGTTCAGGCGCGTCGTGAATATTCCCGTGCGCAATGGTTGCGAAGTCGTCGAGATCGCGCCCGCCGCGGGCGGGCTGCTCGCGGCCACCGTGCAGACCGCGGCTGGCGTCGAGATTATTCATGCGCGCAAGATCGTGCTGGCGACGGGGCAGGAGGGCATGGGGGACTGGACCATTCCAGAACCGCTGCGCCATCTGCCGTCCTCATTGTGCGCGCATGCGGCGCAGCCGATCGATTTCGATCATTTGCGTGGCAAGCAGGTCGCGGTGATCGGCGCCGGCGCGTCGGCCTTCGACAATGCTGCGACGGCGCTCGAGGCCGGTGCGGCCGAGGTGCATCTGTTCTGTCGGCGGGCGGAGATCCAGGTGATCCAGCCCTATCGCTGGCTGACCTTCCGCGGTTTCCTGCGGCATTTCTGCGATCTCGATGATGCCTGGCGCTGGCGCTTCATGCGCGCCGTGCTCGAGATGCGGGAAGGCTTCCCGCAGGCGACCTATGATCGCTGCGCCCGCCATGCCAATTTTCATCTCCATGAGGGGGCGCCGATCGAGCAAGCGAGCGAGGTGGGGCGGGGCGTCGAATTGCGAGCGCCGCGGGGAACATTCGCAGCCGATTTCGTGATCTGCGGCACCGGCATCGACATGAATTTCGCCGGCCGGCGCGAGCTGAGAAATTGCGCCGGCAATATCGCGACCTGGGCCGACCGCTATCGGCCGCCGATGGACGAGTCGAGCCCGCGCCTCGGCCGCTTTCCCTATCTCGCGGATGACTATGCGCTGAGCGAGCGCATCCCCGGACAAACGCCGTGGATCGCCGACATCCATGTCTTCGCCATTGCTTCCACCATGAGCTTCGGCGCCTCGGGCTCATCGATCAATGCGATGACCACGGCGGTGCCGAAGCTCGTGCACGGGTTGACGCGCGCGCTGTTTCGCGCGGACATTGAGCGGCACTGGGCTTCGTTCAGCGCGTATGATGTGCCGCAGGCGGTGGTGCGCCGGGAAGCGGCCGCCAAGGGCGAAAAGTGACGCAGTGTCATGACTTTGGAGGGCGATCTTACCTGCGCCGATCGAGTTCGCGCGCCCTCTCGGGTTGGCATATCGCTTGCTTCGGTTTGGGTGTTCTCACACCAAAATAGATATCTCACACCAAGAACAGATCTGGGAACAGGGGATCAGGACCGATGAGCGTAACAGGAACCGGGCGCCCGCTGTCAGCGGTTGCCTTTCTCGCGTTTTTACTCGCCGCCGGATCGGCGCAGGCGCAAACCCGCGCCGAAACGCTGCGCTATGTCACGGGAGCATCGGTCAATACGCTCGATCCGAACATCCCGGGCACGACCCGTGAGGCCTTCGCGGTCAGCCTGTGCACCTACGACCGGCTGGTGTCATTCGGCCGCAAGCAGCTCAACGGCAAATGGGTATTCGATCTCGACACGATCACGGGTGAGCTTGCGGAATCCTATGATGTGAGTCCGGACGGACTGAAGCTGACCTTTCGCCTGCGCAAGGACGCCAAATTCCAGGACGGCTCGCCGGTCACCGCCGATGACGTGAAATGGTCGCTGGACCGCGCCGTGACCGCACCGGTGCTCGGCAAGGCGCAGCTTCTCACCGGCTCGATGACGAGCGCCGAGCAGTTCAAGGTGATCGATCCCCTGACCTTCGAAGTCACGCTGCCGAAACCGGACAAGCTGGCGTTGCCGAATCTCGCCACCGTCTATCCGATCATCATCAATTCCAAGCTCGCCAAGGAGCACGCGACGGCGGACGATCCCTGGGCGACGGCATGGCTGAAGGAGCATACCGCCGGCAGTGGGGCCTATAAGCTCGAAACCTTCAAGCCGGGTGAACAGGTCATCATCTCGCGCGACGAGAGCTGGAATCGCGGCTCGGTCGCCAAGCCGGCGTCCTTCAAGCGGGTCATCATCCAGTCGGTGCCGGAGCCGGCGACGCGCGCCAATCTGGTCGAGCGCGGCGACGCCGATCTCGTCATCGATCTGCAGGCAAGCGACGTGCAGTCGCTCGAAGCCAAGGGCAAGCTGAAGGTGATCTCGACGCCGCAATATAACGCGGTCACGTTCGTCGCGATGAACAACCAGATTCCGCCCTTCGACAATATCAACGTGCGCCGCGCCGTCGCCTATGCGCTGCCCTATGACGACATGTTCAAGGCGGCGCTGTTCGGCCGCGGCGCGCCGCTGTTCGGCGCGACCTGGGCGGACGGCAAGCCGTCGAGCGGCGCCTATCCGATACCGCAGCCGGTGAAACTCGATCTCGACAAGGCCAAGGACTTTCTGAAGGAGGCCGGGCTCCCGGACGGATTCTCGACCACGTTCAGCTTCAATGTCGGACAAGCGTCGACCGCTGAGCCGATGTCGGCGCTGGTCAAGGAATCGCTCGCCAAGATCGGCATCAAGGTCGACATCCAGAAATTGCCGGATGCGCAGATGTCGACGCAGATCAACGAGAAGAAGCTTCCCTTCTTCACCGAGGGCATCGTCGCCTGGCTGCCCTCGACCGACTATTTCTACCGTAATTTCTACACCGGCAATCAGCGCTGGAACTATTCGTCGATCGACAATCCCGAATTGGTGGCAATCGCGCAGGAGGCGCGTTTCGAGCCCGACAAGGAAAAATACGAGGACGACGGCAGGAAGCTCAACGCCATTCATTTCAGCGTCATGCCGCAGATCCCGCTGTGGCAGCCCAACCAGGACGCGGTGATGGCGCCCTCGGTCGAAGGCTACACCTACGAGTTTCACCGCCAGGTCGATTATCGCGACCTCAGCCGCAAATAGCCGGACCGCGCATCATGGCGGCCTTTGGCGCAACCATGATACGGGCGGGCAGGCGTTTCCTGTCCTCGCTGCCGGCGCTGTTCGGCGTGCTCGTCTTCACGTTCCTGTTGATGCGGGTGCTGCCGGGCGATCCGGCGGTGTTCTTCGCCTCCGGGCCGAATGCCGGCAAGGAGGAGATCGAAATCATTCGCAAGCAGATGGGCCTCAACAAGCCGGTGCCGGATCAACTGATGCTCTATCTCTATGATGTCGGCCGCGGCAATCTCGGCCGCTCGATGATGACGGGACAATTGGTCACGAAAGACCTGCGCGAACGGCTGCCGGCCTCGCTGGAGCTCACCTTCACGGCGCTGCTGATTGCGCTGCTGTCAGCCGTGCCGCTCGGCGTGCTGGCCGCCTTGAAACCGGGATCGGTCATCGATCACGGCGTCCGGTTGTTCTGCGCGCTCGGCGTCTGCGTGCCGACCTTCGTGTCGGGCCTGCTGCTGATCTATGTGTTCTATTACCTGCTCGGGCTTGCGCCCGATCCGACGGGCCGGGTCGATATCTTCACGACATTGCCGCCGTCGCGGACCGGCTTTCTGTTGATCGACTTCCTGCTCGCGGGCGATATCGAGGGATGGTGGGCGGCCTTCCGGCAATTGATCCTGCCGGCGCTGAGCATGGCGCTGTTCGTGGTGGCGCCGCTGGCGCGGATCACGCGCGCCTCGATGCTGGTGTCGCTGGGCAGCGATTTCGTACGCACCGCGCGTTCGGTCGGACTTCCCTGGTGGCGGATCGTGGTGACCTATGCGTTGCGCAACGCCATCCTGCCGGTCATCACCATCGCGGGCATCGTGTTCTCGACCATGCTCGGCGCCAATGTGCTGGTGGAGAAGGTGTTCTCCTGGCCCGGTGTCGCGTCCTATGCGCTGGATGCGCTGCTCACTTCGGACTATGCGCCGGTACAGGGTTTTGTTCTCTTGATGGCGAGTGTGTTCGTGATCGTCAATCTGCTGGTGGATATTCTCTATGGCATCGCTGACCCCAGGGTAACCATCGGATGACCAGCGCGACATTGCGCCATGCCGGTTGGATTTTGCGCGGCAATCCGCTGACCGCGGTGGCCGCTACCGGTGTCTTCCTGTTCGTGCTCGTCGCGATCTTCGGGCCGTGGATCGTGCCCTACGATCCGATCGCCTCCGATGTTCCGCAGGCGCTGATGCCTCCGAACGCGGCGCATTGGGCCGGCACGGATCAGTTGGGCCGCGACGTGTTCAGCCGTCTCCTCGTCGCGGCGCGGCTCGACCTCGCCATCGCGGTCTCCGCGGTCGGCATCTCCTTTGCCATCGGCGCGGTGATCGGTGCGGTCTGCGGTTATGCCGGCGGCCGGCTCGATCGCATCGTCGGCCGTTTCGTCGACGTGCTGATGGCCTTTCCGTTGTTCGTGCTGGCGATGGCGATGGTCGCGGCGCTCGGCAACCGGGTGGAGAACATCGTCGTTGCCACCGCCATCATCAATCTGCCGTTCTACATCCGCTTCGCGCGGGCGGAGGTGAATGTGCGCCGCAATGTCGGCTGGGTCGAAGCCGCGCGCGCCTGCGGCGACAGCCACATCTCGGTGGTATTGCGCTTTCTGTTGCCGAACGTGCTGCCGGCGATGGCGGTGCAGGTGTCGCTCAATCTCGGCTGGGCGATCCTCAATGCCGCCGGGCTTTCCTTCATCGGCCTCGGCGTCAAGCCGCCGACACCGGAATGGGGCATCATGGTCGCCGATGGCGCCCGCTTCATTTCGACCGGCAAGTGGTGGCTGGTCGCCTTTCCGGGGCTGGCGCTGATGCTGTCGGTGCTGTGCTTCAACCTGCTTGGCGACGGCATGCGCGACATCCTCGATCCGCGCATGCGAACATGACCCGGTCGCTGCTGGAGGTCGAAGACCTGCACGTCACGTTCTCGACGCGGCGCGGCCTGGTCGAGGCGGTACGCGGCGTCACCCTGTCGCTCGGCGAGGGCGAAATGCTCGGCCTGGTCGGCGAGAGCGGCTCGGGCAAGTCCGTCACCGGTTTTGCGATCACGGGTTTGCTGGATGTCGCGGGCCGGATCACGGCCGGCAATATCCGCTTTCGCGGCCAGGACATTAGCAGGATTGGGGGAAGCGATTTCCGCAGCCTGCACGGCGCGGCGATGGCGATGATTTTCCAGAACCCGCGCGCGGCGCTCAATCCGATCCGCGCCATCGGCGAGCAGATCGCCGATGCCATTCTGGCGCACAAGCGGCTGTCGCGACACGAAGCGCGTGATGAAGCTCTCCAACTCCTGCGCGCGGTCCAAATCCGCGATCCCGAACAGCGCATGTCGGCATACCCGCATGAACTCTCGGGCGGCATGTGCCAGCGCGTGATGATCGCGATGGCGATCTCCTGCCATCCGGCGCTGCTGATCGCCGACGAGCCGACCACCGGGCTCGACGTCACGACGCAGAAGGTGGTGATGGATCTCTTGACCAGGATTGCCGCCGAGCGCGGCATGGCGACGATGCTGATCACGCATGATCTCGGCCTCGCCGCCCGCTATTGCCGTCGGATCGTGGTCATGGAGCAAGGGCGTCTCGTCGAGGAGGCGGAGCCGATGGCACTCTTCCGCGCGCCCCGTCATGCCTATACGAGGCGCCTGGTTGCGGCGTCGCCGACGGCGACGTCTCGCATCGCGGACCTCGTGACCGAGGAGGAGAGGGGGCGGTACGTTGAGGCGAAGATTGCACCCAGACCGCAGCCACAGCCGGGGACACCGCCGCTGCTCGAGGTGCAGAAACTCGCCAAGCGTTTCGACCAGGGCTCGCCCGCGGTCGCGGATTTTTCGATGATGATCAATGCCGGAGAGAGCGTCGGCCTGGTGGGCGAATCCGGTTCCGGCAAAAGCACGACATCGCGCATGATCTGTCGGCTGATCGACCCGAGCGAGGGCGAGATCGTGTTCGAGGGACAGTCGATCGGCCATATTCCGGCGCGCGACTTTCACCGCTCGCCGTTCCGCAAGGATATCCAGATCGTCTTTCAGGATCCGAACGACAGCCTCAATCCGCGCTTTACGGCTTTCGACTGCATCGCTCATCCGCTGCTGCGGCTTGGCCGCATGCGCGCGGGCGACGCGCTGCGGCGGCGCGTCGAGGAATGCGCGCAGCGCGTTGGGCTAGGGGCGGATTTGCTGCCGCGTTTTCCGCATCAGCTCTCCGGCGGCCAGAAGGCCCGGGTCGGCATCGCCCGCGCCATCGCCTGCCGGCCGCGCCTGTTGGTGCTGGACGAGCCGACGGCGGCGCTCGACGTCTCGGTGCAGGCCGTGGTGCTGCAACTGCTGGATACCCTGAGGCGCGAGGATGACCTCGCCTTCCTCTTCGTCAGCCACGACCTCAACGTCGTTCGCATGATGTGCGACCGCACCATCGTGCTGCGCAATGGCCGGATCGTCGAGCAGGGCGAAAGCCGCGCACTGTTCGATGATCCGCAAACCGACTACACGCGCGAGTTGGTTGATGCCGTGCCGCATATCTCGACCGGCCTGGTCGAGGCTGCGACTTGATCTTTGCATCCATGATCCTGCATGCTGCCCCGCGGTTTGGAATAGCGTCTTCAGCAGAGAAAATGGCTTCTTCGGGACCTGTCCTTGGCCCAGATCCTGCTTCCACGGAAGAGCCTAACCTGATCTATTTCCCGCGCCCGGGGGACGCTCTACGGGGGCGGGACGTTGAATGAAGCATTCAGAATTGGCGGGGAGCCGATCCGATGGAAGAGCCTGAACTTCGAAGCCTGATCGCCGATGTCAAGGATGGGCGTTTGTCGCGGCGGGCCTTCGTCCAGCAGATGATTGCCGTCGGCCTGACCGCGCCGATGGCCGGCATGATGCTGAGCCAGTCCGGGGTGGCGATGGCGGCGACCGCGTTCCCCTATAAACCAACCAAGGCCGGTGGTGGCGGCGCGCTGAAGCTGCTTTATTGGCAGGCCGTGACCCTGCTCAACCCGCATTTCGCCATCGGAACCAAGGACCAGGAAGGCTGCCGGATTTTCTACGAGCCGCTGGCGGGATGGGACAGGGAAGGCAATCTGGTCCCGGTTCTGGCCGCCGAAATTCCGAGCAAAGAGAACGGTGGTCTCACCGAAGACGGGCTATCGGTCATCTGGAAGTTGAAACAGGGCGTCAAATGGCATGACGGGGCGCCGTTCACAGCGGACGACGTCGTCTTCAACTGGGAATATGCGCGAATGCCCGAGACCGCGGCAGTCTCGATCGGCAGTTACAAGGACGTCAAGGTCGAAAAGATCGACGATTTCACCATTCGCGCGATTTTTGCGAAACCGACCCCGTTCTGGGCCGATGCCTTTGTCGGCCAGTACGGCATGATGATCCCCAAGCACCTGTTTGCGGATTATATCGGCGGAAAGTCACGCGACGCGCCGGCCAACCTGAAACCGGTGGGCACCGGCCCTTATTTGTTCGTCGATTTCAAGCCGGGCGATATCGTCCGCGCCAAGCTCAATCCCGACTACCACGTCCCCAACCGGCCGCATTTCGATACGCTGGAAATCAAGGGCGGCGGCGACGCGGTGTCGGCCGCGCGCGCGGTGCTGCAGACCGGCGAATATGATTATGCCTGGAACATGCAGGTGGAAGACGAAATCCTGACCAAGCTTGAGAGTGCCGGCAAGGGCAAGGTGAACATTGTCGAGACCGGCGCCATTGAGTTCATCATGCTCAACGTGACGGATCCGGCAATGGAGGTTGATGGTGAACGCGCGAGTGTCAAGACCAAGCACCCGCTGTTCGGCGACCCAGCGGTGCGTCAAGCCATCAGCCTGCTGATCGATCGCAGCTCGATCGAGAAATTCATCTACGGCCGCACCGGCAGCGCGACCGCCAACTTCCTGAACAGTCCGGAACGCGTGCGGTCGAAAAATACCAAATTCGAATTCAATATCGAAAAGGCCAACCAGATTCTCGAGGCGGCCGGCTGGAAAAAGGGCCCGGACGGCATTCGCGCCAAGGACGGAAAGTCGCTGAAATTCGTGTACCAGACCTCGATCAATGCGCCCCGGCAGAAGACGCAAGCCATCGTCAAGCAGGCGTGCCAGAAGGCGGGTATCGATGTCGAGCTGAAGTCGGTCGTGGCATCGGTGTTCTTCTCCTCCGATACGGCCAACCCAGATACCTATCCGCATTTCTATTGCGACGCGCAGATGTATAATACCACGATGTTCCAGCCGGATCCGCAGGTGTTCATGAATCAGTACGTTTCATGGCAAGTGGCGAGCAAGGAGAACAAGTGGCAGGGGCGCAATGTCAGCCGCTGGCAGAGCAAAGAATATGACGAGATTTACCATCAGGCCGAACAGGAACTCGATGCGGTGAAGCGGGCGGCGATGTACATCAAGCTCAACGAGCTGGTCGTCGGCGACAACTATATCCAGCCCGTGGTGCGCCGGCCGAAGGTCACGGCTGTGAGCAGCAATCTGACCACGCATTTCAGCGGCTGGGACAATGACCTGTGGCAGATCGCGAACTGGTACCGGGACGCCTGAGACCAGGCGTCCAGGCTTCAGATGCGCAAGAATTGAGCGGGCGATAGCGAGAGATCGATGGGAAAGTACGTTCTCAGGCGCCTGATCATCGCTGTTCCCAGTCTGCTCGGCATCAGTCTCATTCTTTTTGTTCTGCTTGCGCTCGCGCCGGGAGATCCGTTCGGCGAACTCGCGGCCAACGCCAATATTCCCCCCGAGGTCAGCGCGGCGCTGCGGGTGAAGTTCGGGATCGACGATCCCATCTTCATTCGTTATTTGCACTGGCTCGTCGCGATGCTGCACGGCGACTGGGGTTTTTCGTTCTCCAGCCGCATCAATGTCGACCAGTTGATCCTGCAACGTGTTCCGACCACCTTGTTCGTGGTCGGCTCCTCGCAGCTCCTGGCCCTGGCGGTCGCGGTGCCGGTCGGGGTCTATGCGGCGATGCGGCCCTATTCGATCTTCGATCAGATCGCCAACGCGTTCGCCTTTGTCGGCTTTTCGCTGCCGACATTTTTTACTGGGCTGCTGCTGATCCTGATCTTCAGCGTCAATCTCGGCTGGCTGCCGTTCGTGTATCGCGCCGATATCGCCGCTACCGGATGGCACTGGGTCTGGGAAATCATCAAACAGGCCATCATGCCGGTGGCGGTCCTCGGCCTGTTTCAGGCGGCGTCCTATACGCGATATGTGCGCGCATCCGTGCTCGATGTGATCCGCCTCGACTACGTCACGACCGCGCGCTCCAAGGGCCTCAACGAACGCAAGGTGATCGTCAAGCACGTGGTCCGCAATGCGCTGATTCCGGTGGTGACGCTGGTCGCGCTGCAGATGCCCGCGGTGTTCGGCGGCGCTATCGTCACCGAACAGATCTTCCGTATCCCCGGCATCGGCTCATTGTTGATCACGGCGATCCTCGCCAATGACACGCCTGTCATCATGGCGGTGACATTCGTGTTCGCCTGTCTCGTCGTTGTCTTCAATCTCCTGGCTGACATCATTTATGGCTGGCTTGACCCACGCATCTCCTACCGCTGACGTTGCTGTCCCGCTGCAGGACCGCCCGCGCCGGCTCTCGCCGGGCTTCGAGGCGTGGCGAAAGTTTCGCCGCCACCGCATGGCGGTTGCGAGCGTCGTGATCCTGGCGGTGCTGACATTGGCCGTCGTGCTCGGGCCGTTGATCTGGCGCGTACCGATCAACGAGATCGATTTCACCGCTCGGCTTAGCACGCCGTCATGGGATCATCCGTTCGGCACCGACGATCTCGGTCAGGATCTTCTGGCGCGCATGCTGTATGGCGGCCGGATTTCGCTGGCGGTCGGTTTCGCGGCCATGACTGTCGCGATGGTCGTCGGCACCTTCATCGGCGCGCTGTCCGGCATTTCGCGCGGCGTTGTCGACGCGGTCCTGATGTGGATCACCGATCTGTTTCTGTCGCTGCCGCAACTGCCGCTGCTGCTGCTGGTGATCTATTTGTTCCGGGATTTTCTTAAAAACCTGGTCGGCCCCGAGGGGGGCGTCTTCATCCTGATCGTGATGGTGATCGGCGGCTTTCGCTGGATGCCGGTGGCGCGGCTGGTCCGGGCGCAGTTCCTGTCGTTGCGTGAAAAGGAATTCGTCGAAGCGGCGCGCGCGCTCGGCGCCACGACACCGCGCCTGGTGATACGGCATATCCTGCCAAATTCGATCGGACCGGTCATCGTGGCCGGCACCATCGACGTCGCGGCGGCGATCATCGCGGAATCGACGCTGTCGTTCCTCGGCCTCGGTTTCCCGCCGGATATTCCGACCTGGGGCCGGCTGTTGTTCGACGCCAAGGACTATCTCGACATCGCGCCGCATTGGGCGCTGTTCGCCGGCGCCGCGATCTTCCTGACCGTGCTGGCCATCAATTTCATCGGCGACGGATTGCGCGACGCGCTCGATCCCCGGAAGGTCATGTAGATGCTGACGGAGGCGCGCGTCACTGATATCGGCGAGCAGCCCGCGCGCGAAGCCGCGCTGCTCGATATCAGGGGCCTCAAGACTCACTTCACCACCGACGACGGCATCGTGCAGGCGGTGGATGGTGTCGATCTCACCGTCGAGCGCGGCGAGACCGTTTGCGTCGTGGGCGAATCCGGCTGCGGCAAGACCGTCACGGCGCTGTCGGTCGTCAAGCTGATCGCGATGCCGCCCGGGCGCATCGCCGGCGGGCAGATCCTGTGGCAGGGCCGCGACCTCGTTCCGCTCGGGGCCGACGAGATGAACCGGATTCGCGCCAAGGAAATCGCCATCGTGTTCCAGGAGCCGATGACCTCGCTCAATCCGGTCTACACCATCGGCGATCAGATCGGCGAGGTCATCGCGCTGCATGAAGGATTGAGCCGCCGCGCCGTAGTGGAACGAACCATCGACATGCTGGCGCTGGTTCAGATTCCCAATCCGAAGGCTCGCGTCAACGACTATCCGCATCAGTTTTCCGGCGGGCAGCGCCAGCGCGTGATGATCGCGATGGCGCTGTCGTGCCGTCCGAAGCTGCTGATCGCGGACGAGCCGACCACGGCGCTCGATGTCACGATCCAGGCGCAGATCCTGGATCTGCTGCAGGACATGAAGTCCCGCTTCGGCATGTCGATCATGCTGATCACCCACGCCATGGGCGTCGTCGCCGAAGTCGCGCAGCGCGTCGTGGTAATGTACGCGGGCAAGGTGGTGGAGGAGGCTTCCGTCGAGCGATTATTCGCCAACCCGCTTCATCCCTATACAAGGGGCCTGATCCGCTCGATCCCGCGCATCGACATGGCGGCCACCCGCAAGGCTCGCCTGCAGACCATCGCGGGCTCCGTGCCGCGGCTGATCAACCCGCCGATCGGCTGCCGCTTCGCGTCGCGCTGCGGCCTGGTGACCGACGAATGCAGGCGCGCGCAGCCGCCGTTGCGCGAACTCGAACCCGGCCACAAGGTGGCCTGCATCCACGCGGAAGAGGCGGTTGTTCGATGAGCGAGCCGCTGCTGCGAGTCTGGAACCTCACCAAGGAATTTCCGCTTCAAGGCGGCTGGTTCGGCCGTCGAAGCGGCAGCGTCCATGCGGTCGACGGCGTCGATTTCCAGATCGAGCGCGGCGAAACACTCGGGCTGGTCGGCGAGTCCGGCTGCGGGAAATCGACCACCGGCCGTTGCGTGCTTCGGCTGATCGAGCCGAGCTGGGGCGATATCCATTTCGAAGGCAGGAATGTCAGGGCGCTGGCCGCGGACGAGCTTCGCATGCTGCGCCGGGACATCCAGATCATCTTTCAGGACCCTTATGCGTCGCTCAATCCGCGCATGACGGTCGGCGCGATCATCGGCGAAGCCCTGACCATTCACAAACTGGCGAAAACGAAGCGCGAATTCGAGGACCGCGTCGTGAACTTGCTGGAGACCGTCGGCCTGCAGGCGGACCACATGGGACGCTATCCCAACGAGTTCTCCGGCGGCCAACGCCAGCGCATCGGCATCGCGCGCGCGCTCGCGGTCGAGCCCAAGCTCATCGTCTGCGACGAACCGGTGTCGGCGCTGGATGTATCGATCCAGGCCCAGGTCATCAATCTGCTGGAAGATTTGCAGCAGAAATTCGGCATCGCCTATCTGTTCATCGCTCACGATCTCTCGGTCGTCGAGCATATCAGCAGGCGCGTCGCCGTGATGTATCTCGGGCGCATCGTCGAGACCGCGCCGGCCCGCGAGCTCTATACCGCGCCGCTGCACCCCTATACGGAAGCGCTGTTGGCGGCGGTCCCGATTCCGGATCCGAAGGTGAAGCGGCCGCGCGTCAGGTTGGCGGGCGAGGTGCCGAGCCCGATCAACCCGCCATCCGGCTGCCATTTTCACACCCGCTGCCCCATCGCGCAGTTCCCGCTTTGCAGCCACGAGGTTCCGCCGCTCAAGCAAAAATCGGACGGGCATTGGGTGGCCTGCCATTTGCGCTGAGCACAAACGGTGTGCGAACACCCTTCGGGGCGGCGCCACAGGCGATCCTCAATATTAAGTTCCGGTAACACTTGCTTGTCGCGCCGGTGTTCGTTCCCACTTCTCGCTGGTGATGAGACGGCCGGCCGGCTGGTACGAGCCGGTCGCTGAAGAGGAGATTTCAGCCATGCAGGCACGTTCGGCTTTGATCGCGCTCAGCGCGGCGTTCGGCGTCGCCGCCGTTCTGGCGACGGTTACGACGATCCGGCAGGTGAAGACCGAAACGTCGTCCCTCTCGGAGCCGGCGGCGCGGATGTCACACCCTCAGTTCATGTCGTCGCCGCGGCCGAAGGCAATCGAGTCCCGCGCGCATTCGTGACGTCATTGGCTTTTGGAACAAGCCGGCGCTCCAGCCATTAAAGGATCATTCCTTTCTGGAGACGCAAATGAATAGATTAGCCATGTCAGCCGCCCTCGCGGCATTGTTGATTTCGCCAGCAGTAATGGCCCAGTCGATGGGAGAGAAAACCGGCGTCAACTCGGCGTTGGGCGTCGCGCCGACCACGGCGGATTTCGTCACGGAGGCCGCCAGCAGCGACATGCTTGAAATCGAGGCGGCCAAGATCGCGCAAGAAAAGGGCAACGCGGAAGAAAAGAAATTCGCGGCGCAGATGATCACCGATCACACCAAGACGAGTTCCGATCTCAAGCAGTTGGTCAGCAGCGGCGATGTCAAGGCCGACATTCCGGCGAGCCTGGACGCCGCCTCGCAGAAGAAGCTGGACAAGCTGCGCGACGCCAAGCCGGCCGACTTCACCGGCGAGTACGACCCGATGCAGGTCAGTGCCCATGAGGATGCGGTGTCGCTGTTCGAGCGCTATGCGAAATCGGGCGACAGCATCAAGCTCAAGGACTGGGCAGGGAAGACCTTGCCCGCCCTGCAGCACCACCTCGACATGGCCAAGGCCATGAACAAGAGCCGGGATTGATCAGGTCACGGCAACTTAAGGCCTAGCGTCACCGGGCCCCGGGTCGACATTGTCGAACCCGGCCGGCCGGACCCCCGATAGCTCCTTTCGCCGTGATCCGGCGGCGGGCTTGCCATCCAATTCGCCTTTCGTCGCATATCCAAACGATCGAAGCGGCCGAACGTTTCTCGGTGGAAAGCGCGATCCGGTCCGCATGCGGCCGTACGCCGACCCGCCTTTCACTGTTTGGCCCTCTTTGTTTGGAATTTCATTCCAAGCTATGCCCCGTCCCGGCTCCGGAAGGCAACTTCCTCGCTCAAAACGTCGCGCGCAATCGACGATGGGCTTGATTTCTGCCCGCTATTTCTGGTGTAGGATAAGCGCGGCGCGAGCGTCGCCCACAATGATAAGATGAAGCCAAAAGGGAGTGAAGCATGTTCAAGCTGAAGATCATCGTGCCGGCATTAGTGGTGGCGGCCTTTGCCGCCATGGCGTCGGGCGGCAGCGCGTTCGCGCAAGCCAAGCCGACCATCGGGATCGCGATGCCGACCAAGTCCTCGGCGCGCTGGATCGACGACGGCAACAATATCGTCAAGGTGCTGAAGGAGCGGGGCTACGGCACCGACCTGCAATATGCCGAGGACGACATTCCGAACCAGCTCTCCCAGGTCGAAAACATGGTGACCAAGGGCGCCAAGGCGCTGGTGATCGCGGCGATCGACGGCACCACGCTCTCCGACGTGCTCAAGCAGGCCAAGGCCGCCGGCATCACCGTGATCGCCTATGACCGCCTGATCCGCGACACCCCCAACGTCGATTATTACGCGACCTTCGACAATTTCCAGGTCGGCGTGTTGCAGGCGCAGTCGATCGAACAGGCGCTTGGGCTGAAGGAGGGCAAGGGGCCGTTCAACATCGAGCTGTTCGGCGGTTCACCCGACGACAATAACGCCTACTTCTTCTACAACGGCGCCATGTCGGTGCTGCAGCCCTATATCGCCAGCGGCAAGCTGGTGGTCGGCAGCGGGCAGACCGGGATGGACAAGGTGGCGACGCTGCGCTGGGACGGCGCCACCGCCCAGGCGCGCATGGACAATCTGCTCAGCGCCTTCTACGGCAAGAAGCGGGTCGACGCGGTGCTGTCGCCCTATGACGGCCTTTCCATTGGCATCATCTCCTCGCTGAAGGGCGTCGGCTATGGCAGCGCCGACCAGAAGATGCCTGTTGTCAGCGGACAGGATGCGGAAGTGCCGTCGATCAAGGCGATGCTGCGCGGCGAGCAATATTCGACGATCTTCAAGGATACCCGCGATCTGGCGCGGGTGACCGCGGACATGGTCGATGCAGCGCTCAGCGGCAAGGAAGTCTCGGTCAACGACACCAAGACCTACACCAACGGCGTCAAGACCGTGCCATCCTACCTGCTCAAGCCGGTGGTGGTCGACAAGAGCAATTGGCAGAAGGTGCTGGTTGACAGCGGCTACTACAAGCGCTCGCAATTCGAATGACGCGAACCGGTCCGGCGGGCGCTGGCCTCGTGCCTGCCGGACTGAAGCTTGGACATGATATCTTTGATGTGATTTCTTGGACATGATCCGATGACGGAAACTTCATGACGGCAATGCTGGAAATGCGTGGCGTCAGCAAGAGCTTTGCCGGCGTGCAGGCGTTGCGCGACGTCAATTTTACCGTGGAGAGCGGCCAGATCCACGCGCTGGTCGGAGAGAACGGCGCCGGAAAATCGACGCTGATGAAGGTGTTGAGCGGCGTCTATCCCCATGGCAGCTATGAGGGGAGCATCATCTTCGACGGCGAAGAGCGGCGCTTTCGCGACATCAACGATTCCGAGGCGCTCGGGATCATCATCATCCACCAGGAACTGGCGCTGATCCCGCTGATGTCGATCGCGGAGAACATCTTCCTGTCGCATCCGCCCGCGCGGTTCGGCGTCATCGACCGCAACGCGGTGTACCGGCGCACCCAGGAGCTGTTGGCGCAGGTCGGCTTGCGCGAATCCCCGGACACGCTGGTGACAGACTTGGGCGTCGGCAAGCAGCAATTGGTGGAGATCGCCAAGGCGCTTTCCAAACGGGTGCGCCTGTTGATCCTGGACGAGCCCACCGCCAGCCTCAACGAGGCCGACAGCGCGGCGCTGCTCGATCGCCTGATCGAGTTCCGGCGGCAGGGCATGGCCTCGATCCTGATTTCCCACAAATTGAACGAGGTCGCCCGGGTCGCTGACCGCATCACGGTGCTGCGCGATGGCCGCACTGTCGACAGCATCGATTGCCGGACCGAGCCGGTGCAGGAGGACCGGATCATCCGCAGCATGGTCGATCGCGATCTGGCGCACCGCTTTCCCGAGCGCGACGCCAGGATCGGAGAGCCCGTGCTGGCCGTGGAGGACTGGTCCGTGTACCATCCCCTGCATCCCGAACGTCAGTTCATCAAGAACGTCGCCTTTCACGTCCGGCGCGGCGAGGTGGTCGGCATTGCCGGCCTGATGGGCGCCGGTCGCACCGAGTTCGCGATGAGCCTGTTCGGCCGGGCATGGGGCACAAACATCAGCGGCCGGATTCGGCTGGACGGCAAAAAGGTCGAGCTCTCCAACGTCGCGTCGGCGATCGATGCGGGGCTCGCCTATGTCACCGAAGACCGCAAGCAGCTCGGGCTGATCCTCAGCGACGATGTGCGTAAGAACATCACGCTGGCCAGTCTCGGCCAGGTCGCATCGCGGCTCGTGATCGACGATATCAAGGAAATGAAAGCCGCCGGCGACTACCGCAACCGGATGCGCATTCGCTGTTCCGACGTGTTTCAGGAGGTCAACCAGCTCTCGGGCGGCAACCAGCAGAAGGTCGTACTGTCGAAATGGCTGATGACGGACCCCAAGGTCCTGATCCTCGATGAGCCGACCCGCGGTATCGATGTCGGTGCCAAATACGAGATTTATTCCATCATCAACGGCCTTGCGGAGGCCGGCAAAGGCGTCGTGGTGATCTCGTCGGAAATGCCCGAACTACTCGGCATCTGCGACCGCATCTGCGTGATGAACGAGGGCGCCTTCGTCGGCGAGTTTGCAAGGTCTGAGGCGACGCAGGAGAAGATCATGCGCGCCATCATGCGGAACAACAGGACATTCAGCAATGGCATGGAGAACGGGATGCTGACGGAAGGAGTGCGGCCATGACCGACAAGACGGTTTCGCTCCCCGAGGAACCGCCGCACGCCGGCTTCATCCGCAACAATCTGCGTAACTACAGCATGCTGCTGTCGCTGTTTGCGATCATGCTGTTCTTCCAGGTCATGACCGACGGCACGCTGCTGCAGCCGCTCAATCTCACCAATCTGGTGCTGCAGAACAGCTATATCGTCATCATGGCGCTCGGCATGCTCTTGGTGATCGTCACCGGCCATATCGACCTCTCGGTCGGCTCGGTCGCGGGCTTCGTCGGCGCAATCGCCGCCGTGCTGATGGTCCGCTACCATATCGATTATCCGCTGGCCTTCATCATCTGTCTCGCGGTGGGCGCCGCGATCGGCGCGGCGCAGGGCTACTGGGTGGCCTATTTCAAGATTCCCTCCTTCATCGTCACCCTGGCAGGCATGCTGGTGTTCAAGGGCCTCGCGCTGGCGGTGCTGCAGGGGCAGTCGGTCGGGCCGTTTCCGCCGACCTTCCAGAAATTATCGTCGGGCTTCATTCCGGAACTGCTGTCAGAAGGCAGCACGCTGCATCCGACGTCGCTGCTGATCGGCGCCGTGCTGGCGCTGGCGCTGGTCTATGCCAGCGCCAAGGGCCGCGCCCGCGAACTGTCCCATGGCATCGAGGCCGAGCCCTACGCGGTTTTTGTCGGCAAGAGCGCGGTGCTGGCGGGCGTGGTGCTGTATTTCACCTACCTGATCGCCTCGCATCGCGGAATGCCGAACGTGCTGGTGATCATGACGGCGCTGATCGGCCTCTATGGGTTTGTGACGCGGCGAACGGTCATCGGCCGGCAGATCTATGCGGTCGGCGGCAACGCCAAGGCGGCAAAACTGTCCGGCATCAAGACCGAACAGCTCACCTTCCTGACCTTCGTCAACATGGGAGCGCTGGCAGCCCTCGCGGGTCTCGTGTTCGCCGCGCGGCTCAACACCGCGACGCCCAAAGCGGGCCTTGGCTTCGAGCTCGATGTCATCGCCGCCTGCTTCATCGGCGGCGCCTCCGCCTATGGCGGCGTCGGCCGGGTCGGAGGCGCGGTGGTCGGAGCCATGATCATGGGCGTGATGAACAATGGCATGTCGATCCTCGGCATCGGCATCGACTATCAGCAGGTCATCAAGGGCCTGGTGTTGCTCGGAGCCGTCTGCATCGACGTCTACAACCAGCGACGCTGATCCAGGGTGGTTGGCGAACGAACGCCGGTGGTCATATGCGCCGACCGAGCCGTGAGGGTTACACCCTCACGTTCGGCCGGGATATCGTGTTCGTTGGGCTGAGCTGACGGAGCCAGTGACCGAAGACGCGTTCGGCGCGCAATGCGAGGCCGTGCTTATGCTTCAGGGTCTGCGCTCTCAAATTCGTGACCGAGATTCCTTCGGCGGCGAGCTCGACGGCGTGGCCGACATACCACTCTTCGAGCTGCCGCGGCTCGGCTTCCAGATGAAATTGCAGCGCCAGCGCGTTTTGGCCGTAGGCAAAGGCTTGGTTTTCGTAGTTTTGATTCGAGGCCAGTCGTGAAGCGCCGGAAGGCAGGTCGAAACTGTCGCCATGCCAATGCAGCACCGTGGCGTCATCGTCCCGCAGCGCGCCCAGGCATGACGACGCGCCTTCTTTGGTTAACTCGACCGTGCCCCAGCCGATCTCCTTGATGTGACCCTTGAATACGCGGCTGCCGAGCGCCTTGGCCATCAATTGGCTGCCAAGACAAATTCCCAGCGTCGGAAGGTCTCTCGACAGCCTGTATTCGAGCAGCGCGATCTCATCGATCAGGAATGGATAGGCGTCCGTTTCATAGGCGCCGATCGGCCCACCCAGCACGATGACCAGTTCGGCATTCCTGATTGAACGGTGGCCCAAATCGTCGACGGCTGTCTCGCAGAACGAGACGTCCCAGCCATGCCGATCCATGATCGGCGCCAGCAGCCCGAGGTCCTCGAACGCGACATGGCGCAAGGCAACGGCGGATCGGCGAGAATGAATCATGGGAGATGGAGACCCGATCCGCCCGGGGCAGGCGCGGCCCCATAGATCGCAAACGATTGGTTCCGTCCTACCATCTTTGACCCATCCGTAGTCGCTATATCATCGTGGATATAGCGCAGCGACAGCGGAAACGTCCAGCCGTCGCGGCGAACATAGTGCGTCGGAGCCTAGGCCGATAGAGGTGAAATGCGCGTCCGCTATTTGGATAGCGGATCATACGATCGGGCTAGTCTATTGGGTTGCTGTCCACGCGGTCGAGAAACTCGCGGACGGTATGCACCGAGCCCGTGTCGGTTGCTTCGTATCCAGGCAGTTCCGCGACCGCTTTATGAAACTCGCTGCCTTTCATGATGTCGAGGACGCGCCGCATCGGATCGGTTTCGAGAAACGCCTGCCGGCAGACGAAGAAATAGTCCTCGGTCAGGATGCGAATGAAATCGAGTCCGAACTGTCGCGCCGCGGCCTCGACGCCGAAACTCGCGTCAGCCATGCCGCTGGCGACGTAGGCCGCCACGGCCGCGTGCGTGAATTCGATTTGTTGCGCCCCGTTGATCCTGCTCTCGTCGATTTCCTCGACGGCCAAAAGCTGGTCGAACAGCAGCCGCGTTCCCGAATCATGGTCGCGGTTGACGAAGCGGGCCTTGCGATCGACGATGTCCCCCAAAGAGACGATGCCCAGCGGATTGCCGCGCTTGACCATCAGGCCCATCTCGCGTGTGACGAAACTGATCACCCGGTCCTGACGCGGATCCAGCCATTCCTTGCTCGCCTTGATGCCCTGCGCGCGAAGTCCGCCGCGTGGCAGATGCAGGCCGGATAGATCGCAGGCGCCCTGTGCCAGCGACACCAGCGAATGCTGATTGCTGACATATCGCAGGTCGACGCCGATACCGGGTTCGCGGTCAAGCAGTTCGCGCAATTTCGAGACCGCGAAGCCGTGGCTTGCATGAACGCGGATGACGGATGGTCTTTGATGCAGGAACGGCTTGATTTCCGTGGCAAGCTCCTGCGCCAGGTTTTCCAATTGGGGACCAAGCCGCGCCTGCATGCGCTGGCCGGCCCAGACCAGCTTTTCGCCGAATGCGGTGAGCTTGGATCCCTTGCCGCGGCGGGTTTCGACCAGCGGCGTGCCGAAAAAATTGGACCACTGCTCGATGAGATTCCAGACATGGCGGTAGGAGAGGCCGACGTCGCTGGCGGCGCTGGTGATCTTTCCGGTTTTGCCGATTTCGTCGAGCACGCCGAGCATCAGCACCACGGTTTGCGGGGTGCCGTCTTTGCGGAATCGCCAGATCGTTTCAATCTCGATGTCCAGCATTTCTCTGTCGCCTTATGCAGTCCAATTCATATAGTTCGTCCTCCATAGGTACATCATATCATATTTACTCAGCCATATTGCCTCCTACGTTAAAGGACAATATCGGAGGAAATATGATGTCGATTGCATATGACTATTCGCAGCAGGGATCGTCCGCGGCCCTTCTTGCCAAGCCGCAGCACCTGCTGATCGAAGGCAGGCGTGTTCCGTCCGACTCCGGGCGCACCTTCAAATCCCTGAATCCGGCCACCGAACAGGTCATCGCGACCATTGCCGAGGGGAATGCTGTGGACGTCGATCGGGCCGTGGCCGCGGCTCGGCGCGCGTTCGTGGGACCTTGGCGCACCATGCGCGCGGCCGAACGGGGCCATATCCTGCTGAAATGGGCGGAACTCCTGAAGGAGCATGCCGACGAAATCGTCGAACTCGAGAGCCTCGATGCCGGCAAGCCGATCGCGGCCGTGTTGCGGCAGGATTTTCCGGCCGCGGTCGATACGCTGACCTATTACGCCGGCTGGGCCGACAAGATCAGCGGCGACGTGGTGTCGACCCGCGACGACGCGCTGACCTACACCGTGCGCGAGCCCGTCGGCGTGGTCGCCGCCATCGTGCCCTGGAACTTTCCGCTCATGATCGGAATGTGGAAGCTGGCGCCCGCTCTGGCGTGCGGCTGCACTGTCGTGATGAAGCCGGCGGAGCTGACATCGCTGTCGGCGCTGCGCATCGGTGAGCTTGCGCTGGAAGCAGGCCTGCCGCCGGGCGTTCTCAATATCGTGACCGGGGCCGGCCGCGTCGTCGGCGAGGCCCTCGTCAATCATCCCGATGTCGACAAGGTCACCTTCACCGGATCGCCCGGCGTTGGCCGTGGAATCATGAAAGGCGCCGCGGGCAATTTCAAACGCGTCTCACTCGAACTCGGCGGCAAGTCCGCCAACGTCATCTTCGACGATGCTGATCTGGATGCGGCTTCCAAGGCGGCTGCGGCCGGCATCTTCTTCAATGCCGGGCAGGTGTGTTCGGCGGGCTCCCGCGTGCTGGTGCAGGAAGGCGCTTACGACGAGATGGTAGAGCGGTTGACCGCGCGCGCCAGATCGCTTCGGATCGGCGATCCCTCCGATCGCGCGACGGTGCTCGGGCCGGTGATTTCCGAGAAGCAGATGAAATCGATTCTGGATTATGTCGAGATCGGCCAGAAGGAGGGGGCTTCCCTGGTGACCGGCGGCGAACGCGTAGGTGGTCGCGGCTATTTCATCAGTCCAGCCGTGTTCGCCGGCGTCAAACACGAGATGCGGATTTCGCAAGAGGAAATCTTCGGACCGGTCGTCAGCGTCATCAAGTTCAAGGACGAGGCCGACGCGCTCAGGATCGCCAATGGTACGGCTTACAGTCTGGCGGCCGGTGTCTGGAGCCGCGACATGGGGCGCGTGCAACGCTTCGCCAAGCGGGCCCGGGCCGGCACGGTCTGGATCAACACCTATGGCTATACTGATGTGCGGCTGCCTTGGGGCGGCGAGCGCGATTCCGGCCTCGGCCGCGAGCATGGGACAGCGGCGATCGACAACTTCACCGAGCCGAAGGCGGTGTGGATGAATCTCAACGTCTGACCGCGCGCCTTACGCGGGGATCGTCTGCTTGAACAAACTCACGCCGCGCGGGCCGGTGGCCCCGCGGCGTCGAGTTGTTCGGCCTCCGCATCCGTAAACACGCGGCTCCGCGTCAGGAACCTGACGCCCTCGGGCGCCTCCGCGGAAAACCCCGAGCCACGTCCCGGCACCACGTCGATGATGAGCTGCGTATGACGCCAATATTCGAACTGGGCGGCGCCGATATAGAACTCGCAGCCCGCAATCTGTCCCAGCAGCACGTCCTGCGGACCGACTCGGAAATCTCCCACCGGGTAACACATCGGGGAGGAGCCGTCACAGCAGCCTCCCGATTGGTGAAACATCAGCGGCCCGCGCTGGGCCTTCAGGCGCTCGACGATTTCGATTGCCTTGTCCGTAATCTCGACCCTGTTGACCATCGTTTGCGACCCGCCGGTTAAGCCCCAGGCGCAGCGGGATTCCGCGCCTGGGGTTTTTGGTTCGACCCAATCTCAGAAGAAGCCAAGCCTTAGAAGAAACCAGGCCTTAGAAGAAACCAAGCGCCTTGGTCGAATAGCTGACCAGCACGTTCTTGGTCTGCTGATAATGATCGAGCATCATCTTGTGGTTCTCTCGTCCGATGCCGGACTGCTTGTAGCCGCCGAAGGCCGCATGGGCGGGATAGGCGTGGTAGCAATTGGTCCAGACCCGGCCGGCCTGGATTGCACGGCCGAACCGGTAGGCGCGATTGCCGTTGCGGGTCCATATTCCGGCGCCGAGCCCATAGAGCGTGTCGTTGGCGATCGCGAGCGCATCCTCGTCGTTCTTGAATCTCGTGACCGAAACGACCGGCCCGAAAATCTCTTCCTGGAAGATGCGCATCTTGTTGTTGCCTTCGAAGATCGTCGGCTCGACATAATATCCCTCGGCGAGCTCGCCCTCCATCTTGGCCCGCTTGCCGCCGGTCAGCACCTTGGCGCCTTCCTGCTTGCCGATGTCGAGATAGGACAGGATCTTTTCAAGCTGGTCGTTCGATGCCTGTGCGCCGATCATCGTGCTGGCGTCGAGCGGATGGCCCTGCTTGATCTTCTTGGTGCGGGCGACCGCCTTTTCCATGAACTTGTCGTAGATCGTTTCCTGAACCAGGACCCGGCTCGGGCAGGTGCAGACTTCGCCCTGGTTGAGCGCGAACATCGCGAAGCCTTCGAGCGCCTTGTCGAGGAAATCGTCGTCGGACTCGGCGACATCTGCGAAGAAGATGTTCGGCGACTTGCCGCCAAGCTCCAGCGTCACGGGGATCAGATTGTCGGACGCATACTGCATGATCATGCGGCCCGTGGTGGTCTCGCCGGTGAAGGCGATCTTGGCGATCCGCTTGTTCTGCGCCAGCGGCTTGCCGGCCTCGATGCCGAACCCGTTGACGACATTGAGGACGCCGGGCGGCAGGATGTCGGCAATCAATTCCATGACGACGAGAATGCCGAGCGGCGTCTGCTCGGCCGGCTTCAGCACGACGCAATTGCCGGCCGCGAGCGCTGGCGCGAGCTTCCAGGTCGCCATCAGGATCGGGAAGTTCCATGGGATGATCTGGCCGACCACGCCGAGCGGCTCGTGATAGTGATAGGCGACGGTGTCGGGATCGATCTCGGAGATGCCGCCCTCCTGGGCGCGAACGACGCTGGCGAAATAGCGCCAGTGATCGACGACGAGCGGCATGTCCGCGTTGGTCGTCTCCCGGATCGGCTTGCCGTTGTCGAGCGTCTCGACCAGCGCGAGGATGTCGAGATTGCTCTCGATCTTGTCCGCGATCTTGTTGAGGATGCGAGAACGCTCGTGAACCGGTGTCTTGCCCCAGGCGTCCTTCGCCTTGTGAGCGGCATCCAGCGCCAGCTCGATGTCGGCGGCGGTGGAGCGGGGAATCTGGCAGAGCCTCTTGCCGGTGATCGGGCTTGGATTCTCGAAATACTTGCCTTCGACCGGGGCGACCCACTTTCCGCCGATGAAATTGTCATAGCGGTCGCGGATCAGAACCTGCTTGGAGACTTTGTCTAAAGCCTGCTGGTACATGTGTTTCTCCCTGGTGTGGCAGCGCCTGTTGGCGTCTGCGCCTTACTTTCAGTGCATTGATTCAGAGCCCTGCATGGGGTACGGCCACGGCAAACAAAAGCATGCCTCGAAGCGGGCCGGAGTGACGGTTGGATTCTCGGCATGTCCGGATTACTTCCGGCCGAAATCGCCGCCAGTCTGCGCCCGGGCTCGGCGTGGCGTCAACGTTATATTCAATCAAATATTGCGATGCCGGAGCCAGAGCGTGGGCGGCGCAGCAAACTTCAGCGCAGTAGCGGGAGAGTGATACGAGGCCGGACGTCAGGCCGCCGCATCGACATCCGGATTGGCGATCGCGCCCGCGACACGGACGCGGACGCGGAGCGCGTTGCCGGGCAGATACGCGATCGGCATGTCTTCGACATCGACCATCGTGAGACTGCCGCGCTCGGCGCCGGCCTGCACGGCGCGGTCTTCGGCGATGCGGCGGGCGGCGGCGATGGCGTCCTCGCGCGAGAGATCGCGGAACACCTGGTCGGCCTCGCCGCTGACTTGCGCGATCGCAGCGCCGACCGCGTTGGCGCAGTCGCCATGCGGCACGCGCACGATCTCGGAAATGCCGGGCAGGCGGTTCGGCACCAGGAAGGCGCCGCCGCCGACCGCGAGCAGCGGCACATCGCCGGATTCCGTCTTCATGCGGTCGATGTCTTCTTCCAGCTTTCGCTGGGCGTCGGCCAATGCGGCGTTGATCAGGCTCTTGGGGACTGACGCGACTCGCGAACGGTCGCCGACATCGAGAAGGCCGGCGGCGACCGCGATGTCGGTGGCGGTGAGGCGCGTGCCGCCGAACACCAGCGCCTCCGACGTCAGCCGGTAGCCGACGCTGAGCGGGCCGACACGCACCGGTTCCTGCTCGACATGGCTGCCGCCGCCGAGACCGATCGAGAGCAGATCCGGCATGCGGAACAAGGTCCGCACCCCCCCGACCTCGACCACCGCATTGGCCTCGCGCGGAAAGCCGTGGCGAAGCTGCCCGATATCGCTGGTGGTGCCGCCGACATCGACCACCATGGCGTCGTGCAGGCCGGAGAGATGCGCCGCGCCGCGCATCGAATTGGTGGCGCCGGAGGCGAAGCTCATTACCGGGAAGGCGGTGGCGATCTCGGCCTGCATCACCGTGCCGTCGTTCTGGGTCAGAAACAGCGGCGCATCGATGCCGCTGTCGGCGATTGCACGACGGAACGCCGCCACCGTGGTGACAGCGAGATCGTTGAGCGCGGCGTTCAGCAGTGCTGCGTTCTCGCGCTCCAACAGGCCGATGCGGCCGAGATCGTGCGACAGCGTCACCGCGGCCTCCGGGCAGATCTCGGCGAGGATGTCGCGCGCCGCCGTCTCGCAGCTCGGATCGAGCGGCGAGAAGCTGGAACACACCGCGACCGAGCGCAGGCCCTTGTCCCTGATCTTGCGCGCCGCGGCCTTCAATCCCGCGATATCCAGCGGCATGAACGGGCGGCCGTCATAGTCATGGCCGCCTTCCAGCATGAACACATCACCGCTGACCAGCGCGGCGAGATCGGCCGGCCAATCGCAGAATGGCGGCAGCGAGGCGCTGGCCGGCATGCCGATGCGGATCGCCGCGACCTTCTGCAGGGAGCGGCGCTGCACCACCGCGTTGATGAAATGGGTGGTGCCGATCACGACCGCGTCGACGGGCACTGCGGCCAATGGATTGGCGCGCAACGTTCTGAGCGCGTCAAGGATACCGGACGTGACGTCCGCGGTGGTCGGGCACTTGACGGAATGAACGACTTTCTCGTCCGCGATCAGGACGGCGTCGGTATTGGTGCCGCCGACATCGATGCCGATACGTTTCATAAATTCAGGCCTTAGCGAGGGGAGAAGACGGAACGGAATTCGAGGTCGTAGCCGAAGGCGCGGGGACCGACGAATTCGAGGCCGCGAGGGCTGGTGAGCACGTCGGGCGCAGGTAGCGCTACGACGGTGACGCGCTGGCCGTAACGCACAGTCTCGGTGCCAACGCCGTGGCCGTTGACGCTGTCGAGCACGCAGATCAGGTCGGGTGCCATCACGATGGGTTCTTCGCCGCGCCAGGCGACGACCCATTCGTTCTGGAACGACAATTTCAGCCGGTCGCCGCGGTCGGCGTCGCTGCCTTCGACCAGCGCCGAGCCGCGCAGAAACCCTTCCGTGGTGCGCCGCGCGACGTCGACGATCTTGCCGGTGAACAGCTTCTTGCCGCCTTCGCTTTCGAGCAGTGCTGCGATCGGGTCCTCATGGCGGCGATGGGCCTCCTGCACGGCGCGGCCGATGCGGATCGCCTTCGTCGTCGTGAAATGGATGGCCCAATCCTTGACCTCGCGGCCGGTGCGCGGCGCCTTGCTGGTGGAGGCGATCGAGCCCATCTCGACGCAGATCTTGCGGCTCGCCCGCTCCATCCATTTCCAGCTCGGGACTTTCGTCACGACCGCCTCGATGCCGCGCGGATCGTAGAGCGTGCAGGGATAGGGACGTAAGCCCCCGATCGCCACCGACGTCATTTGCGCCTCGGGGAAGGCACGGCCCATGCAGTCGGCGTCGACCACGGGAATGCCAAGATGCACCGCCGCCATCAGCGCCTGCACGCCGTTGCCGCCGCCGATCTCGACCGACATGACGGCGCGGAATTTGATGTTGTTGATCTCCTCCTGCATGCGCACGGCGCGGGCGATGTTGCGGCTGTCGGCAAGCCGCTCCTGGCCGACCAGCGGCGCGCCCATGTTGGAGACCACCGCGACCCAGTCGTCGTCGCCGAGATCATGCGGCGACATCAATTGCACGCGATGTCCCTCGGCATAGAGCCGGCGCAGGTTGAGGAGGCCGAGATAGGGGCTGCCGCCGCCGCCGGTGCCGAGAATCCAGGCGCCGACCGCCAGCGCCTCGATGTCGTCGAGGCCGATCGTCGTCAACTCAGGTTCGCTCAAGATACCAGCTCCTCGACGATGCGCGCAGCAGCGGCGATTGCGAGGATCACCGGTCCGGAATAGCCGAGCCGCAGCCGCGCTTTATTCGCGCTGGTGTAACCCATGCAGTCCATCACCACGAGATTCGGCCGCAGCGCCGCCATCGCCTGCGCCGCGCTGTCGACCGCGGCCTCGTCCGAGCCCGGCCGTAGCGTCACGCCGACCACCTCGATGCCCTCGCGCTGCCATTTCCGGTCGATCAGCGCGGTCTGTTCCGGCAGTGGCGAGAACACGCCGAGCCGGCCTTTCGGGAGCACCGCTTCGACCAGCCGATGCAGCACGGCGGAGGGCAGGATCACGAGGCCCTCAGGTGTGAGGTTCGGGAATTTACCGGTGCAGGCCAGCATCGTGACGTCGACGCCGTCCTGCTTGAGCTGGGCGAGCCTCTCGCTGGCGCGTCGTTCGACCTGTTTCTTGCTGATGATGATTCCGTCGCCATCCGGCAGCAGCGTGAACAGCGTGTCGTAGCCGTCGGTGGGCGGAATGGCCTCGATCTCGGCGCGGCTCATGCCATCCAGCGCGCCGCGCAGTTCGATGCTGATGCCGGGTGACAGCACGGCTGCGATTTCGGCGGCGACGGAGGGACGCGGGCTTTGCCCGATCACCACCACCCCGATGCGCTGGTGTTTCAATGGCTTGTTCATGGCATTTCAATCCTTCAGGACCACCAGATCGGCGGGTTTCCAATCGAGCATGACCGTATTGCCGGGCGCGAACAGCCGGACCGCGCCGGCATTTGGTTGCTGCGCCAGGATGTGATGTCCGCTTTCGAGCGCGATGCGATAGAGCACCGCGCCGCCCAGGAAATTGGTGCTTTCGATGACGCCCCGCGCGCAGGCTTCCGCAGTGGCGCGGCCGGCATCGCCCGCCGGCGAAAGGCCGATCTTTTCCGGCCGCAGCGCCACCGACAGGACGCCCGTGCCGATGGGGGCCGAGCTCGGCAGCGTCAACGTCAGTCCGTTGCCGACAGCGAGGCTCGGGACCGTTGCACTCGTGACGCGCTCGCCGCGGAAGATGTTGGTGTCGCCGATGAAGTCGGCGACGAAGCGTGTCTCGGGTCGGTCGTAGATCTCGACGGGCGTGCCGATCTGTTCGACCCGGCCGCCATTCATCACCGCGATGCGGTCGGACATCGCCAGGGCCTCCTCCTGGTCGTGGGTGACGAACACCAAAGTGAGGCCGAGGCTCTTCTGCAACTGCTTGAGCTCGAACTGCATCTGTTGGCGCAGCTTCTTGTCGAGCGCGCCGAGCGGCTCGTCGCAGAGCAAGACGCGTGGTTCGATCACGATGGCGCGGGCGAGCGCGACGCGCTGCTGCTGGCCGCCGGAGAGCTGGCCGGGGTAACGATCCTCCAGGCCGGACAGTTCGACCATGGCGAGCGCGGCCTTCACCTTGCGGGCGATGGCCTGCTTTTCCAGGCCGCGCATGCGCAGGCCGAACGCGACATTCTCCGCCACCGTGCGATGTGGAAACAGCGCGTAGTTCTGGAACACCATCGCCATGTCGCGCTTATGCGCCGGCACATGGGTGATGTCGGCGCCGTCGACGCGGATGGCGCCGATGCTCGGCGTGTCGAATCCCGCGATCATCCGCAATGTCGTGGTCTTGCCGCAGCCGGACGGGCCGAGCAGGGAGAAGAATTCGCCCTGCCGGATCTCCATGGCGACCGCGTCGACCGCGCGCACGCCGCCATCATAGATCTTGCTGACGCCGGCAATCTCGATCGCAGCGCTCATGCCCGGAAGATCCGGTTGACCCGCGAGTCGATCTCATCCTTCTGCGCGTTGTACCACTTCCAGTCGACCTGGATCAGCTTGGAGACCTTCTCCGGCGTGGTCAGGAGCTTGGAATCATATTTGGCATCGAGCTTCACGGTCTTGTTGGCCGGCGAATACCATACCGTCTCGGCAAGCTTCTTCTGCACGTCGGGCCGCAGCATGTAGTTCACATAGGCGTTGGCCAGTTCCTTCACCTTGCTGCCGGGCGTGATGGTCAGGACCTGCTCGAGCGACAGCACGCCCTCGCTCGGCGTAACGAATTCGATCGGCTGGTTCTGCCCGTCATAGCGGTAGATGCCGGAATCGTGGATGACGCCGAGGCCGACCTCGCCCGACAGCAGCATTTTTTCCATGGCGCCGGTGAAATCGACCAGCTTGATCGGCTTGAGCTTGGCGAGCGCGGCATA
>Ga0137412_10000423_pt1 | contig 29274 bp, 25 predicted proteins | sample CZODoug2_1_16fun_FD_122160 | JGI IMG/M metagenome (GOLD analysis project Ga0137412, IMG submission 122160) | Vadose zone soil fungal communities from Angelo Coast Range Reserve, California, USA - CZODoug2_1_16fungal (Hybrid Assembly) | ecosystem: Environmental > Terrestrial > Soil > Vadose zone...
TGTCGCGCTTCGGGGTCCGCACCACGTTTGTCAGCCGGCCCACCCCGGAAGCCATCCGGGCCGCGGTGGACGAGCGGACCCGGTTGATCTACCTGGAGGCGATCGCCAACCCGACGCTGGCCGTGGCCGACATCCCCGGCGTGGCGGCGGTCGCGCACGAGGTAGGGGCGTTGCTGGCCGTCGATGCCACCTTCGCGACTCCGGTGCTGATCCGGCCGCTGGCGCACGGCGCCGATCTCGTGCTTCATTCGGCGACCAAATACCTCGGCGGGCACAGCGACGCGACCGGTGGTGTGGTGCTCGGCGGGCCCGACGTGATCGCGCCGATCCGGTCGCTGCGGATCGATCTCGGCGGTTGTCTGGCGCCGGACGAGGCATTTCTGCTGCACCGCGGCATCGCGACCCTCCCGCTGCGGATGGCCCGGCACTGTGATTCGGCGTTGCTGATCGCCACCGAGCTGGCCGACCATCCCGCGGTCGACCGGGTGCACTATCCGGGCTTGCCGAGCCATCCAGACCACGCGCTGGCGACCGGGTTGCTGGGCGGCCGATACGGCGGCATCGTCAGCATCGACCCGGTCGGCGGCCGGGAAGCCGGCATGGCGTTCTGCGATGGGTTGCGGCTCGGGGCGGTCGCCGCTTCGTTGGGCGGCACGCACACCTACGTCAGCCATGCCGCGTCCACGACTCACCGGCAGCTGGACGACCGTGCCCTCGCCGAGGCCGGGATCGCGCCCTCCACCGTGCGGATTTCGATCGGGCTGGAGGATCCGGCGGACCTGCTCGCGGACTTCCAACATTCACTCGACACGCTGCGCTGATTGTGGCCGTCACTGAGAGTGCGGCTATGGTGCGGAACGTGCCGAGTCAGCAACGCAAGCTCCGGGTGGCCGTCGTCTTCGGCGGGCGCAGCAGCGAGCACGCGATTTCCTGCGTATCCGCCGGCGCGATCATGGCCGCGTTGGATCCCGAACGGTATGAGGTGGTCCCGGTCGGGATCACCCGCGCGGGCAGCTGGGTGCTCACCGACGGCGACGTAGAGGCGCTGCAGATCACCGGTCGCACGCTGCCGCAGGTCGACGCGGGCACCGCGCTGGTAATGCCGGGTGATCCGACCGCCGGCGGCCTCGTGGTGGTCGAGCCCGGCGAGGGGGCGCGCGCCATCGGCGAGGTCGACGTGGTGTTCCCGGTGCTGCATGGCGCATACGGCGAGGACGGCACGATCCAGGGCCTGCTCGAGATGGCCGGCGTGCCCTATGTCGGCGCCGGCGTGCTCGGCAGCGCGGTCGCCATGGACAAGGAGTACGCCAAGAAGCTGCTCGCCGCCGATGGGCTGCCGGTCGGCGACTACGTCGTGCTGCGCCCCGGGTCGATCCTGACCGATGCCGATCAGGATCGGTTGGGGCTTCCGGTATTCGTCAAACCGGCCCGCGCCGGCTCGAGTATCGGCATCACAAAGGTGACCGACTGGGCCGAGCTGAATGCGGCCGTGGAAGTCGCCCGGGCGATCGACCCAAAGGTGCTGGTTGAGGCCGCCATCGTGGGCCGCGAGATCGAGCTCGGGGTGCTCGAGGGCATCGACGGCGGCCAACCGGACGCCAGCCTGCCGGCCGAGATCCTGCTCGCCCCCGGCGAGGACTGGTATGACTTCGACGCCAAATACCTTGACGGCGCCAGCGAATTCGAGATCCCGGCCAAATTGTCCGACTGTGCCACCGAGAAAATACGGGATATGGCGTGCCGGGCATTTACCGCGCTGGATGGGGCCGGGCTCGCCCGGGTCGATTTCTTCGTCGGCCCGGGTGAGGAAATCATCCTTAACGAGGTCAATACCATGCCTGGCTTCACCGAGATATCGATGTTCGGAAAGGCCTGGGCCGCAACGGGTATGGAGTTCACGACGGTCATCGAGCGCCTCGTACAAACCGCATTGCGGCGCGGCACCGGGCTGCGTTAGCGATGCAACTGCACGTACTCAAGGTATTTGTTGGCGACAGCGGTGCCGGCGGAAATCTGCTTGGCGTTTTTCTCGACGGTGCGGCAATAACTAACCGCCAAGACGTGGCCGCCGACCTCGGCTACAGCGAGACCGTATTCGTCGAGGACGCGACCTCGGCGACGGTGGAGATCTTTACCCCGGCGGCCCGACTGCCCTTCGCCGGCCATCCGTTGGTCGGGACGGCATGGCTGCTTGGGCACCAGGGGATCCCGGTCGACGTGCTGCGACCGCCGGCCGGCGAGGTGCCGACCTGGGCAGCCGACGGGCTGCGCTGGATTCGCGGCCGGGCCGAGTGGAGCCCGCCCTTCGAGCTGCGGCAGTACGACACCCCGGAGCAGGTCGACGCCCTGTCGCCGCCCGCATCGGGCCTGCTGGATGCCTGGACGTGGGTCGAGGAGTCCGCGGGAACGATCAGGTCCCGGGTATTCGCCCCGGACCATGGCAACGCGGAGGATGAAGCGACCGGCAGCGCGGCCGTCGCCCTGGTCACCCACCTCGGGCGGCCGATCGAGATCCACCAGGGCACGGGCTCGGTGCTACATGCCCGACCCGGACCGGCCGGTACCGCCGAGGTCGGCGGCCGGGTGGAGCTGCAGGAAATCCGTACGTACTAGTGCCCCGGTCTGACGTTCGGTGCATAAGTCAATACCCTCGCCGATCTTGAAGTTATCGCCCATCAATGTCCGAAATGTGGGGCCATATCTTCAAGATCGGCGGGAGAATCGCGACCCGGCAGTGATCGTCACTCGTCGTTTCCATGACCGGGACCGGTCCCGGCGCCGGCTCACTAGTGTGCGGCGCATGTTGCGGATCCTCGGTGTTCCGACGGTGGCAAATCTGGCGTGGCTGAGTGACGAGGAGGTTTCATGAGGCGCACGATGTGGTTCTGGTCGGTTCCGGCGGTTAGCGTGTTGGGTCTTGCTCTAATGGCGCCGTCAACCGCTGCGGCTGGTGGCCAACCAGGTGGGCAGAGTATCGGCGATCCGTATTTTCCGCACGACGGCAACACCGGCTATGAGGTCGACAATTATGCGCTCGATTTGTCGTATCAGCCTGGTGCTGATCAGTTGAGCGGTACCGCGACAATCTCGGCGACCACCACGCAGGATCTCAGTAGTTTCTCCTTCGATTTTGGTCTCGACGCTTCGGCAGTAAAGGTCGACGATGCGACAGCGGATTTCAAGACCGAGGATGACAAACTGATCATTACGCCGAAGGCGGCCGTGCCTGCCCATCGGTCGATGAAAATCGCGGTGACCTATTCGGGCGTACCGTCCAAGGTGCGCATGTACGGTGAGCAGGATTGGTACGCCACGCCCGACGGTGCAGCATCCGTCGCCGAGCCGCATTATGCCGCGTTCTGGTATCCCTGCAATGATCATCCCTCGGATAAGGCCACCTGGACCGCTTCGGTTTCCGTCCCTTCTGGAACTACTGCGATCACCAACGGCGCTCTCGTCGGTTCCGCGACGGACGGCGACAGGGTCACCTGGAAATGGAATAGCGCCGAACCACTTGCCACGTACAACTCATTCATGGCGATCGGGAAATTCGACGTCAAGAATACGACCGCTGCTGACGGGCGCCCCTTCATTCGTGCGTATAGCCAACGGTTGACCGACACCGAGCGGAAAAACGCCACCTCAAGCATCGAGCAGACCCCGGATGTGCTCGCCTGGGAGTCAAGTCTATTCGGCCCGTATCCCTTTGCGGTTGAGGGCGGGGTTGCTGTTGACGCTGGTAATGAGGACGACGCCGAAGAATTCCAGACGAAGCCCGTCTACAGCGACGTCTTCAAAGACGGTAAGGATTTTACCGATGTTGTGCACGAGAATGCGCACCAATGGTTCGGTGACGCGGTTTCACCTAAGTCGTGGCAGGATATCTGGCTCAACGAGGGATTTGCCCAGTACACGGAATGGCTGTGGCAAGAGCATGAAGGCAATGACTCGGCGGCCAAGACAGCGGACGACGACTACGACAGCTACGACAGTGGTGACACGTTCTGGGCTACTGCTCCTGGCGATCCGGGGGCGGACCATCTACTGGATGACCCGGTGTATGAACGTGGGGCCATGACGCTGCAAGCGCTGCGCTCAACGGTAGGCGATGACACCTTCTTCAATATTCTCAAGCACCGAGTGAGTGACAATAAGTACGGCAACGAGTCGACGAGCGAATTCATCGCCCTCGCCGAAAAGATCTCTGGTAAGTCGCTGAAAACGCTGTTCGACACCTGGCTGTATGCGAAGGAGCGCCCCGCCAACCCGCCAAGCGCTGGAATGTGAGCTTATTAGCCGGACACTCCTAGCGACCCGGGTGGACGGCTCGGGCCGGGAGGGTCTTGGTGATCGCGGTGCCGACCGTCTGCAGCGTGCCCTGGGTGTCGCCGCCGTCGGGCACGGTCACCGCCACATAGACATCCCGGTCGACCGCGGTCCATACACCGGTACTGCCGGTCTCGTACCACCGAACGATGCTCTTCGGCTGGTTCGGGTCGGGCGTGATGTCGATGGTCTGGGTGCCGAGCTTGAAGCCAGCCGGCCGCGGTACGCCGCACTGCACGATCACCGGCGGGGAGCCCCAGGCCAGGAAGTAGGCTCGCTGCGCGTCCACCCGGCGCCGCCCCTGCCCACCGATCTTGTTCGGGAGGGCGGCGAGAAAGCCGGGGCAGAGCCGGTCGGCGGTCTGGGTCCGCGGCACCGGCGAGACCTGCACGGCCGGGTAGGAGGCGGGTGGCACGGTCGGTGCGGCGGACTTGGCTGGCTCGGCGCCGCTGGTGTGCCGACCGATCAGGAAGAGCGCGATCGCGGCCACCACCATCACCGGCACCGCGACCAGGGTGGCGAGGAGCGCTGCGCGGCGGCGTTGCGGGTCGATGGCCGGGCTCTCCTAGAGGTGGACGACCGGGCAGGTCAACGTGCGGGTGATGCCGTCCACGCCCTGCACCTTGGCAACGACCAGCTTGCCGAGCTCGTCCACATTGCGCGCCTCCGCACGCACGATCACGTCGTATGGGCCGGTAACGTCCTCGGCCAGCGTGACTCCTGCCAGATTGGCGATCTCCTGCGCGACGGCGGCGGCCTTCCCCACCTCGGTCTGAATCAAGATGTACGCGTTGACCACGGCGCGCCCTTTCGTCGTCGAGGTAGGGGCCGAGGTAAAAACCTACCGCATCGGTGTTCCGGTGCGGCGATGTGCATCCAGAAGTGCGGGGGAGGTTCGGGGCCTCATGACGCAACCAGCGAAGGGGACCGTAGGCGAGCTCGGCGAGTTCGGGTTGATCGACCGCTTCGTCGGCCGGCTCGGTCCGGCGCCGGGGGCACTGCTCGGTCCGGGCGATGACGCCGCCGTGCTGGCCGCACCCGACGGCCGGGTCGTGGTCTCCACCGACGGGCTGGTCGAGGGCCGGCACTTCCGCCGCGACTGGTCCAGCGCCGAGGACGTCGGACACAAAGCCGCCGCGCAGGCGATCGCCGACATCGTGGCCATGGGCGCGGTGCCGACCGGTGTCGTCGTGGCGCTGGCGTTGCCGGCGGACACGCCGACCGACTGGATCGACGGCCTCGCCGACGGCCTGCGTACCGAATGCGCCACGGCAGGCACGTCGGTGGTGGGTGGCGATGTCATCCGGTCCGATGCGCTGACCATCACCCTCACCGCCACCGGCGATCTGCAGGGCGCCGCACCGGTGACCCGGGGTGGCGCCCGTCCCGGCGACGCGGTGGCGGTGGCCGGCCGGCTCGGCTGGGCCGCGGCCGGGCTGCTCGTACTCAGTCGGGGCTTTCGCTCGCCGCTGGCCGTGGTGAGCGCGCACCGCCGCCCGGAGCCGCCGTACGCGCAAGGCCCGATCGCGGCCAAGCTCGGCGCCACGGCAATGTGTGACATCAGCGACGGGCTCATCCAGGATGCCCGGCATGTGGCGGCGGCCAGCGGGGTCCGCGTCAACCTGGCCACCGACCGGCTGAGCATCCCCGACAAGCTCCGCGACGTCGCCAGTGCGCTCGGCGTCGACCCGCTGCAGTGGTTGCTGGAGGGTGGCGAGGACCACGCGCTGCTCGCCACGTACCCGGCGGAGGTGTCGCTGCCCGAGCCGTGGCTGCCGATCGGCTCGGTCGCGCCGGGCAGCGGCGTGTATGTGGATGGTGAGTCGAGGCAGGCTGGTGGGTATGACCACTTCGGTTGATAGCGGATAGAGGAGGCGGCCATGAGTGTGGTGACGATCTCCGCGGCGTTCGGCGCCGGCGGTAGTGAGATTGGGCCCGCGGTCGCGGCCGGGCTCGGGCTGCCGTTCTTCGACCGGGCGATTCCGGTCAGCGTGGCCGGCCGGCTGGGCATTCCGGTACGGGACGCGCAGGAGAAGGACGAGCGGGTGGACGCCGGTTGGTGGCGGGTGCTGTCGAGCATGTCGTTCGTTCCGGACGCGGCCGGGGTCGGGCCCTACGGGCGGGCGGCGGTACCGGATGAACGTACGTTCCAGCTGCAGACCGAGCAGGTGCTGCACGAGGTCGCCGACAGCGGCGGGGTGATCCTGGGACGGGCCGCGGCGATCGTGCTGGTCGAGGCCGAGTCGGCGCTGCATGTGCGACTGACCGGCCCGGTCGAGGCGCGGATCCGGGCCCACGCGCAGCGCAACGGGCTAGCAGCGAAGGACGCCGAGCAGGAGGTAAGGGAGAACGACTCGGCTCGCGAGGCATATGTGAAGCGGCTCTACCACTGCGATGCGACCCAATGCCGGCACTACCACTTGGTGATCGACACGACCGTGCTGCCGTGGGAGGCCGTCAGCGACCTCATCGTGCGCGCCGCGCAGGCGCGCCGGATCGCCGAACCTATGCCCGGGTGACCTTGCCCGCCTTCAGGCAGGACGTGCACACCGAGAGCTTCCGCCGGGTGCCCGGGGCGACCGTGGCGCGCACGGTCTGGATGTTCGGGTTCCACCGGCGGTGCGTGCGGCGGTGCGAGTGCGAGACGGACATGCCGAAGCCCGGCCCCTTGCCACAGACGTCGCAGACGCTAGCCACCTGAAACTCCCAATATTTGTACGGCGATATGTAGGCGCCGGCCCACCCCGTCACCCAACATTGGCCCCGGAGTGCCGGGGCCAGAGAGCAAGTCTACCCAGCGCGGCCGGCCGCCACCAAACCGAGGGCCCGGGAGTGAACAATCGTCGTTATCGTCGCTGGTGTGAATGGGGGTGATCGGGTGTCCGCCTTACGGAGTGGAGCGGAGCCAGAGGGGACCGTGCGGAGCGGAGCGGAGCCGAAAGGGACCGTGCTCGATGCGGCCGGTCAGCGGGCGTGGCTGCAGACCGCGACCTCGCTGGTCGAGCGACATCGGGCCGAGCTGGATGCGCTGAATGTCTTTCCGATCGCCGACAACGATACCGGCGCCAACGTGCTGGCAACTCTCCGCGGCGCCACGGCCGGTCCCGACGCGGGCCTGGCCGCCGCCCGTGCCGCGCGGGGCAACTCCGGGTTGATCCTGGCCGAGCTGCTGCGTGGGATATTCGCCGACTGTGCGGGCGGGATGACCGGCGCCACGCTGCTGACCGGCCTGCGTCGCGGCGTGGCCAGGGCCTACGCCGCGGTGGCCGCGCCGGTCGAGGGCACCGCGCTGACGGTCGCCGCGGCCGCGGCCGATGGACATGTGGAGCTGGAGCTCGCCGAGGTGGCCAGGGCCGCCGCCGCCCGGGCCGACCGGGCGCTGTTGGCGACCCGCGACCAGCTGCCGGAGCTGCGCCGGGCCGGCGTGGTGGATGCCGGTGGCCGCGCGGTGTGTCTGCTGCTGGATGCGCTGGTAGAGACGGTCACCGGTCGACCCGCCGAGCCGATGGGCCTGGCCTGCGCCCCGGCATCGCGCCCGGGACACACCCTGATGCGCTACGAGGTGCAGTACGTCGTGGAGACCGACGCGATTGACGGGCTGCGGGCTCGGCTGGCCGGGCTCGGCGACTCGCTGGTCATCGCCGATTTGGGCGAGCGGCAGTGGTCGGTGCATGTGCATGTCGCCGATGCGGGTGCGGCCGTGGAGGCGGCGCTGCACGATGGCCGCCCGCGGTCGATCCGGGTCGAGGCGTTGCCCGCGGTGCGGACGGCCCGGGCGCTGATCGCCGTTGCCTTTCCCCGTCAGGTGCGCGGCCTGCTCGCCGCCGAGGGCGTGCGTATGGTGCCCGATGCGACCGCAATCGCCGGTGCAGCAGGCGATTCATCATCTGTCGTGCTCTTGGTTGCCGGCGAGTCGGGCGCCGCGCAGGAGGCGGTCACGACGTTGCGCGGCAACGGTGCGACCGCGGCGGTGCTACCGGTCCGCTCGCCGGTGCAGGCGTTGGCCGCGGTCGCCGTGCATGACCCGGAGGTGGACTTCGCCGACGCGGTGGTGGCGATGGCCGAGGCCGCCGCGGCGACCCGGTGCGGTGAGATCAGACGCAGCGCCGAGGCGGCCCAGACCAGCGCCGGGCCGTGCAAGCCGGGTGATGTGCTCGGCCTGATCGACGACGAGGTGATATTGATCGGAGGCCACGCCCCGACGGTGGCTGCGGGACTGCTGGATCGGATGCTGGCCGGCTCCGGTGAGCTGGTCACGCTGCTGGGTGGCCCGCTGGCGGCCGCGGCGAGCGCGCATCTCGCGCGGGCGTATCCGACGGTCGAGGTCGCCGTTCATGAGTGCGATGGGTCGGATCTGTTGATCGGAGTGGAGTAGGCGGTGCGGCTCGATTCCAATACGCCATTGACGAAAGCGGTGCCGAAGGCGCCGAAGGATCTGGCCGCCAAGCTCGACCTGCATACCGTGGGCGACCTGCTGCGGCACTATCCGCGGCGCTATGCGCAGCGCGCCGAGCTGACCGACTTCCGGGCGCTGGCGGTCGATGAGCAGGTGACGATCGTGGCCGAGGTGCGCAGGGTCGATTCCCGGCAGCTGCGCAACAATCCGCGCAAGCGCATGCTCACCGCCATCGTCTCCGACGAGCACGGGCATCAGCTCAAGCTGGCGTTCTTCAACGCAGTCCCCGTGCACGAGCGGCAGTTGCGGGTAGGCGTACGAGCGCTGTTCGCCGGCAAGGTCAGCAAGTTCAACAAGGAGCTGCAGCTGGCCCACCCGGAATACCAGACTCTCGATGGGTCCGGTGATGCCGCCGAGGAATTCGCCGGCGGGCTGATCCCGATCTACCCGTCTACCAAGTCGATTGCGTCCTGGCGTATCGGCAATATCGTCCGCCACGTGCTCGATCTGGTCGATCTGCCGGAGGATCCGCTGCCGGCGCAGCTACGGGCCGGGCACGATTTGGTCGACTGGGCCACCGCGATACGCGATATTCACCGGCCGTCCAGTTATGCGGCGGTCGGCCGGGCTAAGCGTCGGTTGAAATGGGATGAGGCGCTGATCCTGCAGCTGACGTTGGCGCAGCGCCGCCGATCCGCCCTCGCCCGTCCCGCGGTGCCGCGCCCGGGCCGCCCCGACGGCCTGCGGGAGGCCTTCGACGCGGCGCTGCCCTTCACTCTCACTAGTGGTCAGCGCGAGATCGGTGCGCTGCTGGCCACCGAATTGGCGGCGGCACAGCCGATGCATCGGCTGTTGCAGGGCGAGGTCGGCAGCGGCAAGACCGTGATTGCGCTGCGGGCGATGCTGCAGGTGGTGGATGCCGGTGGACAGGCCGCGTTGCTGGCGCCGACCGAGGTGCTGGCCGGGCAGCATGCGCGCTCGCTCCGGGCGCTGCTCGGACCCCTGGCCGCCGCCGGCGAGCTGGGCGCGGCGGCGCAGGCGACCCGGGTGGCGCTGCTGACCGGATCGCTGAGCGCTGCTGCCAAACGGGCCGCGCTGCTGGATGCGGCCGGCGGGGCGGCCGGCATCGTGGTCGGTACGCATGCGCTGATCCAGGAGGGCGTGCAGTTCGCCGAGCTGGGCCTGGTCGTTGTCGATGAGCAGCACCGTTTCGGCGTGGAGCAGCGGGATGCGCTGCGCGGCAAGGCGGCCGATCCGCCGCATGTGCTGGTGATGACCGCGACCCCGATCCCGCGGACAGTGGCGATGACGGTGTTCGGCGACCTGGAGACCTCGGCGCTGCGGGAGCTGCCGCGGGGCCGGTCCCCGATCGCGACGACGGTCGTACCGGTCGCGGAAAAGCCGGGCTGGCTGGATCGGGCCTGGACCCGCATCCGGGAAGAGGTGGCCGCCGGGCACCAGGCCTACGTGGTCTGCCCCCGGATCGGTGACACCGTGCGGAGCGGAGCCTGCGGAGCGGAGCCAGAAGGGACCGAGGTGGTCGACGAGGAGGACCTGGTCGGGGACGAGGAGGAGGGCCGGGATCGCCGTGCGCCGCTGGCGGTGCTCGACGTCGAGCCGGAGCTGACCGCCGGGCCGCTGGCCGGTCTCCGGGTGGCCGTGCTGCACGGCCGGCTGCCCTCGGATGAGAAGGACTCGGTGATGCGCCGTTTTGCCGCGGGTGAGATCGATGTGCTGGTGGCGACCACCGTGGTCGAGGTGGGTGTCGATGTGCCCAACGCGACGGTGATGGTGATTATGGACGCCGATCGCTTCGGCGTCTCGCAGCTGCACCAGCTGCGCGGGCGTATCGGCCGGGGCGAGGCACCCGGGTTATGCCTGTTGGTAACCGAGATGCCGCCGAGCTCGCCACCGGGCGAGCGGTTGATCGCGGTGGCCTCCACTGTGGACGGCTTCGAGCTCGCCCGGCTCGATCTGGAGCAGCGCCGCGAGGGGGACGTGCTGGGCGCCGCTCAGTCGGGGCGGCGCAGTGGCCTACGGATGCTGTCATTGTTGCGGGACGAGGACCTCATTGCCGATGCCCGCAAAGAGGCGTTCGGCATTATTGACGCGGATCCGAAGTTGATCGATCATCCTGGGCTGGCGGCGGAGGTAGCCGCCGTGACCGACAAAGAGCGCGCCGAATATCTCGAGAAAGGCTGAGCTCGGCGCGTTGTGCTAGCGAATTGCTCTTGATCGGTGTGGTGTCCTGGCCGAACGGTCGTGCGCACTGGACTTGTATGGGGACGCGCCGCTCCGTTTGCACCGTCGGGTCTCCTCGAAATCTCGCGTGCATCCAGCATTTCTTGGCGGCAGTGCTGCTGCGGGGCGCTCGCGTTGGTCCACGAGCGCCCCGGCATGGCGAGGGGATCGCCGCAATGCAGATCAGCGGTAGGGCGGGCGGCGTTGCCCGCCCTACCCGGCTCGTACCGACAGCCAGTCGTACGAGTCTTTTATGTTCGCCGCCGCGATTGGGGAAGCTGGCAGCCGCGGCTGCCGTCGGCAGCTTTCTCAACGCAACGCTTAGAGCCAATGGCTGGTGCGTGTCTGCTAAATCCCCGAGGATTTAGCAGACACGCACCAGCTTTGTGCTGGCCTTCGCATCGCTATGCTTTGGGGGAACACACGATACGAAGCCAAACTACGGTCAGGTGCAACTCTCGCTGGCAGTTCGGGGTCGCAGTATGGTGCGACCGGTCCGTCGCTGTAGCGAGAATGGTGCATCGGAGGACACCCCCTAACCGTCGAGCTACTTACTTTCCCGCGCGATGGGGATCAGGTTTCGATACTGATCGCGCAATGTTTCGCCTATTGATTCTGGTCTTCCCGTGGTTGTGATGACTTACTTAAACCCCAGGAAGAGTCGGAAGATCAGGGAGCTTGATAATGCCAAGCCCGGCTAGCAACTGCATGACCATTCCGAGCAGTCCGTCCATGATGGATCCTTTCCGAGTGGTGAACTGCAGCTTTCTGCAGTTCGTTATTCCTCAACGCTGGGTGGTCGACCTTTGGCGTTGCGTGATCAATGTAGCCGCATCAGTCGCCGGAGACTAGAGGATATAATCGGACAAATCGAATTGTTTAGTCCTGTGTGGACTGTTAACAGTCCACTATGGAATCCAAAGTGGACTGTCAAGCCTGGCTGGAAAACTATGCACGTGAGTAGCGCTCACATATCCTTTGCTGAATTCCGCGCAATGCTCGGAAGAAAATATCCATACAACTATTGTGCGTCGGCCTAAGGTTCGTTAAGGTCTCGCGGCTGGGCGCCAACAACCGCGGCAGTGGCTGCCGATCTACTTCCTACTAACGACGCGGACATGTAGTCGTTACGACGTATTGCCTGGTTCGAAATAGCGATCGGCATTGCGCGCCCTCGCGGATAAGCCGCAAGTCATGCAGCGGGTAAAGCGCACAATGCCGCATCGAAATAGCAGTGGTAGCGGACCAATACCAGGTCCGTACCTACATGTTGTGTCTTAGAGCCTGTTCAGAGCCCGAGCCACACGTCTTTTGGCAGGGTGCCGACCGTAATCAGTCGCTGGGTGGCCCTGGTCAACGCGACATAGAGAATTCGTGGGCCCATTGTGGACTCGGCGCTGATCTCAGCGGGCTCGACCACCACGACGCCGTCGTACTCCATTCCCTTGCAGTCAAGCGGCGTGACCACGCTGACCCGGGGGTCGCCGCCGGACGCGGCGATGAGCTCGCGGTGTCGAGGTTCGGCCGCGATGACGCCGACCGTGCCCGCCACCGCGCTCAGCAGGTCACTGACCGCGGCCCCAACGGCCGCCGGAAGGGCGGGCTCGCCGGTCACCCGGTGCTCCGGCTCGTGCCCGGTGCTGCGCACCGCGTGTGGGATATCGGCGTCCGGGGTGATCGTCTGGATGAACGCGCCGGCGAACGCGAAGATCTCGGCCGAGTTCCGGTAGTTGGTGGTGAGCCGGTAGGTATGCCGGGGCCCGGCGCCCAACGCGGCGTCCATTGCCGCCTGCGATTCGGTCGGGTCCGGCCACGAGCTCTGCGCCTGGTCGCCGACGACGGTCCAGCTGGCCTGCTGGCCGCGCCGGCCCACCATCCGCCACTGCATGGGGGAGAGGTCCTGCGCTTCGTCCACCAACACGTGCGCGTACTCGTCATAGTCGGCCGGGCGCGCCACCCGGTCCCTGCTGCCGAACTCGCGCTCGGCGTAGGTGGACAGCTCGGCCGGCTCCCATTCCGGCTCCTGTTGGACCACGTAGCGGGGAACGCCGAGCAGCAGCCGCAGCTCGTCCAGCAGCGCGACGTCCTCCACCGACCAGCCGCCCGAGCGGTCGGCCCAGGAAGCGCCCAGCTGCTCGGCCTCCTTGCCGGTCAGTACGCCGGCCGCGTAGCCGCCGAGTCGATCCGCATCGGCCAGCCAGCCCAGCACGTCGCCCGGCGTGAGCGCCGGCCACCAGCCCTGGATGAACTCGCGGAACTCGCGCCGATCCCGTACATCGGCCTCGAAGTCCTCCCGCTCCATTGCCCGGCTGCCGGTGCCGCCGAGCTGTCGCCACATCGCGGCCAGCAGCGCCCGAACCGCCGCGCCGCGGGCATTGTTGCGCTTGGCCCCGCGGCCGAGGATGCGCAACCGGATCTTGTCCAGCTGCGCGCTGTCGAGCCGGAACACCCGCCCGCCGATGTAGAGGCGGAGGTCCCTGGGGGCGCCGGGAACGTGGTCGCGGGCGGCCCGGGCCAGCACCGTACGCATCCGCAGCGAGCCCTTGACCGCCGCGCAGACCGCCGGGTCGCGGCGGGTCGCGTCGGTGTCATCGACCAGTTCGCCCAGCGAGCGCAGCGTCACCGACTGTTCGCCGAGTGAGGGCAGCACGCGTTCGATGTAGTGCATGAACGCCGCCGACGGACCAATGACCAGCACCCCGCCGGCCTCGAACCGGCGCCGGTTGGAATAGAGCAGGTACGCCGCCCGGTGCAGCGCCACGACGGTCTTGCCGGTGCCCGGGCCGCCGGTGATCAGCGTCGCGCCGTCGGCCGGACCCCGAATCGCCTGGTCCTGCTCCTGCTGGATCGTGGCAACGATGTCGCGCATCGTCGTCCCGCGGGCGGCATTCACCGCCGACAGCAGCGCCCCGTCGCCGACCAGCGGCAGGTCCGGCGGCGCGGCGTTGGGGTCGAGCAGGTCGTCCTCCACGCCGGTTACCCGCTCGCCGAGGCTGCGCAACACCCGCCGGCGCAGCACGCCCATCGGCTCGACCGGGGTCGCCCGGTAGAACACGGCGGCGGCCGGGGCCCGCCAGTCGATCACGAGCGAGTCGTACTCCTCATCCCACACGCCGAGCCGACCGATGTATCGGGTTTCGCCCCCGTGCTGGTCCTCCTGGCTGAAATCGAGCCGGCCGAAGACCAGTCCCGAGTGCTCGGCGTTGAGCCTGGCCAGCCGCCGCTGCGCGTGGTTGACCAGCGCGTCGCGCTCGAACAGCCGGCGGAAGTGGTCGAACTTGACGCCGTCGGCGTCATCGATGCGTCCCCGCGCGTGACCCTCCTCGGCCAGCTCCCGGGCCGCGGCAGCCATCGCCTCAACCCGTTCGTAAACCCGATCTACGTACCGCTGCTCATGAGCGATTTCGGTCTCGATGAGCGACGAAGGGACAGCCATCAGACTCCGTTAACCGTGCGGAAATGAGAACTTGACGAGTGTGCGGACTGCCGCACTCAAGATCAAGTCTTGTTCTGGCCAGCCGGAGCTGGTTAATTGATACAAGAGGAATCATTGTGCCCGGCCTCAGCGGTTGATCGCCACCAGCCTCGGTTTGGTGCAGCTCACATCGGTCCCCTGGGATTTCGAGGCGTGCGCGCAGCTCAGCCCGGCCAGGTACGAAAACGCGGCGGGCGTCGGCACAGTAGACAGCGACGGAATGTCGGTGAAGTACGGCAGGATCGGCGATGCCCAGCCGGGCTTGCCGGTGCTGGCGTCCACTGTGGTCACTCGCTCCTGTGAGTTGGTCCCGACATGGCAGTAGTACGAAATTCCGTGCCACGGACCACATTTCACCGTGTCACCCACGGTCATGGCGCCCGGCCCATGTAGGGGTTGAATGCGTAGCTTTTGGCCAAGGATTTTGTCGTTGTCATTCCACAGGTATGCCGTGCCGTTGAACGGATCGACGGTCAGGTCGCCACGGTTGGGGACGTTCCAAAGCACCTTACCGGTCGCGCCGTCCACCGCGGCTGCGTGAGTTGCGGTCTGTAGGTAGACCCGGTCGGCCGCTGTCTTTAGGTCGTTTGGGTGGCTGCTGTCTGGGCTCGGCAGTGCTGCCAGCGGCTTCCCGGTCAAGGTGTCCACTCGTTGCACGCCTCTTGGCCCGAGATAGTCGATTGAGCCGGCGGCGTACCCAACGCGGAGTCGATCGGAGAGACCGGGGACCGCCCGACTCCAGATCACTCGTCCCGTTGTGAGGTCCAATCCACGAAGGTGCGAGTCGACCAGAAGCACGGCCAGTTGATCATTAGCCCACACCAGTCCATCGGTCGTCGGTAGACGGTCTCTGGCGGCAGTCTGAAACGAGGTGATCACTCGACCGGTGTCGGTGTCGACGATGAGGTTGGTCTCCCTGGTATCGGCCAGGAATGCCAGCTCCACGGCGCGGCCGCTTACGCCAATCGCCCGCACCGTCATGCCGGCCGGCACCGCGTGATCCGGCAACTGCCAGATCTCGGCGCCGGTGCGTGCGTTGACGGCATCGATCATCCGTCCGACCCCGAACACGTAGTGACTCTCATCTCCGCTACCGAAGAGCCAATCCTGCGACGGCCTGCCGCGATTCGGGACCTCGTAGGTGACGTCGAGTGCGAACTGGCGGACAGTGAGCGGGACGTCGATTGGGTGCTGCCAGCGGACCTTGCCGATGCCGTCGCAGGGGGCGTGCGGGCAGCCCGGCACGGTGAACGACCCGTAGGACGGCACTGGCGGCGCTGGCTTGGTGGCGGAGTGCGAGCACGCGGTCAGCACGAGCGTCAGTGCCGCGGCGCACAGTACGGATCGGTGGACCATCGCAAACCTCGCGATCAAGTGAGGGTCGGGCATCGAATTGGACGCTCCACCGTGGCCACCCGGTTGCAAGATTATCGATTATTGCTGGGACCCTACCCTTGACCGATGACACGCATCGTCGGCGGCCAGCGCGGTGGCCGCCGGCTGCTCGTACCGGCCGGGCAGGGCACCCGACCGACCTCGGAGCGGGCCAGAGAGGGACTCTTCAACACCCTTGCCGGCCTGCTGGAGCTGGCCGGGTCGGCATTCGCCGATCTTTACGCCGGGTCCGGTGCGGTTGGTCTGGAGGCCACCTCGCGTGGCGCGGGCCGGGTGCTGTCGGTGGAGTCGGACTCGCGCGCGGCCGGCACGATCCGGCGCAATGCCGCCGCCCTCGGCGCCTCCATGTCGATCGCCACCCAGCCGGTCGAGCGGCTGGCGCAGACCGCTCCGCCCGGCGGACCCTTTGATGTCGTCTTCGCCGACCCGCCCTATCGGCTGGGCGAGGCTGCGGTCGACGCGTTGCTGGCGGCGCTGCTGGAAAATGGGTGGCTCGCCACCGGCGGCGTGCTCGTCATTGAGCGGGATCGACGCAGCCGAGCGCCCGTCTGGCCACTGGGAGTAGCGTTTTTGAAGTCACGCGGTTACGGAGAGGCCACACTTTGGTACGGTCGCCGAGCATGAGGCGCGCGGTGTGTCCAGGATCGTTCGACCCTGTGACCAACGGCCACCTCGACATTGTTGAGCGGGCCAGCCGGCTCTACGACGAGTTGCTCGTCGTGATCGGTCAGAACGCAAGTAAGACCCGACTGTTCACAGTGGACGAACGACTGGAGATGCTTCGCGCGGTGACGACCCATCTGGACAATGTGCGGGTGGACTCGTTTACCGGCCTGCTCGTCAATTACTGCCGTACGCAGGACATTCCGGTGATTGTGAAGGGTCTGCGTGCGGTCAGCGATTTCGACTACGAGCTGCAGCAGGCGCAGATGAACGACCAGCTCGCCGGCGTCGAGACCGTGTTCATGGCGACCAGCAACCGGCACAGCTTCCTGTCCTCCAGCCTGGTCAAGGAGGTTGCCGCCGGCGGCGGCGATGTCACGGCCCTGGTGCCCGGTCATGTGCGCGACCGGCTGGCGGCACGATTTGACGAACGTATGAGGGAGTAACGGTGTACCGGGTTTTTGACAGCCTCGACGAGCTGGTGCAGATCGTCGAAACGGCACGGGGTGTGCCGATGTCCGGGTCGTGCATGGTGGGCCGCTCGGCCACCCTGGATCTGCTCGACGATATTCGCGAGGCCTTTCCGACCGAGCTCAAGGATGCCGGCACGGTATTGCGCCAACGCGACGACCTGCTCGCCGACGCACACGAGCGGGCGCAGGCAATGTTGGCCGACGCCAAGGCCGAGCATGATCGGCTGATCGGCGCCGGGCACGAGGAGGCCGAGCGGCTGGTCTCGGAGGCCACCGCCAAGCACGATCAGCTGCGGGCATCGGCCCGGGCCGAGCACGAGCACCTCGTCACCGAGGGCCGGGCCGAATATGACCGCCTGGTGGGTGGCGGTCAGCGGCAGTACGAGCAGTTGATCGCCGACGGGCAGGCCGAGCACAGCCGGTTGGTCACCAAGACCACCGTGCACCAAGGAGCGGTCGCCGCGGCAGACCACATTCATTCCGACGCGCTGTCCGAGGCCGCCGCGATCAAAGCGCAGGCCGGTGCCGACGCCGAGGCGATGCGGCAGGAGAGCTGGGAGGCCGCGGAGCGGATGCGCGCCGAGGCAACCGCGTACGTGGATGAGCGGCTGGCCTCCCTCGGCGAGCTGATGACCCGCACGCTCCGGTCGGTGGAAAAGGGCCGGGCCTCGCTGCGCAACGGCGGCCAGCCCGAGCGCATCGGCTGACCTGCCCACTCACCCGACCCAACCCCCATGATCGACATCGAGTTGTGGTTGTTATAGCAGCCAGGAGCCGATGTCGATCATGACCGCCGGACGTTTCTGAAGCGCTCGAATCGACCTTCGTCATGTCCGTCGGGTACCCTTACCCGTCGGTCTCACCATCTCTGGTTTGGTATGCGCGAAAACAAGACACTGCAAGTCCGCCTCGACCCTCGACGCCCGCTGGTGCTCGATACCCGCGAGCTCGGCAGACGCCCCGGGTCGATGCTTCCGCAGCAGCGTCAGGTGCCCGCGCCGCCAGCCTTGGCGGTGGAGCCGATCGGCGTACGTGCGGGATCCGCCCTCCAGCTGGACCTGCGGCTCGAGTCGGTGGTGGAAGGCATTTACGTCTCCGGCACCGTCGCGGGCGAGGCGGCGGGAGAGTGTGTCCGCTGCCTCACTCCGGTCAACGTCGAGGTCGACGCCCGGGTCGACGAGCTGTTCGTCTATCCGGAGAGCACCTCGGCCGAGACCACCGAGGAGGATGAGGTCCGGCGGATCGAGGGCGACTACATCGACCTCGAGCCCGCGGTGCGCGATGCGGTGGTGCTCGCACTGCCGCTGGCGCCGCTGTGCAAGGCCGACTGCCAGGGCCTGTGCGCGACCTGCGGGGAGCGCATCGAGGACCTGCCGGCCGGGCACACGCACGACGCGATCGACCCGCGGTGGGCCGCTCTAGCCGAGCGATTCACCGACCACGATGATCGACCGGCGGCCAACGCCGACGGTCGCAACAGTCAGGAGAGCTAGCAGTGGCCGTTCCCAAGCGGAGGAAGTCACGGGCGAACACCCATTCCCGTCGCTCCCAATGGAAGACCACGGCACCGACGCTGGTGACGTGCAGCAACCGCGCCTGCGGTCAGCCGACTCTCCCGCATCGGGCCTGCCCGTCCTGCGGTCAATACGCCGGCCGGGTCGTTACCGGCTGACGCCCGGCACGTGGGCGGCAAGGTGGATGGGGCGGCGGCAGACACCGCCACCCTCGATGATGCGCTCGGAGTCACTATTGACCGCGAGCTGTTGCAGCGCGCCCTGACGCATCGGTCCTACGCATACGAGAACGGTGGCGCCCCGCATAACGAGCGGCTGGAGTTCCTCGGCGACTCGGTGCTCGGGCTGGTGGTCACCGACGCGCTCTACCGCGATCATCCCGACCTGCCCGAGGGCCAGCTGGCGAAGCTGCGTGCCTCGGTGGTCAACATGCGAGCGCTGGCAGCCGTAGCGCGCAGCCTCGGCGCGGGCGGGCTCGGTGCGCACCTGCGGCTTGGCCGCGGCGAGGAGACCACCGGCGGCCGGGACAAGGCCAGCATCCTGGCCGACGCGCTGGAGGCAGTGCTCGGCGCGGTGCATCTCGACCAGGGGCCGAAGGAGGCCGCGCGGGTCGTGCACCGGCTCTTCGATCCGTTGATGGAAGACGCGGCCCGCCGGGGCGCGGGTCTGGACTGGAAGACCAGCCTGCAGGAGCTGTCCGCCTCGTTGGAGCTGGGCGCGCCGGACTACCTGATCGCCGAGACCGGCCCCGATCACCGCAAGGCGTTCACCGCTATCGCGCGGGTGCGCGGCGAGTCCCTCGGTGAGGGCGCCGGCTCGTCGAAGAAAGAGGCCGAGCAGCGCGCCGCCGAGCGGGCCTGGAACGCGCTGAGCCAGCGGACCGAGTCCGCCGTCAAGCCCTGAGCCGGCCCCGTTGCCCGAGCTTCCCGAAGTTGAGGTGGTACGCCGCGGCCTGGCCAAGTGGGTCGCCGGGCGGACGGTCGCCGCGGTCGATATCGCCCATCCGCGGGCGGTGCGCCGGCACCTGGCCGGCCCGGCCGACTTCACCGCGGCGCTGACCGGCCGGACGATTCTTACCGCCCGTCGCCGCGGCAAGTATCTGTGGCTGCCGCTGGACTCCGGCGACGCGGTGCTGGCCCACCTCGGGATGAGCGGGCAGTTGCTGGTCGAGCCGGCCGACGCAGTCGATGAGACTCATCTTCGGGTGCGAATCGCCTTTGGCGACGGCGATCCGGAGCTCCGGTTCGTCGATCAGCGAACGTTCGGCGGGCTGTCCTTCGAGATCGGCGGTGCCGACGTACCCGAGCCGATTCGCCACATTGCCCGTGATCCGCTCGATCCGGAGTTCGACGACGCCGCATTCATCGCGGCGCTGCGGCGCAAACACACTGCCCTGAAACGGGCGCTGCTGGATCAGAGCCTGGTCTCGGGCATCGGCAACATCTACGCCGATGAGGCGCTGTGGCGGGCAAAGCTGCATGCGCTGCGGCCGACCGAGACGATGCGCCGGCCGGAGATCGGCCGGCTGCTCGCGGCGGTGCGGGCGGTGCTCACCGACGCACTCGGCGCCGGTGGCACCTCGTTCGACTCGCTGTATGTCAACGTGAATGGGGAAAGCGGGTACTTCGACCGGTCGTTGGATGTGTACGGCCGGCGCGACCTGCCTTGCCACCGCTGTGGTACCCCGATCCGCCGGGACGCGTTCATGAACCGATCCAGCTTCAGCTGCCCGCGCTGCCAACCGCGGCCCCGCCGCCCGCGACTGTAGGGAACCGATCTCGTTCCGGCTCGTCTACGGTGTCAGACAATCGGTGGCCTAAGACCCGGAGGTAGCGCAATGGACGAGCTGGGCGCGGGCTTCGACCACGTGGATGAGCACGGCACGATGGAGCTGGCCAGCCACGACGACCACAGCGGTCTGGGCGACTCCGGCTCGCTGGGCTCGAGTCTGCTGGACAGCGCTCCGCACGACCCGGCCGACATAGTGCCGGCCGCCGACCACATCCCGGCCGAGCACACCGCCACCGACCACCAGCCGGCCCACCGCGAGCCCGCGCACGACACCACGCCGGACGAGCAGCCGGCCGGGCAGTTCCCGCACGCGGGATCCGAGATGCAGATGAACATCGACGGCATCCAGTACGACGCCGGCCGGGTCGAGGTCGACCTGAATCACGATGGTCACGCCGAGTCCTCGGTGCTGCACACGGTCCGCGACGGCGTCGAGCAGAACGAGTACTACTCGGACAACAATGGCGACGGCCGGGCCGACGAGCTCACCATCACCGACCACGACGGTCAGCTGATCAGCCATACCGAGTTCGATTCACACACCGGTCAGTGGGTTGAGACACCGCTGGAGCACGCCTTGCCGGCGGAGCTGCCCGACCAGTGAGCGAGCAGCAGTGCCGGCTGACGGCGTGGGTACACGGCCGGGTACAAGGCGTCGGGTTCCGGTGGTGGACGCAGCGGCGGGCCGCCGAACTCGGCCTGGTCGGGACCGCCACGAATCTCGAAGACGGCACCGTGCAGGTGGTGGCCGAAGGGCCCGAGCCGGCCTGCCGGGCACTGCTGGCGGCGCTGCGCGGCGGCGACACACCCGGTCGGGTCACCCGCGTCGTCGAGCGATGGGGCGCCGCGGCCGGCGGTATGAGCGCGTTCCGTACCCGTTGAGCGTTCGGCGCCGGCGGCCGGGCGCGGCGGATTTGACCCAACTCCGTTCGTCGTGCAATTCTTGGTGATACGTGCGCGTCCCCGGGGTCGTTGGTCGATGTTCTTTTGGCGACTACCGGGCGGGACGTCGCATCGACCTAATCGCACCGTCGCGTGGAGGCCGCCCCGATGGCCAAGGCCTTGTTCGGGCATATCGCTGTAGCACCGGATCGTCGGCTCGTTGATGAGCTGACCTATTTGCGTACTCGAGTACGCAGCCTCGAGAGCGAGGTGAGCGAGCTGCGTGCCGAGCGTGAAGACGCCGTTGCGCACGGCTTGCAATCCGGTGCCCTCGACAGTGATCTGCGGGAACTGTCTGAAATCTCCGAACCGGCGCTCGCCTGAGCGACGCCGGTTTTTTGCTGCCGGTCGGATGCCGATCACGCAGCCTGTTTTGCGTACCCGTCTAAGCGCGTCGACGCGCGGTCGGCCTGCGCCGAGGCGCCGGCCCGGGGCGGTATTGTCGGTCAGGTTGGCGTACGCCGCTGGTGACCATCGCCGTGCCGAGCACGGCGTCAGGTCGCGAGCCCAGACCGTCAGCCTGCCCACCGACCCTCGCGGAGACTCGTGCATCTCAAGACATTGACGCTCAAGGGCTTCAAGTCCTTTGCCTCGGCCACGACGCTTCGGCTCGAGCCCGGCGTCACCTGCGTCGTCGGTCCCAACGGGTCTGGCAAGTCCAATGTGGTCGATGCGATCTCTTGGGTGCTTGGCGAACAGGGCGCGAAAGCCTTACGTGGCGGCAAAATGGAGGATGTGATCTTCGCCGGCACGGCTGGCCGGCCGCCACTAGGGCGGGCCGAGGTGACGCTCACCATCGACAACACCGACAGTGCCCTACCCATCGACTACACCGAGGTGTCCATCACCCGTCGGATGTTCCGGTCGGGCGAGAGCGAGTACGAGATCAACGGCGATTCCTGCCGCCTACTTGACATTCAAGAGCTTCTTTCGGATTCCGGTATCGGCCGGGAAATGCACGTCGTGGTGGGTCAGGGCCAGCTCGACTCCGTGTTGCAGTCCCGCCCGGAGGACCGGCGCGGCTTCATCGAAGAGGCCGCCGGCGTCCTCAAACACCGCAAGCGCAAGGAAAAGGCGCTGCGCAAGCTGGATGCGATGCAGGCGAATCTCACCCGGCTGACCGACCTCACCACCGAGCTGCGCCGGCAGCTCAAGCCGCTCGGCCGGCAGGCCGAGGTGGCTCGGCGGGCCGCGGCGATCCAGGCCGAGCTGCGCGATGCCCGGCTGCGGCTGCTCGCCGACGACCTGACCTCGCTGCGTGCCTCGATCGAAAAAGAGGTCGCCGACGAGAGCGCGATCCGTGAGCGGCGGGGCGCGGTCGAGGCCGACCTTGCAGCGATGCAGGTCCGGGAATCCCAGCTGGAGCAGGCAATTGCGGCCGATGCGCCGCGACTGGCCGCCGCCCAGGACACGTGGTATCGGCTGTCGGCGCTGGTCGAGCGGATCGGTGGCACCGTGCGGCTGGCCGCCGAGCGGGAACGGCACCTGGCCGAGCCGCCGGACGAGCTGCCGGCCGGCCGTGACCCGGATGAGCTGGAGGCCGAGGCGGAGGCGCTGCGGGAGGCCGAGGACGCGGTCGCCGAGGAGCTGACCCGGGCCCGCGAGCAGTTGGCCGCCGCGGTGGGCGAGCGTACCGAGTGGGAGAAGCGGGTCGCCGACGCCGAGCGGGCGATCGTGGCCGCCGCCCGGGCCGCGGCCGATCGCCGTGAGGGGTTGGCGAAGTTGGCCGGCCAGGTCGATGCGCTGCGGTCGAAGAGCACCGCCGGGACCGAGGAGATGGACCGGCTCGCCACGGCCGCCACCGAGGCGCATGGGCGCGCGGCGCAGGCACAGGGCGAGTTCGATGCGGTGCAGGGTGAGGTCGGCGCCCTGGATGCCGGCGAACTCGGTCTGGACGAGGTACACGAGGCCGCCGTCGCCGCGCACGAAGAGGCGCAGAACACGCTGCGCGAGTTGACCGATGCCGAACGCGAGGCGGAGCGCGACCGGTCGTCCTGGCGGGCCCGCGCCGACGCGCTGGCGCTCGGGCTGCACCGCAAGGACGGCGCCGGCGCGCTGCTGGCCGCCGGCGAGCGGTTGCCCGGCCTGCTGGGTTCGGTGGCGGCGCTGCTCAGCGTTGAGCCCGGACACGAGGCGGCGCTGGCCACGGCCCTGGGCGGGCTGGCCGACGCGGTCGCGGTAGCGGCCCCGCTGGACGCGGACGCGGCGCTGCGGCTGCTCAAGTCGCAGGACGCCGGTCGGGCCTCGATGCTCATCGGCGGCGTGGCACTGCCGCCGGTCGACCGTTCGAGTTGGCCGATGCTGTCCGGCAGTGCCCGCTGGGCGCTGGACCTGGTCACCGGCCCGCCGGCCTTGCAACCGGCGCTGGCCCGGGCGCTGGAGCGGGTCGCGGTGGTGGCCAACCTCGATGAGGCCAGCCGCTTGGTCGAGACCTATCCGGCCGTGCGCGCCGTGACCCCGGAGGGCGACCTCGTCGGAGCCGACGCGGCGGTGGGCGGCTCGGCGAGCGCGCCCAGCATGATCGAGGTGCAGGCCGCGGTCGATGAGGCCCGGCAGAAGGCGGACGAGGCCACGGCACGCTGCGAGCGGCTGCAGCTGGCGCTGGAGGAGGCGCGCGCCCGGGTGCAGGCCTGTGCCACCGAGGTCGACCGCGCGTTGGCCCAGCTGCACGAGTCCGACGCGAAGATGTCGGCGGTGGCCGAGCAGCTCGCCGAGCTCGGCTCGGCGGCCCGGTCCGCGGCGGCCGAGGCGGAGCGGCTGGAGCAGGCGCGCTACCAGGCCGAGCAGGCGCGGGCGGAGACCGTACGCACGCTCGAAGAGGCCGAGCTGCGGCTGGAGCAGGCGCAGGACGCGCCGCTGGACGAGGAACCCTCGACCGAAGAACGCGACGACGCGGCCCAGGCGCTATCCGACGCCCGCCAGATCGAGGTGGAGGCGCGACTCGCGGTCCGTACCGCCGAGGAGCGGGCGCGGGCACTGGCCGGCCGCGCCGACGGTTTGGAGCGGCAGGCGCGCCAGGAGCGAGAGGCCCGCGCCCGGCAGGCGGCGGCCCGTATCGCCCGGGCACGCGGCGCGGTGATTGCGGCCGCGGTGGCCCTGGTGGGTCGCGAGATCACGCAGCGGCTGGCCCGATCGGTGACCGCGGCGGAGGCGGAGCGGGACGCCGCGGCCGCGCAGCGCCGGGCCAGAGACGCGGAGCTGGCCGGCGTACGTACCCAGGCCAGAGAGCTGTCCGGGCAGCTGGAGCGCCTGACTGACGCCGTACACCGCGACGAAGTGGCCCGGGCCGAGCAGCGGCTTCGGGTGGAGGGCCTGGAGAGCAAGGCGGTCGAGGAGCACGGCGTCGACGTCGACTCGCTCATCGCCGAATACGGCCCGGCGCAGCCGATGCCGCCCTCGGCCGCCGAGATGGCCGAATTCCACACCGCCCGCGAGCGCGGCGAAACGGTCACCGAGCCGCCCCCCGGACCGTTCGACCGGGCAACGTGTGAAAAGCGTGCCTCGAAGGCGGATCGCGAATATCGCCTGCTGGGCAAGGTAAATCCGTTGGCGCTGGAGGAATTTGCGGCGCTGGAGGAACGGCACAAGTTCCTGTCCGAGCAGCTGGAAGATCTCAAAGCCACCCGGCGTGACCTGTTGACCGTGGTGAAAGAAGTGGACGAACGTATCCACGACGTATTCGCCTCCGCATTCGCCGACACCGCAAGGGAATTCGAGCTCGTCTTCGCCACGCTTTTCCCAGGTGGTGAAGGAAAGCTGACCCTTACCGATCCGGAAAACCTGCTCACCACGGGCATCGAGGTGGAGGCGCGGCCGCCCGGCAAGAAGGTGAAGCGGCTGTCGTTGCTGTCCGGTGGTGAACGTTCGCTGGTCGCGGTTGCGTTGCTGGTGGCGATTTTCCGGGCCCGGCCCTCGCCGTTCTACGTCTTGGACGAGATCGAGGCGGCGCTCGATGACACCAACCTGGGCCGGTTGATCACGCTGATGGACGAGCTGCGCACCACGAGCCAGCTGATCGTGATCACCCACCAGAAGCGCACGATGGAGATCGCGGACGCCCTCTACGGTGTGAGCATGCGCGGCGATGGCATCACCACGGTGATCAGCCAGCGGATGCGCGAGCTCGCCACCGCCTGACCCGCGGCCGTCGACCCGCCACTCGCCCGAACCCGTTCGTGATCATGCACAAAGCCAGGCTCGGCACGGCGTGTCCGGGTGACTTGCTGCATGATCACGGCCGGAAAGCGCTTGTCGACCCGCGCCGGGCCGCCTGAGAGGATCGCAGCATGGAATGGGTCATCATCGCCGTCGTGCTCGTTGTCGTCGCGATTGCGGCCGTCGTGGGCTATGTGGTGCCCAGGCGCCGTCGGGGGGTCGAACCCACCGTCGAGGCGCCGACCCTCGAGCGGGCGGAGGCCGCGCCCAGCGCTACGGAAGCGGAAACCGTACCCGAGGTAGCGGCGGAGCCTGTTGTCGAGACGCCCGAGCCGACCGCGGGTCGGCTGGTTCGGCTGCGGTCCCGGTTGTCCCGGTCCCAGTCGACGCTCGGTAAGGGCCTGCTGGCGCTGCTGTCCCGCGACCGGCTCGACGACGACACGTGGGAGGAGATCGAGGACTCCCTCATCACCGCCGACGTCGGCGTCGGCGCGACCGGCGAGATCGTCTCCCGGCTCCGCGAGCAGACCCGGGTGCTCGGCACCCGTTCGGCCGCCGAGCTGCGCGAGCTGCTGTCGGCAGAGCTGATCAACGCGATCGGGGCCGATACCGACCGGACCCTTGCCACCGCGCCGCACCCAGAGGGCCCGGCGGTTGTGCTGGTGGTCGGGGTGAACGGCACCGGCAAGACGACTACCTGCGGAAAGCTGGCCCGGGTGCTGGTCGCCGACGGCCGCACCGTGCTGCTCGGTGCGGCCGATACGTTCCGGGCCGCGGCCGCCGATCAGCTGCAGACGTGGGGGAGCCGGGTGGGCGCCCGGACCGTACGCGGGCCCGAGGGATCCGACCCGGCGGCGGTGGCGTTCGACGCCGTGGCGCAGGGGATCAAGGAGCACGTCGACACTGTCCTGGTCGACACCGCGGGCCGGCTGCACACGAAATCCGGGCTGATGGACGAGCTGGGCAAGGTCAAGCGGGTCATCGAGAAGCAGGGTCCGGTCGATGAGACACTGCTCGTTCTGGACGCCACGACCGGGCAGAACGGCCTGATGCAGGCGCGGGTATTCACCGAGGTGGTGGACTGCACCGGCATCGTGCTGACCAAGCTCGACGGCACCGCAAAGGGCGGCATCGTGATCTCGGTGCAGCGTGAGCTGGGGATTCCGGTGAAGTTGATCGGGCTGGGTGAAGGCCCCGACGACATGGCGCCATTCGATCCGGCGGTATTTGTCGATGCGCTGCTCGGCGACGAATAGGGTAGAGCCCTACTCCGCGTGGTCGCACGGGCTGCGTCCGGCTGCCGCCGTTGATCTAATTGACATCGACCCGGCTGTCGATTTCACGTTGTTGAAACATAACGGGCGACGATCTGAAACAGCCTCCCAGCAGGCTTGTCGCGACTGCTGAGCCTCTGGGGAGCCCCATGATATCCACTTCTGTCGCGGCGTCGACGGTAGCCGCAAGCCATTTTGACTTCACCAAGCTCAACACCGGAGACACCTCCTGGGTGTTGGCCAGCTCCGCTCTGGTGTTGCTGATGACTCCAGGGCTGGCGTTCTTCTACGCCGGCATGGTGCGCCGCAAGAACGTGCTCGGAATGCTGATGCAGAACTACGCAACCATCGCCATCGTCAGCCTTGTCTGGGTTTTGGTGTCGTTCTCGCTGGCATTCGGCGCTGGTGACGGATTCGTCGGCTGGTTCCATTTTGCCGGTCTGCAACATATGAACGAGATCCTGCCCGGTTACGACACATCGACAATTCCGCCGATTGTCTTCGCGATCTTCCAGATGATGTTCGCGATCATTACGCCGGCATTGATTACCGGTTCTACGGCGGATCGCTGGCGTTTCGCATCATTCGTGCCGTTCATCGTCATCTGGTCAATCTTTGTTTACGGCCCGATTGCGCACTGGGTTTTCGCTCCGGGCGGTTGGCTGTTCAAGTGGGGAGCACTGGACTTCGCCGGCGGCACCGTCGTGCACATCAACGCCGGTACGGCCGGTCTGGTAATCGCGCTCATGCTCGGAAAGCGCCGCGGCTGGCCGAAAGAGCAGATGCGGCCGCACAACGTGCCGTTCGTGCTGCTGGGTGCGGCATTGCTGTGGTTCGGTTGGTTCGGGTTCAACGCCGGATCGGCGCTGGGTGCGAATAATCTCGCCGGCTACGCATTCGTCAACACCAATACCGCCACGGCGGCCGCACTACTGGGCTGGATTGCGGTGGAGAAGTTCCGGTACGGCAAGCCAACGACGTTGGGTGCCGCGTCCGGCGCGGTCGCCGGTTTGGTCGCGATCACCCCGGCGGCCGGATTTGTCAGTCCGATGGGCTCGATTCTCATCGGCGTGCTCGCCGGTGGCGGTTGTGCGTTCGCGATCAGCCTGAAGTCCAAATTCGGCTTCGACGACTCGCTCGATGTGGTCGGCGTACACCTCGTCGGCGGCATCATCGGCTCGCTGTGTGTCGGCCTGCTCTCCACTGTGGACACCAATGCGGCAGGTACGGACGGCCTCTTCTACGGCGGCGGATTCACGTTGCTCGGCAAGCAGGCGGTCGCGGTCGTCTGCGTGATCGGCTACTGCGCGGTGATGACGTTTATCATCATGAAGGTCATCGGTCTGTTCACCAATAACCGTGTTACCGAGGAGGACGAGATCACCGGCCTCGACCTTGCGTTGCACGGCGAGTCCGCGTACGAGTTCGGCGCGGCCGGCGGGCTGGCGCACCGCGAGGACGTGCCGGCCGAGGCCGGGCCGGCTAACAGTGAGGTGACGGTATGAAGCTTGTCACGGCGGTCATCAAGCCGTTTAAGTTGGATGACGTGCGAGCGGCGCTGGAAACCGCCGGGGTGGCCGGACTGACCGTCACTGAAGTGCAGGGATACGGCCGGCAGAAGGGGCACACCGAGGTCTACCGCGGCGCGGAGTACACAGTGGACCTTGTGCCCAAACTGAAGATCGAGGCACTGGTCGACGACCTGGACGCCGACGACGTGGTGACCGCGATCGCCAAGTCGGCCCGTACCGGATCCATCGGCGATGGCAAGGTGTGGGTGACCGGAGTCGACGCGCTGCTGCGGATCCGCACCGGGGAGCGCGATCACGACGCGCTCTGATAACGCATTGCGGTCTGGGCGGGACGCTGTCGCGTCCCGCCCAGATGTGTCTGGTGGGCTGCTGCGACAGCACCTGACCGAGTATTACGACGCGGCCCTGACCACATTGCTGCCTCGCGTTGATGGCGTGGCTCTCGTCGCTGTCGGCAGCCTCGCCCGCGCCGAACCGGCACCGTACGGCGACATCGACCTCGTGATTGTCCACACTGGACTATCTGACATTGCGAAAATCGCGGACCAGGTTTGGTATCCGCTCTGGGACGCGGGAATTTCGGTCGATCATTCGGTACGTACGATTTCTGAGAGCCTACGTTTGGCCGAGCAGGATCTTGCGGTCGCGCTCGGGCTGATCGCCGCCCGACCGATCGCCGGCGACCTCGATCTCGGTCTGCAGCTTCGATCGCGGGTGCGGGCGCTGTGGCGGCGGACCGGGAAGCGCAGAGTCGGTGAGCTCGCCGCGGCGGCGACCGAACGGCTTGAGCGCTTCGGTGAGCTGGCGTTCCTGCTCGAGCCGGACGTGAAGAATGCACTTGGCGGGCTCCGCGATGTGCAGGCGCTGTATGGGCTCGCGGTGGCCCAGCTCGCCGATCCCGGCGATGCCGCCGTGCAGTCCGCGCGGGATCTGTTGCTCGACGTGCGCGGCGAGCTGCACCGGCGTTCCGGCCGTGCGCTGGACCGGCTGGTGCAGCAGGAGCAGGCCGCGGTCGCGGAGTCGCTGGGGCTGCCGGGGGCGGATGCGCTGCTGCGCGCCGTATCGGGGGCCGGCCGCACGATCGGGTTCGCCTGGGA
>Ga0137412_10000424_pt1 | contig 29251 bp, 27 predicted proteins | sample CZODoug2_1_16fun_FD_122160 | JGI IMG/M metagenome (GOLD analysis project Ga0137412, IMG submission 122160) | Vadose zone soil fungal communities from Angelo Coast Range Reserve, California, USA - CZODoug2_1_16fungal (Hybrid Assembly) | ecosystem: Environmental > Terrestrial > Soil > Vadose zone...
CCTCACCTCACACGCAGTGACGCACACATGCGCGCCACCGCTGCTCAACTGTTTGCAGAGCAGAACCTGAGACACAGACGGACAACAGAGAGCTTTTCGCGACTCGGCTGTCCTCATCGAAGGTGGATTTCAAATTGGGACCCTGTACATGTGATGTAACCGACCTGGTATTTGTCAGTCTTGGTCTGATCGATCATCATGTTTTGACGGAACATGTCTTCACCTTCACCATTTATTTCCCCCCCCCCCAATAAACCTTGAGCCCCTAAGCCCCTTAGTGAAGGGCGACTATCGACCCCACTTTATCTATCGTATATATACTGTGCATACATATGCCACGGTACTTACTGTACATTACACATAGCACCCGCACGCAGGCACCCGGAGTGCCCGCGCGCCAACGCGTTGATCTTCAGGGCGAGGATCAGGCGGACCACGGGGTCGGGCAGCGCGTCGCCCACTCCCGCGGCATGCGAGAGCAGTAGGTTGCGTTGCAGTAGCTCGAGCTGCTCGGTCGGTATGCGGGTCTGCGCCAAGAGGCCGAAGCCCGTATTGATGCCGTAGGCGGCGTCGCCGGCGGCGATGATCTTGTCCACCAAGGAACTGGCGACGGCAATGCGGCCGCGGTCATGCGCCGACAGCTCGAGGACGATGGGCTGCTCGTGAATTCGCCGCAGCGTGGAGAGCGTCAGCCCGCCGGCGCGGATTTCGAGGACATTCGCCACTATGACTGTCCGATCATGGGCAGGTTCAGACCCTGCTCGCGGGCGCAGGCAACGGCGATGTCATAACCGGCGTCGGCGTGGCGCATGACGCCCGTGCCGGGATCGTTCCAAAGCACGCGGCGAATGCGTTTGCCCGCCGCCTCGCTGCCGTCGCAGACGATGACGACGCCGGCGTGCTGGGAGTAGCCCATGCCGACTCCGCCGCCATGATGAATCGACACCCAGGTCGCGCCGCTCGCGGTGTTCAGCAGCGCATTCAGCAACGGCCAGTCGGAGACTGCATCCGAGCCGTCCATCATGGACTCGGTCTCTCGGTTCGGACTTGCCACGGAACCCGAATCCAGATGGTCGCGCCCGATCACGATGGGCGCCGACAGTTCGCCGCTCTTGACCATCTCATTGAAGGCCAACCCCAAACGATGGCGCTGCCCCAAACCGACCCAGCAGATGCGCGCCGGCAATCCTTGGAACTGAATCTGCGAACGCGCCATGTCGAGCCAGTGATGCAGATGCGGATCGTCCGGGATCAGCTCTTTGACTTTGGCGTCGGTCTTGTAGATGTCCTCGGGGTCTCCGGAAAGCGCGACCCAGCGGAACGGTCCGATGCCGCGGCAGAACAGCGGACGAATGTATGCCGGCACGAAACCCGGGAAATCAAAGGCATCGGCGACACCCGCATCGAGCGCGACCTGCCTAATGTTGTTGCCGTAATCGAACACCGGCAGCCCCATGCGCTTGAAGCGCAGCATGTACTCGACATGCTTGGCCATCGACCGCGTCGAGGCCGCCGCAGTGCCCGCAGGATCACCGGCGCGCCGCTCGTCCCACTGCTCGACCGTCCACCCTTGCGGCAGGTAGCCATTCACCGGGTCGTGCGCGGAGGTTTGATCGGTGAGCGCATCGGGCCGGATGCCGCGTTCGAGCAGGGTGTGCAGCACATCGACGATGTTGCCGAGCAGCGCGACCGAAATCGGTTTGGCAGTTCGCCTGGCCGTCTCGAACATGGCGAGCGCCTCGTCGAGCGAGCCGGCTTGCGCGTTCACATAGCCGGTCTCCAGTCGTTTGGCGATGCGGCTTTGGCGGCACTCGACCGCCAGCATGCTGAAGCCCGCCATGGTGGCGGCGAGCGGCTGGGCGCCGCCCATGCCGCCGAGACCGGCCGTGAGAATCCACTTGCCGCTCGGCTCGTCGTCGAAGTGCTGCCGGCCCATTTCGACGAACGTCTCGTAGGTGCCTTGCACGATGCCTTGGCTGCCGATATAGACCCAGGAGCCCGCGGTCATCTGGCCATACATGGCGAGACCCTTGCGGTCGAGCTCGTTGAAATGCTCCCAGGTTGCCCAGTGCGGAACCAGATTGGAATTGGCAATGAGCACACGCGGCGCGTCGGCGTGCGTGGGGAACACGCCCACCGGCTTGCCGGATTGAACCAGCAAGGTTTCCTCCTCGGTGAGGGTCTTGAGCGTTTCGACGATGCGATCGAAGCAGTTCCAATCGCGGGCGGCGCGCCCGATGCCGCCGTATACCACGAGTTCGGCGGGATTCTCGGCCACATCGGGATCCAAGTTGTTCATCAACATGCGCAGCGGCGCTTCGGTCATCCAGGTGCGCGCGCTCAAGGTGTTGCCGCGCGCGGAGCGAATGATTCTCGGCTTCAATGGGGCAAGCATGATGCACTCCTTAGGGGGCGAAATTAGGAAGCGAAATCAGGGGCGGAAGCGTCCCGACAATTCGTATCGGGAGCCGGGGTAGTAAAGGCGGGCCACCGAGGCAATTTGCCCCGCGGTCCAGGTGCGCCGAATCATGAGCAAGCAAGGTTCGTCGCGCTTCATCGCCAGCAGCTTGCGCGTGCGTTCATCCGGCATCATGGCCCGCAGCAGGTGTTCGGCTTCCTGCAAGGGAGCGACCTTGATCAGGTAGTCGTAGGGAGTGGTTTGATTGAAATCCACCTTCAGATAGTCGGGCGCGAGCTTCGGCAGAACGTAGCGGTCTTCGAGCTGGATGGGACGGTCGTTCTCGAAGTGCACGATGACGGAGCAATACAATTCGCTGCGCGCCGCGATCCCGAAATCTTGCGCGAGGTCGGCCACCGCACGGACTCGCTCCAGGGAAACGATCTCGGCGCGGTGCGCATGGCCGCGGCGGCGTATTTCGTCGGCGATGCTGCGGATCTCGAGCGGATGCGCGTGCGCGTGCTGATCGGCGACGAAGCTGCCGACTCCGGCGATGCGCACCAGCACGCCTTCATCGCGCAATTCCCGCAAGGCGCGATTCGCCGTCATGCGCGACACGCCGAAGGACTTGACGATGTCGTTTTCGGACGGCACCCGCGTCGAGGTACTCCATTTGCCGGAACCGATGTTGTCGAGGATATGCCGCTTCACCTGGAGATACAGCGGCTGCAGCGACACGTTGGCTCTGGTCATGCCGCAAGCCTAAGCTGTATAGACAGGTACAGTCAACTGATTTATGCCATCGTTGAACGCGATCGTGGCCGGTCCTTCGTCAACTGATTTGACGCGATCGTGTTCAAGGCGATCGTGGCCGGTCCTTCGATGCGTTCACTCGACGGCGGCGAGCCTCTGCATCAAGCCGGCAAAGCGGGGGCGCAGTTCGTCTTCGGCGGCGTGGCGCCGGTCTTTGACCACCCAGCGGCCTGCGACCATGACGTCACGGATGGCGGCCTCCCCACCGGCGAACAGCAAGTGATCCAGCGCGCTATCCGCCGCTGCGCCGACCATGGAAGGGTGAGCGGCATCCAATACCAACCAGTCGGCACGCCGGCCCACCTCGATGGCGCCTGCCGGCTGGCCAATGGCTTGCGAGCCGTGCTGGGCCGCGTCACGCCACAGGCGAGTGCCCACGTGCGGCTCGGCGGCGGTCGCGAGCACCCCGCGACGCCTCTTGCGCAGCCGCTGCTGGTATTCCAACCAGCGCAATTCCTCGGCCGGACTTACGGTGGACTGGCTGTCGGAGCCCACGCAAAGACGTCCGCCCGCTTTGAGGAAGCGGGCCGTGTCGAAGAACCCGTCGCCGAGATTGGCCTCGGTGCTGATGGAGACGCATACCGTCGCCGCGGCGGCGGCGATTCCCTCGAGTTCCGCGCCGGTGGCGTGCGTCGCATGCACCAGGCACCAATGTTCCGTGAGCAATCCCGTGTCGAGCAGCAGCTCGATGGGACGCCGCCCGGTCGCGCGCACACAGGCCTGCACCTCGAGCAATTGCTCCGCCACGTGGATGTGCATCGGCAGATTGGCATCCAACTCTCGCAGGCCGAGCGCCGCGCGGCGCAGATTCTCCAGCGGCACGGCCCGCAGGCTGTGAAATGCCACCCCGGTTCGCTGTAGGCCTGTACCGCCGCGCTGGCCGCCCGTACCGTGGCCGCCTGTACCGCCGCGCTGGCTGTGGCTGCGGCGTTCGGCGTCGATGCGGTTCTCGACTGCGCGCAGGAAGGCATCCGTGTCCGAGGCGAATCGTGCCTGCTCCGCTTTGAGCGGCTGACCGCCGAAATCGCTGGTCTGGTACAGAGTCGGAAGGAATGTGAGGCCGATGCCGGCGGTCGACGCCGCATTGCTGATCGCCTCCCACAGAGCATTCGCGGCCGGATAGGGGGCGCCGTCCTTCTGGCGGTGCAGATAATGAAACTCCGCAACCGAGGTGTAGCCGCTTTTGAGCATCTCCACGAACAGCTGGGTCGCCAGGATATGCAAGTCATCGGGGTCGATGCGGTTCGCCAACGCGTACATGGCGCGGCGCCAGGTCCAGAAACTGTCGCGCGCCGACAATCGATATTCGGTGTTTCCCGCCATGGCTCTCTGGAACGCGTGGCTGTGCGCATTCGGCATGCCGGGAAGGACGATGCCGCCGATGCGTTCCGCACCGGAAGGCACCTCGCGGCCCTCGGCCGGCGCGGCATCCACCTCGGTGATGAACCCCTCGTCGGAGACCGTAGCGATGACGCCCCGAGCAAAGCCCTGCGGCAAGAGAGCCGACTGCAAATGGTAGCGGTGCATGTTGACTATACCTGTATAGGGAACCATGTTTGCCGTATCATACGTGCAACGACAGCGGCGAGCGATCAGTAGTGCAAAAATCTTCGGGCAAAGAGTGGGACCAGGTTTGGATCGGCGCAAACATTGCCACGATGGTCGAGGGCGCGGAAGCCTACGGCAGCATTAAAAATGCGGCGCTGGCGGTGACAGGCGAGCGCATCGCATGGATCGGCCCCGCGGCCGAAGCCAAACTCGAGGCCGCTGCGCAGAACCTGTCCGTCCACGACGCCCAAGGTTTATGGATGACACCGGGGCTGATCGATTGCCACACGCACTTGGTATTCGGCGGCAATCGCGTCGAGGAGTTCGAAAAGCGGCTTTGCGGCGTCTCTTACGAGGACATCGCGCGTGCCGGGGGCGGCATCCAGTCAACCGTGCAGGCAACACGGGGAGCGACGCACGCGGGGCTGCTCACATCCGCAGCCATCCGCGCCGAGCGGCTCATGGAGGAGGGCGTCACCACCATCGAGGTGAAGTCCGGGTACGGACTTGAACTCGATGCTGAACGCCGTTTGCTCGAAGTGGCGCGCGATCTGGGCGAGCTGCCGGTGTCCATTAAGAAGACGTTCCTAGGCCTACATGCATTGCCGCGGGAATTCGCCGCCGATCGCCGAGGGTTCGTGGACAAGGTCTGCGGACCCTGGCTGGAGACACTCGCCGCGGCGGGGTTGGTGGATGCGGTCGATGCGTTTTGCGAAAACATCGCGTTTTCCGCGGAAGAAACCCAGCGCCTGCTGCAGGCGGCGAAAAGCATGGGGTTGCCCGCTCATGTGCACGCGGGTCAATTGAGCGACATGGGCGGGGCGGAATTGGCTGCGAAGTGGGGCGCCTTGTCCGCAGATCATCTGGAGTACTTGAGCGCCGCCGGCGCACGCGCACTCGCTGATGCGGGCACGGTCGCGGTGCTGTTGCCGACCGCGTACTTTACGCTGCGGCAGACGACGCCTCCGCCGGTTGCGCTGCTGCGGGAGGCGGGAGCCGCGATCGCTATCGCGACCGACTGCAATCCCGGGAGCTCACCCTGCACGTCGATTCTGCTCGCGCTCAACATGGCATGTACGCTGTTCGGCCTGACTCCGGAGGAAGCGTTGAGCGGCGCCACGCGGCAGGCTGCACGGGCCCTCGGCGAACTGCATGAGATCGGCACGCTGGAGGTAGGAAAGCGGGCCGATATCGCTTTCTGGCGCATCGAGCGGCCCGCGGAGCTTTGTTACGGCTTGGGTGCGAATCCGTGCGCCGGGGCGATGCATCGGGGCAAACTCAGGGCGCCCATACAGAGCCGCGCCTAATCGGGAGCGCTCTTCGCCAAGAGCTCGTTCACTGCACCGTACGCCAACTCGGCGCCGAACATCTCGCTCGTGATGCCGGCAAGAAAGCCGGCCGCGAGACGACTCGTGCAACCTAACGCTGCCTGCGCGATCGCTGAGCCCGCGCTGACGCGTCGAACGCCAAATTGCTGAAGTGATTCGATCGACGGCAGATCCGGCAAGGCCATGATGTTGAGCGGCAATGGTTTGATCGCTGCCGCAATCCGCGCCATGGCGCCGCCGTCTGAAAGCCCCGGAGCGAACAGGCCGTCGCAACCGGCCGTGCGGTAGCGCGCGGCCCTGCCAATGACCTCGTCGACTGCTGCATCCTTTGAAGCGAGGCGACGCAGGTAAACATCCGTGCGCGCGTTGATGAAGAGGTCGAGCCCGGATCGCGCAGCGCTTTCGCGGATAGCCTCGATCTTCCTGCACAGCAAATCGGGCGAATTTGCGCCGTCCTCGATGTTGATGCCCACGGCGCCGACATCCAGGATGCCGACCGCGAGCCGTGCCACCGCTCGCGCATCATCCGAATAGCCGGCCTCGATGTCGATGCTGAGCGGCACTCGAATGCAGCGGGCGATGTCGCGAGCCGCGGCGATGAGTTGATCGTTCGGGAGTGCGTTGCCGTCGGGGTAACCGTGCGACCATGCGAGTCCCGCGCTGGTCGTCGCAATCGCTTTCGCGCCCAAGCTCTCGATCAAGCGCGCGGTGCCCGCGTCCCAGGCATTGGGCAGCATCAAGGGTGCGGGGCCCGTGTGAAGCTTCCTGAAAACCGAAATTGACATGGCTGAACCTCGTGCGTTATGCGGCATTTTCGGCGGCCGCGACCCAATGTGCTCGGAGTTCCTGGTTGAACTCACTCGAGCGCTCTTCCGGAAAGAAGATGCGAGCGGATTTGAATTCCACGCGCCGCTTCGTTCCCGGAATCGTCTTTTCCAGCCAGTGGGACCACTTCAGATCGAAGAAAATATCGTCCGTGCCCCATGCAATGAGCGTAGGCGCCCGGACGAGCCCGAGCCGCTTCTCGATCCCGACGGTGTGACGGCAGTCGAATGCGTTGACGAATCGCTCCAAGTCGTGCGTGCGCCGAGGCGAACGGATGAACGGCCGCAAGTAGGTCTCGATCGTGTCGTCCGAAACGGCCTCCGGCCGTTCGTACGCCGGGCCCAGCGCTTGAGGCGAGCGGTAGATCGATTTGTCGGCGAGCATGGCGTTCAAAGTGGTTGCCAAACCGCCCGCGGCGACCATGGCGACGAATGGCTTGAATGCCTCAGGTGGCCAGTTGTCGTGCGCGTCGCAATTGGTCAGTGCAAGAGTGCGAATGCGATTCGGGTACAGCGCTGCGAATATCTGACAGATGCCGCCGCCGCTGTCGTTGCCGACCAGGTCCACCCGGTCGATCTTCATTGCGTCGAGAAACTGGGCCAGCATGTGGGCATTGGCCGTTACGGAGACATCCTGCGCATCGGATATCTCCGTATCGCCGTGCGCAAGCAGGTCCACGGCGATACAGCGCCGAAGACCGCGGAGATGTGCGAACTGGTGCCGCCACAGATAGCTGTTGAGCAGGACGCCGTGCACGAACAACGCCACCGGACCGCCGCCGTGCTCGATGTAGCTGATCCTCCCCGACGGGGTCTCCACCATGCGCCGCCCGGCGAAGAAATCCACGCCTCTCATGATTTCGTGCTCGGGCTGACTTCACGCAGTCTTTGCGCACACTCGTCGCAGCAGACTTCGACCACATGGGTTCCAATCTTGACCTTGATCGCAGTCGCATCCAGGGTGCAATCGCAGGCCGCACAGGTTTTTTCAATCATGACCATCTCCTTTGCTCGCCCGCGCATCGGGCATGCATAGGAGACCATTTCGTATCAGCGGCCGCTGTCGAAATCTTTAGTGGTTTTCAGGAACGCTGCGCGGACTGCTTGAAGGACGTCGGGGATCGGCCATATGCCTGCCGGAAAGCCGCGGCGAAATGGCTGTGGCTGGAAAAACCCAGCTCCGCGGCCAAAGCGGACAGATCGTCGAATCGGGCGATCAGATCCAGCGCCCGCGCGAGGCGCAGCCGCAGGTGATAGCGATAGAGGGGAATGCCTTCGGTCTGTTGGAATACTTGGGTGAGATACACCGGCGAGCCGCGGATTTCTGCGGCGATGTCCGCGAGCGTCCAACGCCGGGAAAGATCGCTGGCCAGCAACACTTTGACGCGGTCAGCCAGCCGGCGGCGCGCGTAGGTCGCACCCGGCTCGTGCGATGTGCGCGGACCCAGGCTGCGGCACACCAAGGTCAGAATCAGGCCCTCGGCCTCCAGCGGTTCGATGCTCCGGTTGGCCAAGCTGTGGCGAAGCAGGGCGACCAAGGCTTGTGCGCGAGGGTCGATGCGCTGATGCTGGCGACGGAATCCGAGCTTTCCGCGATCGTTCAAAAGAGCGTTCGGCGCCAGCTCACGCAGAACGGATTCCGACAGAGTGAGCGACAGGCTTGCATCGCCGCCCACGATCGGATGACTGACCTGGTAGCCCTCGCCGGCATTAAAAAAGAGTACGTGGTTGGCATCGGCCACCGCTTGATCCCTGCCGACGTGCCGTAGGTAAACGCCGCGATAGGGAAATACCAGATGCGTCGTCAAGGCGCATTCTTCTGCGCTGCGATGACGGCACGCACCGACGCAGCGGATGTTTCGCAGCGCCAGGGTTTCCGTATCCAGTAAATGGTCGACTTCGAACTCGGGCATAGCGGGCACGCCGCCTCACTTCTTTGGGGCGGACCGAGCTTATCATGCGCCCTTGGGCTCTGGTGCCGCGGGCAGTGCGAACACGCCGTCGACGATCTCGAGGAACGTGCGCTCCTCCCGCAGGATGAAGCGATGTGTTTGCGCGAAAGCAAAATTTTCCCGCGCCGCGGCATCCGCTTTCAGGCGCATGCGGTAAGCCTCATAGGCCGCCAACGACTCGAGCTTGATGAGTCCCCATGCGACGTAGTTGGTGCCCTCGTATGGAAGAAAGTAGCCGATCAGATGGCCACCGCAGCGGGGAATGATGAGACCCCAGTTCTCCGCGTAGTTCTTGAACGCAGCGCGCTGAAACGGATCGATATCGTAACGGATGAAACAGACGATGCTCATGGACAGCATGCTACCCCTTGCGCCGCCTCGATGATTCGTCTAGCGTCGAACTATGAAAGACGGTCCGAACATCGCTCGAATCGCCTCGCTGCTCGGCGATCGCGCGCGGGCCGACGTCCTCACCGCGTTGATGACGGACCGGGCGCTCACGGCGACCGAATTGGCGGCGATCGCGGGCGTCACGAAGCAGACCATGAGCGCGCACTTGTCCAAGCTGTTGGGCGCGGCGCTGGTCGCGGTGGATCAGCAGGGACGGCATCGGTACTTCCGGCTCGCGGACGAGGACGTGGCGGGCTTGCTCGAGTCTCTGATGGGAGTGGCCTTTCGTACCGGCGCCGTCAGGCTCCTGTCGAGCCCGCGCGAGCCGGCCCTGCGTAAGGCGAGAATCTGCTACGACCACCTCGCGGGCGAGCTCGGCGTAGCGGCGTACGAAGCGTTGCTGCATCACGGGGTCCTCGCGATGTCTCATGAGGAGCTGCGGCTAGGCGAATCCGGCGCCGAGTGGTTCGAACGCTTGGGCGTAGATACGGATGCCGCCGCCCGGCAGCGGCGCATCTTCTGCCGGCCCTGTATGGATTGGAGCGAACGCAGACACCATCTGGCGGGTTCGCTCGGCGCAGCCCTGTTGTCCCGCTTGCACGGCCTCAAGTGGGCGGCACGCGACAAGAATTCGCGGGTAATCCGCTTCACGCCGCACGGCCACCACGCATTCCAGGCTCTGTTGAAGACCAGCTTGGCCGGCACAAAGCGCGAAAAGTAAACGTCGGCCGGCATTGCCGTGGGCATTTGCTCCCGGGCCGCTCAACTTTTGCGGTCCGCCGCCGACACCTGTGGCGAGGTGCAGCGTGGACACGGTCAAAATGACTCCGCAAGGGCTGGTCGCCAGTATCAAAGACTTGGTCACGCTGCCCGAGGTCGCGCTGCGCATTGCGCGCATGGTCGACGATCCGACCACATCGTCAACCGACATCGGCCGCGAGATCAGCCGTGATGCTGCGCTTACGGCACGGCTGCTGCGCATCGCCAACAGTTCCGCCTTTGGTCAAAACGGCAAGATCGCCACAATCAGCCGCGCGATTACGGTGCTGGGCGTACGCCAGGTGCGTGATCTGGCGGTCGGACTCACCGCCGTCCGAACCTTCGACGGCATCGGCAATGAACTCGTCACGATGGCGTCGTTCTGGCGCCACAGCTTTCTATGTGCAGTGGCCGCCGGTCAGATCGCCGCCCTTCGCGATCGGGGCCGCGACGACAGTCCCTTTGTCGCGGGGTTGTTGCACGACATCGGGCAGCTCGTGCTGTTCAGCCGCGCACCCGTGCCGGCGCGGCGGGCGCTCTTGATGTCGGTCGATTCGGCCGACGATCTCGGGCTCTACCTGTGCGAGCGCGAAGTCTTGGGATTCGATCACGGGGCCGTCGGCCTCGCGCTCGCGCAAAATTGGGAGCTGCCGCGTTCGTTGCAGGAATGCATCGAATTCCACCATGAGCCGGAGCGCGCGCAGGAGCATCCCCTCGAGGTCGCGACCATCCATATCGCCAACAGTGTCGCGGTGCTGGCCGAGATCGGCAGCCGCGAGCTGGCCGATGCGCCGGCGATTTCCGAAGCGGCGTTGCGCGCCGCCAGGATGAATACGGCCGGCGTCTTGGAGATCGTTCTGCAAACTCAAGTATTGGCGGCGGAACTGCTCCCTCTCCTGATTGCCGCTTAGGCCGGACCCCTACCGCCGCAGTGCCGAATGAGACCAGCGTCGCAGCGCGCGTCGGGCCGGACCGGCCGGCCCGAGTAGTGCGTTAAGTTTCCCCGGTGCCTGACGATACTTCTGCAGTTGGGCGCCCTGCTCAATGATGAGCTTTGCGGAGCGGAGACGGATTGAAAATGAGCAAAAAAATTCTGGCGGTCGACGATTCGGCGTCGATGCGCCAAATGGTGCTGTTCACCCTGCAGGGCGCGGGCTACGAGGTGGTTCAGGCCTGCGACGGCGTCGAGGCGCTCGAACTGGCGCGCATGTCGCCCGTCGATCTGGTCCTGACCGACGTGCACATGCCGCGCATGGACGGCATTACCCTGGTCCGGGAACTCCGCGGCCTGGAGAGCTACAAGTTCGTGCCGATGCTGATACTCACGACCGAGTCGAGTCAGGAAAGGAAAATGGACGGCAAACGCGCCGGCGCCACCGGCTGGATCGTCAAGCCGTTCAATCCACCGCAGTTGCTCGCCACGGTAGCTCGCGTCCTATGAGGTTGTGCCCCCGGCGGACCTCGAAAACCATGTGCCGAAGGAATCGAGCATGACCATAGACTTGGAAATGGCGGAAATCGCCAAAGTGTTCTTCCAGGAGAGCCGGGAGGGACTCGACATCATGGAGTCGGGGCTGTTGAGTCTCGGCGCCGCCGCCGACAGCGAAAACATCAATACGATCTTCCGTGCCGCTCACTCCATCAAAGGCGGTGCGGCGACTTTCGGTTATGCCGAGGTCGCGGAGTTCACTCACGGAGTCGAGACACTCCTCGACGAAATGCGCAACGGCGTACGGCCGGTCACGGCGGAAGCCATTCAGACGCTGCTGCAGGCCTGCGATTGCCTTCGCGAAATGATGGCCGCGACCGAAGCGGAACAACCGCTCGATCAAGTCCGGATCGCCAGCCTGAACGGCGATATCGGACAAATTCTCGGCGAACACACGATCGATGTACCGGTCCCGGTCCCGACCGCAGGCAACGCCGGCGCAGATGCCGGCGCGGCGCACGGGCCGACCGGCTGGCGCGTCGTGTTCGAGCCCGTCGCAGATTTATTGCGCCTGCGCAACGAACCGACGCGGATGTTCGCCGAACTCCGGCGCCTTGGCGCAGTCGTCGCACACGCCGATGTTTCGCGATTGCCGCAGCTCGATGCGCTCGATCCGGAGTCTTGCTATCTGTCGTGGAACATTGAAATTACGGGCCAGATAGCTCGTCCTAAACTCGACGAAATATTCGACTGGGTGGATTCCGGTTGCCGGCTCGAGTTCACGCCCACGGGAGAAGCGGCGCCCACCGCGCCTGTCCCGGCAGCGCAGACAGTCCCGCCCCCGCAGGTGTCAAACGCCTCGCCGGCGCAGGCCAAGGCCGGATCGGCCGCCGATGCAGATCGCGCCGCGTCGGCCGGCGCTCTGGTGCAAAAGGCAGCCGGAGACTCGGGCTCCATCCGTGTCGCCACCGAGAAGGTCGATGACATCATCAACTTGGTGGGCGAACTGCTCATCACGCAGTCGATGCTCTCCGGCTTCGCCGACGGCATCGATCCGAACGACCTGGACCGTCTGCGCCAAGGTCTTGCGCAACTCGCACGCAATACGCGCGAGCTGCAGGAAAGCGTCATGCAGATTCGCATGCTGCCGATCAGCTTTGCGTTCAACCGCTTTCCGCGCATCGTGCACGATCTCTCGCGCAAGCTCGCCAAGAAGGTCGAGCTCAAACTCGTCGGGGAAGGCACCGAACTCGACAAGACGGTTCTGGAGAAGATCAACGATCCGCTGGTGCACCTGGTCCGCAACGCGCTCGATCACGGCCTCGAGACCCCGGAGCGGCGGCTCGCGGCCGGCAAGCCGGAGACCGGGACGCTCGAGCTCGCGGCATTTCACGAGGGCGGCAACATCATCATCGAGGTGCGCGACGATGGCGCCGGTCTCAACAAGGTCAGGATATTGCAGAAGGCCCGCGAGCGCGGGCTGGTCGCTCCGGATCAGGAGCTGACCGACGAGCAGATCGACAACCTGATATTCATGCCCGGCTTTTCCACGGCGGAGCAAATCAGCGACGTGTCCGGCCGCGGTGTCGGCATGGACGTCGTGCGCCGCAATATCAACGACCTGGGCGGCCACGTGCAGATCGCCTCCAAGGAAGGCCTCGGCAGCACCATTCGCATTCGCCTGCCGCTGACGCTCGCCATCCTGGACGGTCAGCTGGTACGCGTCGGCAAGGAGGTCTACATCATTTCGCTGCTGGCCATCGTCGAGACCATCCAGATCGCGCGGGAGCGCGTGAATACCCTGGTGGGACGCACCGAAGTATTTCGGCTGCGCGACGAGTATCTGCCCGTCGTCAAGCTTTGCGACCAGTTCGGCGTCGAACCGGACAGCAGGAGCGCCGAGGACGGTCTGCTGGTGGTGGTCGAATCGGACGGGAAACGCGCCGGCGTACTCGTGGACGACCTTCTCGCGCAGCAGCAAGTGGTCATCAAGAGCCTCGAGTCGAATTTCAAGTCGGTGCCGGGAATTGCCGGTGCGACCATCTTGGGCGACGGCACGGTGGCTCTGATCATCGATGTCCCGGGCCTGATCCGCTCGGTTGCAAAGCAGAGCGTGGGCGCGGTCGCGGCGCACGCCGCGTGAAGCACCGAACGGCGGCAGCCGTGCAGGGCGTGAATTCTCGGGTACGGTAAGTTATGGAGGAATTGAAACTATGAGTACGGCAAAAGCAAATGCAAACACGGACAAGTCCGCGGCGGACAGCAGCGAGCAATATTTGACATTCATGCTGGCCGGCGAAGAGTACGGGGTGGACATCCTCCGCGTACAGGAGATCAAGGGCTGGGACAAGGTTACCCGAATACCTCACACCCCCGACTATGTCTTGGGCGTGATCAATCTGCGCGGTGCCGTGGTGCCGATTCTCGATTTGAGGCGCCGGTTCGGCCTCGAGACCATCGCCTTCGGGCCGACCACGGTCGTCATCGTCATGCGAGTCATGAGCGGGCGCACCGAGCGCACGGTCGGCGTGGTCGTCGATGCGGTGTCGGAGGTCTACAACGTGGACGCAGCCGATACCAAGCCGCCTCCCGACGTGTGCGGCAGCGTCGATACGGTTTTCGTCAAGGCGCTCGCGACCATCGAAGAAAAGATGCTGATTCTGCTCGACATCGACCGCCTCATCGGCAATAGCATTACCGATGAGCTGCTGCCGGCAGTGGCGGCAGCATGAGCAAGAAGAACGCGCCGCGTGCCGCCAAAGCCAAACGTGCGGCGCGGCCCGCGCCCGTCGAACTGGACGTCCGGCTGACCATCGCGCAGGCCGCCGGGCTGCATCGCACGCTGTTGGCGCGCCTCGCGCAAGGCGAAGCCATCGTCATCGACGGTACCCAGGTCGAGGAGATCGATACGGCAATACTTCAGTTGCTCACATGCCTGTGGCGCACCGGCATGGAGCGCGGGATTGCCTGCACCTGGCATGGCGCCTCGGACGCGCTGCGCCAGAGTGCGGGCTTAATCGGCGTGGCGGACATGCTGCAACTCTCCGGCGGCGGCCCCGCGCGAGACCGCGGTCGTGGCGCCGGCTGAAATCAAAGCCGGCAGCGCCGGCGCCGCCGGCCGGCCGAATTCGGCGCAACCCGAAGCGGGCGGCGTCGCCGTGGAACAATGCCGTGCCTGGCTGAGTTGGGCCGCCGCGCAGGTGGATGCGTGCCTGATCAGCGACAAGCTGGCGAGCGCTCAAGTGCTCGCCGCAATCGGGGATGTGCTGGCTCCGCCGCGAGCACCTGCCGGTTCGGCGCCTGCGCCGGCCGGCGACGCCGATGGGAAAATGTCGGCCGTCATCATTGCTGTTCAGTCTCATGACCGCGTCATGCAGGGACTCGCGCACGTGGCCGAATCGCTGCGCACACTGGAGGCGCAGCTGGGGGATGCGCAGCGCGCGGGCTCTGCCGAATCCTGGCGAGATCTGAGCGAGACGCAAATTCGCGCCTTCAGCATGCCGCAAGAGCGGGCGCTCTTCGCACGCATGTTGGCGATGAGCGATGACGCCACGCGGGAAGCCGATGAGGCCGACGTGGATTCGGAGGGCACCATCGAGCTGTTTACGATCGACCCGGATTTGCACGAGTCGTGAGTACGCGGACGCTCGAACTCGAGCAGGAATTCGAGCTCACCGACGCCGATTTCAAACGGCTGCGCGAGATCGTGCACGTGCGAACCGGCATCGCGCTCTCGGATGCGAAGCGCGAACTTGTTTACGGACGTCTGGCGCGGCGCCTGCGCAAGCTGGAATTGACATCGTTTGCGCAATATTGCGAGTTGGTCGAAAGCGCGGAATCCGCGGAATTGGAGGAACTCACCAACGCGATCACCACGAATCTGACCTCGTTCTTCCGCGAGAACTATCATTTCGAGCAACTGAGCGCGGAGGCGCTGCCGCAGATCGAATCAAAGCGCTCCTCCACACGGCGCATACGGCTTTGGTCGGCGGGCTGCTCGACCGGCGAAGAACCCTATTCGCTCGCCATCGTGATGCGCGAGACGCTCGCACATCTGCCGAACTGGGACATCAAGCTGCTCGCCACGGACATCGACTCGAAGGTGGTCGCAACCGCCGCCGAAGGCGTGTACGCGGCAGATCGCTTCAAGGGCGTACCGAGCGAACGAGTGCGGAACTGGTTCCGACCGGTTACAGGACGGCCGGAGTTCTCCTCGGCCTCCCCGGCGCTCAAGGAGCTCATCACCTTCAAGCAGCTGAACCTGCTCGAGCGCTGGCCGATGAGGGGTCCTTTCGACGTCATTTTTTGCCGCAACGTCGTGATCTATTTCGACAAGGCCACGCAGCGCAAGTTGTTCGATCGCATGGCGGATTTACAGGAGCCGGGCGCCTGGCTGTTCATCGGCCACTCGGAAAATCTGCACAACGTGACGAGCCGCTACAAGCTGGTGGGCCGCACCGTTTATCGGCGGGTGGAATGACCGTGGGCGATGCAACCCAGCGAATGAGGGTCACGCCGCCGCTGCCGCCCGCATTACCCCATTTCGGACACGTCCGCCGAATTTGGGACGAGGATCTGGGTCTGCACGTCGCGAAGCTCCTGCCCGGCGATTACTACGTCACGCAGCACAACGAGGCGATCTTCACCGTGCTCGGCTCCTGCGTCTCGGCATGCGTGCGTGAGCGACGGATGGGAATCGGCGGAATGAATCACTTCATGCTGCCGCTCGACCGATCGGGCGGCACCAGCGCCTGGGCGGAAAATCTGGTCAGCTCCGCGACGCGCTACGGCAACGTTGCGATGGAGCGGCTGATCAACGACATCATGACACTCGGCGGCCAGCGGGCGAATCTCGAGTTCAAGGTGATCGGCGGCGGCAAGGTGCTCGATATGGCGCTCGACGTGGGCGCGCGCAATGCGCAATTCGTGCGCGACTATCTGAAGACCGAGGGCTTCCTCATCACCGCCGAGGATCTCGGCGGCGGTTTCGCGCGTAAGGTTTTCTACAATCCGGCGACCGGCAAGGTGCGTGTCAAGCGCCTCACCTCGACGGTCAACCGCGCGGTGTTCGAACGCGAGCGTGAATTCGAACCGACGACCGCCCAGGTCGAATCCGGATCCGTGGAACTGTTCTAACCCGGAAGCCATGCCAATGACCAAGAAAATCCAGGTTTTGGTGGTCGACGACTCCGCGGTCATGCGCCAACTGCTGACCGAGATTTTGAATTCCGATCCGGACATCGAAGTCGTGGGAACGGCTCCCGATCCGTACGTCGCCCGCGACAAGATCAAATTGCTGAATCCGGACGTGCTGACTCTCGATGTCGAGATGCCGCGCATGGATGGTCTGGCGTTCCTGCGCAATCTGATGCGGCTGCGTCCCATGCCCGTGGTCATGTGCTCTTCGCTCACGCAGAAAGGGGCCGCCGTCGCGCTCGATGCCCTCGCCCTGGGCGCCGTCGACTTCGTCGCCAAACCGACCGTCGACGTCGCGCACGGCATCAAGGAGTCCGCGCAGGAGATCATCGCCAAGGTCAAGATGGCGGCGCGCGCCCACGTGCGGCCGTTGGTGGATGCCTCCGCGATGAACGTCGCGGACCGCCATGATGCCGGGGTGGTGCTGCCTAAACGCAGCGCGCCCACGCATTTTGCGACCACCGATCGGATCATCGCCATCGGCGCATCGACCGGCGGCACCGAAGCCATCAAGGAGGTTCTGACCCACCTGCCTTCGGACGTCCCGGGCATCGTCATCGCGCAGCACATTCCGGCGGCCTTCAGCGGGCCGTTCGCACTGCGCATGGACCATTGTTCGGTGCTCAATGTGTGCGAGGCGCGCGACGGCCAACCCATCCTGGCCGGCCATGTCTACATCGCTCCCGGGGATCGGCATCTCATCGTGGTGCGCGACGGTGCCCGCTATCAGTGCCGCTTGAGCGACGGCGAGTTGGTGAATCGGCACCGCCCCTCGGTGGACGTGCTGTTCCGTTCCGTGGCGCAAAGTGCCGGACGAAATTCGATCGGCATCATGCTGACCGGCATGGGGCGCGATGGCGCCGAAGGCATGAAGGAAATGCGGGACGCCGGCGCGTCGACCATCGCCCAAGACGAAGCGACCAGTGTGGTATGGGGCATGCCGGGCGCGGCCTGGCAAATTGGCGCGGCGCAGTCGCTGCATCCGCTGACGCAGATTGCCGCGCGCACATTGGATCTAGCGGGCGCTCCAGTTGACGCATTGCAGCGTAAGACTCAAACGGCCTAGTGGAATACCCGAATCGCTTCAAGATCGTCCTGCAGGCGCCGATGACCTCCTCAGACAACTGTCGCCGCAACCCCCGTTTGGAGCTCCATCGATGAAAATTCTGATCGTTGACGATTCCACTGCCATGCGCATGATCGTCAAGAAAACGCTGCGCCTCGCCGGATTCGAAGGCCACGACATTACCGAATGCGAGGACGGCGTCAAGGCACTGGCCGCCATCAAGACGTCGAAACCCGATCTCGTGCTTTCCGATTGGAACATGCCCAACATGACGGGGCTGCAATTGTTGGAGGCCCTCTCTGCCGACGGCGTCAAACTGACCTTCGGATTCATCACCACCGAAGCGACCCCGGACATGCGCGCCAAGGCAATCGGCGCCGGCGCGAAATTTCTGGTCTCCAAGCCGTTCACGCCGGAGTCGTTCAAAGAACAGCTCGGCGCCCACATTCGCTGAAGCGCCGGATCCCAAGGCGTCGCAGCGCACGAATAGTCATTGTCACCGTCAATTACATAGTCAAGTGGATCACTGGAGATTGAAATGAATTTTGGCAAATCCGTCGGAACACGCTTGATGATCGCATTCGCCGGCGTGATCATCGTCTTTTCCGTCGCCATCGCTCTCAGCATCAGCCGTCTGGCCGCCTTCAATTCGTCGGTAAGCGACATCACGGGCCGTCAGCTCGACAAAGTCCTGCTGGCCCAATCCTGGCAGGATGCCATTTCCGAGGGAATGCGCCGCTCCCGCAATTTGCTGATCATGGACGACAAGGCGGAAATCCAGAACGAAATCGCCAAGATCCATGCCTTGTCGGAGAAACGCGCAAAGGTCGCCGAACAATTGACAGCCGCGGTTCAATCGCCGGAAGGCAAGGCCTTGGTGAAGGACGCGCTGGATGCGCGCAGCGCGCTGATAGCGTTCGATGATGAGTACCTGCGCGAAGTCCAGGCCGGCGATATCAAGGCGGCCAAGGATACTCTGATGCAGAAGTCGCGCCCTGCGCAGATGGCAGTCGTCGCGGCATTGGAGAAAATCAACGAGCATGAAGAGGCGAATATCCACGCGCGCGCAGACGAGGTCGCCGCGTCCTACCGAAGCACCCGAACGCTCCTGATCCTGCTTGCATTGGGTGCGGTGGCGGTGGCCGGTGTCCTCGCCTACCTGATCACCCGCGCCATCAAGAAGCCGTTGAACCACGCGGTAGAGGTGCTGGCCGAAATCGAAAAAGGCAATTACTCCAGCACAGTCACGGTCAGCTCGAAGGACGAGATCGGCCAGGCGCTGCTGGGCTTGCAGCGCATGCAAACCACGCTGCGGGAGCGCACCGAGAGGGACCATGCCGCAGCAATGGAGAACGCGCGGATACGTACGGCGCTCGACCGGGTGTCGGTGGGGACAATGCTGGGGGACACGGAGGGGAAGATCATTTATGTGAACGATGCGCTGCAGTCGCTGTTTCGCCATCAGGCGGGCGAGATCCGCAAGCAGGTGCCGGCGTTCGATCCGGCGCAGCTGGTGGGCAGCTCCTTTGACATGTTTGGGCAGATCCCTTCGATGCAGAGGAGTTTTCTCGCCGGCCTGAGCAGCGCGCATACCGCGGATGCCAAGATGGGCAACGCGAGTCTGCGGATCGTGGCCAATCCGGTGGTGGACGGGACGGGCAAGCGGGTCGGCACGGTGGTGCAGTGGCTGGACCGGACACAGGAAGTGGCGACCGAAGAGGAAGTGCAGACGATCGTAAGCAAGGCGATCGAAGGCGACTTGACGGTGCGCATTCGCGAGGAGGGCAAGGAGGGCTTCTTCAAGACGCTCGCGGGCGGCATGAACCGGCTGCTGACGAACATGGCCGATGTGGTGCGCAGCATGGCGCGGGCGGCGGCCGAGGTGCGTACCGGATCGGAGGAGATTTCGCGCGGCAATGCGGATTTGAGCCAGCGCACCGAGGAGCAGGCTTCGAGTCTCGAGGAGACGGCCTCCTCGATGGAGGAGATGACCTCCACGGTGAAGAACAATGCGGACAATGCGGCGCAGGCCAATCAGCTGGCCTCGGCGGCGCGCGAGCAGGCCGAACGGGGCGGCTCGGTGGTGGGCGCGGCGGTGACCGCGATGGGCGAGATCAACGCCTCCTCGAAGCGCATTGCTGACATCATCGGCGTGATCGATGAGATCGCGTTCCAGACGAATCTATTGGCGCTGAATGCGGCGGTGGAAGCCGCGCGGGCCGGCGAGCAGGGCCGCGGCTTCGCGGTGGTGGCCTCGGAGGTGAGGAACTTGGCCTCGCGCAGCGCCCAGGCGGCCAAAGAGATCAAGACGTTGATCCAGGACTCGGTGGGCAAGGTGACGGAGGGCACCAAGCTGGTGGACGAATCCGGCAAGGCGCTCGCCGAGATCGTGGTGCGGGTGAAGAAAGTGACGGATGTGATGGCCGAGATTGCCAGCTCCAGCCGCGAGCAGGCCTCGGGGATCGAGCAGGTGAACAAGGCGATCACGATGATGGACGATGTGACACAGCAGAATGCGGCGCTGGTGGAGGAGGCCTCCGCGGCGGCGCAGGCGCTGAGCGAGCAGGCCTCGAACTTGACGCAGCTGATCTCGCGCTATCGGGTCGGGGAAGGCGCGGCGGAGACGGTGCACGCGGCGGCGCAGGCTTCGGCCGCGGCCCCGGCGGTCGAGCGTCGCGCGCCGACGCGCCCGATGACCGGCAAGAAGCGTACCACGGCGGTCCCCGCCGCCCCCGCGCGCGCCGCCAACGGCGCAGCCGGCGCCGAGGAGTGGAAGGACTTCTAGCTCAGCAGGCGCGGTACGACGGATACCCTCTCTTGACGCAGCTCGCCCGTTGGGCCGTCGCCCTGTCCATCAGCGCCGTCGGGACTTGCACGTCCACACATTGCGAGGCAGCCGATGAAGTCGCGGTCACCCCGTACCGCCCTACCGTATCGACGCCCGCCGCGCTGTCGGCGACCGGTTGGATAGAGGTCGAGTTCGGTTTATTGAACTCCAGCGGCGGAGCGCCGCCGCCGCGCGACAGTGCGCCCTACGTGATTAAGCTCGCATTCTCCGAAAATTGGGGCGTGCGAATCGGCGGCGAACTCTGGGTGCGCGACACCGGAGCGAAAGGCCGGAACATCGACGGCATCGGGGACACGGCTTTCGTCTTGAAGCGCAGATTCGCGGTCAACGAGCAATCTGCGTTCGGTCTCGAGTGGGGCGTGATGTCGCCGACGGCGCCGGCCGGTTTGCACGGCGGCAGCGGCGGCACCGACTACGGCGTGAACGCGATCTACAGCACGGATTTTGCAGCGGCATTTCACACCGACATCAACTACAGCGTCACGCGCGTAGGGTCGGCGGCAGGCGGCGCAAGCCGGGATCTCGCGTTGTGGGCTGCGGCCCTTTCCTATGCCGTCAATCCGCAGTGGGGCCTGACCGGCGAACTGTCGGGCACTCAGCAGAGCGGCGCCGAGCCAACACGACAATTGCTGCTGGCGGCTACCTACAGTCCATACAAGCTAATGACCTGGGACTTCGGCGTCGCCCGCGGCATCACCACCGCCACGCCCTCGTGGTCGGTATTCGCGGGCTGCACTTTCCTCGTATCCCGGCTCTGAACGATCGTTTTGGCGGGTACCGGCACGTCTCTACGGCGGTGCTTCTTCGAATCCCGTCAGCACATTCACCACGTTGACGCCGATTTCGCCCACCGCATAACCGCCTTCGAGAACGAACAGCGTCGGCAGTGCACAAGCGCCGATCATCCGGCCGTAAGCCGAGAAGTCCGCGGATCGAAGGCGAAAGAAGCTGATGGGATCTTCGGCGAAGGTATCCACACCCAACGATACGACCAACGCGTCGGCGCGAAAATTCGCGATGCAAGTCAGCGCAGCCCCGAGTGCGTCCTGCCACGCGCCAAATTCCGTGCCCGGGGGCAGAGGAAGATTCAGAGTGAACCCGGCACCCGCACCCATTCCCGTTTCGTCGGCGTAACCGGAAAAGTACGGAAAGGCGTCGGCGGGGTCGCCGTGCAGCGAGGCGTAGAGCACGTCCGGGCGGTCATAGAAGATATCCTGGGTGCCGTTGCCGTGATGAAAATCGACGTCGAGGATGGCAACGCGTGCCGCGCCCGCATCACGGAGATATTGGGCCGCGATCGCCGCGTTGTTCAAGAAGCAGTAGCCGCCGTACAAGTCGCGCGCCGCGTGATGTCCCGGGGGCCGGCATAGCGCAAAGGCGCCGCGCGCGCCTTCCTTGATCTGCGATGCGCCCGTCAGGGCCACATCGGCCGCAGCGCGCGCCGCTTCCCAGGTGCCGTGGCTGATCGACGTTTCGCCGGCCATCGCGTAGTACCCGAGTTTTCCCGTGATGCTGTTCGGGCGCCGTTGGGTCATGCGCCGCGCGGGCCAGCAATCGGGTATGGCTTCCCCGCGATTGCCCGCGGCCACCCATTCGTTCCAAGCCTGCTTCAAGAATTCGATGTACTCGTGGTCATGAACGCGCAGCAGCGGCGCCGCGCCGAAACTCGCCGGGGCGATCACCCGGCCGACGCGCTCCGTTTGGATCCGTTCGAGAACGATTTGCGCACGCTCGGGCGACTCATGCGGGCGAACCAGTTCGCCGCCGTAGAGCTCGGTGCGCGGATGGCGCAGCACATGATCCGCCGAGAAAACCGTGATCACTCACTCGTCCCCGCAGGACACCCATTCGGAAGATGCATGGGCCGAAGCGTATAGACACAAGTCAATATGTCAAGAACCGGCTCCCAGTCACCGTACGGGCAGTACCGACTGGTTGGCGGCCGCCGCCGACGCTAACGTACTTCCCGAGGATAGACAGGGAGATACACTTGATGCAAGGTTCCCATGACGCGAAACCGGCCATGCTCTTCAAGAGGGAGCGCAAGCCGCGAATTCGTATCGTACTGGTCGAAGACCATTCGATCATGCGCGAATGCCTCAGGGCGCTGCTAGAAGTGGATCCGGAATTCGATGTCGTCGGCGAATTCAAAAATGTGGAAGAGGGTCTGGACGGCATTCGTGATTTGCAACCCGATATTGTGCTTACCGATCTCGCGCTTCCCGGCCGGTCGGGCATCGATCTTCTCGGTGAGGTCAATCGAATTTCCCCCCTGACGCGCAAACTGGTGCTGACGGCGCATGACAACATTCAATACGTAGGCGCCGCGTTGGGCGCGGGCGCGGACGGCTATGTACTGAAGAGTGCAAGGGGCCATGAGCTGATGCGGGCGATTCGCGCCGTGTCCTCGGGTCAGAGGTTTCTGTGCAAGGCAATCGCCGCGGAAATGGCACCTGATTCTGTCACGGGCGGCCGAACGCATTCTGTTCCGGCGGCTGCGCGTCCCATTACCAAACGCGAGCGCGAGGTCCTGACGAGCGTCGCCGCCGGAGACACCACCAAGGTGATAGCGCGAAACCTGGGCGTGAGTCCGAAGACCGTCGCGAAGCACCGTGCAAATTTGATGCGCAAGCTGCAGCTGCACAATGTCGCCGCGATCACCACATTCGCAATTCGAAACGGCTTGACCGCCGGCAGGCCACACGGCCCGGTCGCGGTGCCGCACTTTCTCTCGTCGCTGACCTGAAGTTCCCTCATTTTGCACGCCAGCGTCGATCGCAAAACGACTCCGATCCCTCGACTACAGAACAACTAAGGGCCGTCATCCGCCCCGCTGACCGAAGAGCCCACAAGGCACTTATCGGAACCGCGTGTAGCCGTTCGCCGAAGGGTGCTTCGGCCAATTGAAGCCCTCCGCCCGAGGCAATCTCGATCGAATCAGTGACGCAAGTCACGTGCGCTTTCCCACCTAGACCCTCAAAAATACTCTCAAACCCGCATAACAGGGGGGTTCGGACTCATTTACCGCACCCACTCGTCGCACCGAGGATGGCGTCACGAAAAACTCGAATTGAAATTTCGAGGGAGTTCACGAGGTTAAAAAAAGCAAGGGCGCGATGCTTTCCATGAGAACAGGCGATCCGTTTCGGGCGCCGCTGATTTTTGGAGAGTGGATCGCCCTTACGTGGTGGTTTAGGTGGTTTACAGGCGCATGCGCAAACAGGCGAGGCGGGAGGTCACATGATTAAAACAAGTCATCTGTGGGGCGGGTTACCCGCGGTTTTATTGGCCCTGGCGGCGCTACCGGTGGGTGCGCAGTCGTTTCGGGTGCAGTGCCCGACTCGCGGCACATCCCTTCATCCCTTGCAGAATCCCGCAATGGATCAGAGTGACACGAATTTAATTACGACGCCGGGCGCTATCAAGTGCCAGGAGATCGGCGGCGGAGATGGTTTCGCCACGATGGGCGACGGTCATCAGATCTACCTTTTCGGATTCGCGCCGCTGTCCGGATTGGGGGACCCGAACCCTCTAGCCCGAGTACCCGGAATTCTAACCGGCGATCCCGGAACCGAGACGCCGGACGTTTTCAATTCCACCGACACCGCAGAAAGTCGACGCGCCAGAGTGGAGCCGGCCGACATCATGAACAACGGCGTGCTCTACAGCAACGCGCCGGCGCCGTTGATTGCCATCGATGAGGACGACGAACTGTTCCTCACCTTGAGCAACGTCGGCCAAATCATGCGGCCCGACTTGTTCGAGCAACACACGGTCCACTTTCACGGTTATCCCAACGCATCGTCCTTTTTCGACGGTGTGCCCGATGCCTCCGTGGCAATCAATATTGCGGGCAGCTTCACGTACTACTACACGGCTCCCGATGCGGGAACCTATTTCTGGCACTGCCACATCGCACCTCCCGAGCATTTGCAGATGGGCATGGTAGGCCAGTTGTTTGTGCGGCCGCGGCAAAACCGACTAACCGCATCTGACAACCTCTACAACTCATTGAAGTCCGCGAACATTGCGAATGCTTTGAAGGTGAATGGCGCAACGGATGGCTCGTGCTCCGACATTCTATGCACCGGTGCCACGCCGCTCCCTGCCACGGCCTCGGCGGCGACCGGTGGTGCCAAGTACGCTTACAACGACGGTGACGGGTCGACCCAGTACGACGTCGAGGTGCCGATTCAGATCATGGGATTCGATCCAAATTTTCACTTCGTCGGTATGACCTTCAACCCCGAAGCGTTTGCCGACATGAAGGACAAGTACTTCCTCCTCAACGGTCGAAGCTATCCCGATACCATCAATGCCAATGTGGACAATCGCGGCAGGCCGGGTACCGTCGGTACGGTGCCAAACGGTCCGTTGGCGACTCAAGGATCCGACGGCGCCTCGCGCCCATCCCAACCGCTGCACGCGCTGATTACGCTCGACAAGACGAACGGTCCGAAGCGCGCGCTGCTGCGCATCTCGGATTTGAGCGTCACCGAACACACGACGCTGGCCACGCTCGGGATTCCGATGCAGGTGATCGGGCAGAACGCCCGGCTGCTGCGCGATACGGCCGGCAACAATCTGTACTACCAAACGAACTCGGTCACTCTCGGCGGCGGTGAATCCACTGACGTGATTCTCGACTCGGCGGGTGTGCCCGACGGCACCTATTTTCTCTACAGCACCAATCTCGATCATCTGTCGAATGATGCCGAAAATTTCGGCGGCCAGATGACCGAGATCGTCGTCAAAAATTAGGAGATCGATAATGAAATGCTCGGCGACGAAAACTCTTGGTGCAGGTAGTGTGTTGGTGAAACGCGCTTCGGCCGCGATCGGCCTGTTGGTTCTCGCGAGCGGTGCACAGGCCGCTGTGCACGGCATCAAGGGACCGACCTTCAACCTTACCGCGGCGGCCGGCTACATCACTCAGCCGGATGGCGCGCGAATCTATAGTTGGGGCTACGGTTGCGACGGCGCGCCCGCAGGCTATCTGCCCGCGCAAGCGGCCGGCTCGTGTCCGCAAATGCAGCTGCCTGGGCCTACCCTGATCGTCACGCAGGACGACGTAGTCACCGTCACATTAAAGAATTTACTTCCGGCGGTGGCAGGCCGAACGTCGATCGTATTCCCGGGAATGGATGTCACGTCCCCCGGCACGACCGGTGGTCTGCTGACCAAGGAAGCCGTTAACGGCGGGACCGTCACCTACACGTTCACGGCCGGCAAACCCGGTACCTACGCATACTACAGCGGTACCCAAGCCGACTTGCAGATCGAAATGGGCCTCTCGGGCGCGATCATCGTCCTGCCGAATGGGGCCGGTGCCACGGCTGCCGCATGCAAGCCGAAAGGCCCATATTCTCTCGCTGCCTCCGCCTATGCACACAAAGATACCTGCTACGACCGCGAGTACTTGTTCGAGTTCAGCGAGCTGAGCTCGAAGATCCACGAACAGGTCGAAACGCAGGTCACCGCCTGTTCGGCGGCCTCCTGCCCGCCGATCACGGTGGTCACGGAGCCATATCATCCGAATTATTACCTGGTGAACGGTCGCTCGATGCCGGACGACATGGATGCCGCGTATTCGACTTCGTATCCGAACCAGCCCTACAACGGCAACCCGCACATGCATCCGGGCGAGAACGTACTCATGCGCGTCATTGGCCAGGGTCGATGGCAGCATCCGTTCCACTTCCACGGCAATCATGCGCGTGTTCTCGCGCGGGACGCGAGCCTGATTCTGGCTAGTACCGGAACCACACCGCCGACCGCGACGACGCCGTTGGCGGGCCCACTATTGTTCACGATCGCGACCGTGTCGGGTCAAACGGTCGACGCAATCTTTACCTGGACGGGTCAAGGGTTGAACTGGGATGTGTACGGCACCCAACCGCATAAATGCAACGGCAGCGATCTGCCGACCATTCCCGGCGCCGCCAGCGCGCAATCGGCCGGCTTCGATCCGGGCACGCATGAATACTGCGGTGACCACGGCAAGCCGATCCCGGTCACGCCGCCCGACCCGAGCATCGTCGTCAACGGCCAATGGTACGCGGGTACGCCCTATCTGGGACTTCAGGATGTCGGCAATCAGACTCCCGAAGCGCCCGGCACCTTGAACCAGAACCCACAAGGCGGCTACGCCTACATGTGGCACTCGCACAACGAACGCGAGATCACCACCAACGACGTCTTTCCGGGCGGAATGATGATGATGCTGCTGATCGATCCCTATTCCTGGACCATCGACGAAACGCTGTAACGCGACAACGGGACAAAGAAGTTATGAACACCAATTATTCCAAAGTGATTATGCGCACGGTCGCTTCCGTTTCGCTGCTGGTCGCTGCGGGCATTGCCTCAGCGGCCACGGTCAACGTCAATCTGACGGCGCAGCGAATGTCTGCGACCTTGCCTGATGGGAACTCCGTGGCGATGTGGGGCTACTGCAATACCGGCAGCTGCACCTCCGCTTGGGCACCGGGCCCGACCATTGTCGCTGCGCCCGGCGATACGTTGACGATCAGTCTGACCAACAGTCTGCCGATACCCACATCGATCGTGATTTTGGGCCAGTACGGCGGCGGTCTCGGCGTTCCGGCTCGCATGGACAGTCCGGTCCACGCACCGCAGACGCAGACGACATGGCCGGGTAACGGCGATGGGACGGCGGCGTTCACACCGCCGGCGCAGGGCAAGCGGGTGAGTTCGTTTGCGACGGAAATCGCCGCGAGTGCCACAACCGCACTGACCTGGAACAACCTCAAACCCGGCACCTACCTGTACGAGACGGGAACATTGCCGTCAATTCAAGCGCCGATGGGCTTGTACGGCGTGCTGGTCGTCACCCAGGCGCCAGTGCCTGCCGATCCCGCGAACAGTGTTGCACTTGTTCCAGGCAATGCCTATCCGGGTAGCGCGTTGAACGCCGTTCCCTACGACTCCGACACGTCGCTGCTGTTCAGTGAGATCGACCCGGTGCAGAACAAAGCGGTGGAAGCTGCGGCGGTATACGCCGGCACGCTCGCCTCAGCGGATACAGCCGCGTGGTTGAACAAACGCTTCGACGATGCGAGTTGTTTACCCGCTACGCCTTGTTTGCCCGCGGCGGTGAATTACACGCCGACCTATTTCCTCATCAACGGCCAGACCTTCGACAAGACGGCACCGCAGAAATCTGCGGTCGCGGTCGCTGGCGACAATTCGGCGCACGGTGCATCTGCAACCGGCAATGTCCTCGTTCGATTGGTGAACGCCGGGTTGCGCACGCATATCCCATCCATCGTCGGTTTGCCGATGTCCATCGTCGCCGAGGACGGCAACGTCGCGCCCGGCAAGGCAAAGCTGCAGAACGAAGTGCTGCTCACCGCGGGCAAGACGCACGATGTCCTCGTCACGCCGCCGAGCACCACGACCACACCCGCCGCCTACATTTCCGCTATTTACCCGATGTTCGATCGGCAATTGAGCCTCAGCACGGCCAATCAATCCGATGGCGGTATGCAGGGCTTCTTGCAGGTTGCCAGCGCCGGCGCCACTGCGGGAGCCGGAGCCCTTCCGGCTGCCGTGACGCCGACCGCGGTCAACGATACATTCAACGTGCCGCTCAGTGCCGCGATCAATGGCAACGTGAAATTGAACGACATCGCCGTGGCGGCCGTGGCTCTTGTCGTTCCGCCGGCTCACGGTTCTGTGGCGCTCAATTCCGATGGCAGTTTCGTTTACACGCCGGCCAGCGGCTACAAGGGTACAGACTCCTTCACCTACAACGGCAACAGCGGTACGGCCAGCTGCTCGGATGGAACCACCGTAACGGGGGCACCCTGCGTTGCGACGGTGGCCCTGAAAGTTGCGTCCCTTGGCACGGGTGACGCGCCGATCGTCTCGGCTGACGCCTATATAAGCACCATTTCGACGAAATTTAGTTCATCGCGGCCCGGCGTGCTGGCCAATGACATCGATCCGAGCGGTTATCCGCTGACCGCGACCAACGCAGTTGGCGTTGTCTCCGGCTTGACACCGGCCTGCGCAACGGTAGCGCTCAATGCGGAAGGTTCATTCTCGGCAATCCCGCCGCCGGGCGCCGCGTCCTGCGCCTTTACTTATCAAGCCAAGAACTCGCAAGGCACCGTCAGCGCCGCGGCTTCCGTCACAATCACCTTTGTCCCCGCCGGCATGATGGCGGGTCTCAATGTCACTGTGTTTGATCCCGCCAACAACGCACCCATCACTGACTACCGCTGGATCATCCAGGAAGATCTGACGTTCAAAGTCGACCCGACGGGAACGCCGTCGATCAGCACACGCACTCTGGGCACCAGTTTCCACCGCAGCCACATGCCCGTGGTCGCCACCGGCTGCGTCGGGCCCGTGAGCTGCGGCAGCGGGCAGCTAGGCCGGATCTCCGACACCGGAACCGGTACGGATACGAACACCGGTCTCAACGGCACTCTGGGGGTGCGGCACTTGTTGACCGACTCGGAGGCGCTGGCGTTCCAGGTGACACCGGGCCGGGCCGTTCTCGATCCCGCCAAGCATTACTACCTCTCGATCCTGCCGGGCGACATCGCGAATCCTTTCAACACTGGGTTCTCCAAATCGCCCACAGACCCGGCCAACGCCACCTGTCAACAGGTGACGACGGGGGCGACCGCCACCGGACAGCCAGTTCCCTTCTGCGGGCACGGGATCGGC
>Ga0137412_10000425_pt1 | contig 29243 bp, 18 predicted proteins | sample CZODoug2_1_16fun_FD_122160 | JGI IMG/M metagenome (GOLD analysis project Ga0137412, IMG submission 122160) | Vadose zone soil fungal communities from Angelo Coast Range Reserve, California, USA - CZODoug2_1_16fungal (Hybrid Assembly) | ecosystem: Environmental > Terrestrial > Soil > Vadose zone...
GCCGTCCTCGAAGAAGTCAATTTCGATACGATTCCCACACGCGTTATCGTCCTGACGGCTGCGGAAGACGATCGCGATGTTGTCCGCGCCATGCGTCTTGGCGCCCGTGGCGTCGTCCTCAAACAATCCGCCACCGACCTTCTCGTAAAAAGCATTCACAGTGTTCATGCTGGCGAAATCTGGCTCGACAACCGTATGACCGCCGAAGTCATGAAGGCCTTCGCGAAGTCTTCCGAGTCCGGCCCGCGTCGCGAGAAGCCCTTGCTCAGCGACCGCGAAAAAGAAATCGTGCAGCTCGTCGCGCAGGGTTTTCGCAACAAGGAAATAGGCGAAAAGCTCTTCATCTCCGAACAAACCGTCAAGAACCACCTGCACAATATCTTCGACAAACTCGGCGTCTCCGACCGCCTCGAACTCGCGCTGTACGCCATCCACCACCGGCTGATTGATCAATCGTAAGTGCTTCCCGGTTCTAACGGGAAGAGCGAGTTGTGCGGGCCCCACCGCTCGGCCCGCCATCCATCACCGCCTCATTAACCATTTCGAGGCATTTTCTTTTTGTACGGACGCAATAGATTGCGCCCCTAATTCGTTAAGCCCCATGCCTGCTCCCCGCTTGTAACGATATGCAGGGGGATTAAGGTTTTTACCCTAGCAGCCATTGGGGTATTTACCTGCTATCGTTTGCACTCCGTGGTATCTACATTCTCCCGCGTCCCCCAGGCTAGAAAAGTTCTTCTTGAATCGGTTGCGTGGGTGGGATTATGCGATTGCAAATACCCAATTTTCGTCTTTGCGTCTTCGTTCTCGCCTCCCTCATACTTCTAGCTGGTGTTGGCAATGCCCAGGAGAAACCAAAGTCCGCGTCCAGCGAGACACCGATAAGTAGGCCGCAAGTCCTGGCCGCTAAAAAGCAGACCACACCTGCAGCGTCCAACGATAACCGGGACGACCTCCACAGAGCTCCGGCCACCGAAGCGGACAAAGATAGCGCTGAACAAATTCGCAAACGCGACGAATGGTTTTACAGGCAACGCAGTTCTGTAAATGGCCGCATTCCCGCCGGCGCGCGCTTTAAGGCGTTCCGACACATGCAGCGAATGATGGAAGCGGAAGGCAAGTTGGTCCTGCGTCCAGACCACTCTTATGCCGAAGCCGCTCCGCAATCTTGGCTCTCCCCCCAGGGCGCGGTTACCTCCACCTGGGCTTCCATCGGGCCTGCTCCCACGACCGGAGGCTTCTTTTCGCCAGTTACCGGCCGGGTCATGACCATCGCGGTCGATCCTTCCGATACGACGGGGAATACCGTACTCATAGGCGGCGCGATGGGTGGCATTTGGCGCTCCACGGATGCGGGCGTGACTTGGACCCCTGTCGGTGACCAAAACCCTTCTCTCGCGATGGGCTCGATTGCCTTCGCGCCCTCGAATCAGTCCGTTGTTTATGCCGGCACTGGTGAGTCTTCTCTCGGCTTTGACACCTACTATGGGGCGGGTGTTTTGAAATCCACGGATCACGGGCTGACGTGGACCCAGACGTGTACGGTAGCCGGGCCCACATGTCCCTTCATTGGGCCTTTTACGGACGGCTCAGAATTCGGTCCAGGCTTCGGCTTCCTCAATTTCGGCGGGGCGCACATCAGCTACGTTGCCGTGAATCCGGTCAATTCCAACATGGTCCTGGTCGGAGCGCATTTCATCGAGGAGGGGCCGAAGGAAGGCGTCTACTGTTCCGATGATGGCGGCAGCACCTGGACCAACATATTGCCGGACCAGATGTCCACCTTCGTTGGGTTTGCTTCTTCCGCCGTCGCGTACGCGGCTTTTGGCAACCTTTTTGGTAGTTCTGCCGGTGCGCCGAATGGAAATGGAATTTACAAAGCGACGGCCATTGGCTCGGCGTGCTCGACCATACATTTCGCGCGCTTAACCAGCGCAACTTTGCCTCTGCAATCCTCCATGGGCCGAATCGATCTTGGAATCGCGTCCAGCGACACCTCTGGAAACACCGTCTATGCCTCCATAGCTGATGCCTCCCTGGATTCGACCACCGGCTTCTCCCGAGGGTCGAGAACGAATCTCGGCGTTTTTCTCACCACCAACGGCGGCACTTCCTGGGTTCCAACCACCGCCCCAGATGTATGCCAGTTCCAGTGCTGGTACGACAATGTGATCAAGGTCGATCCCAACAACAAAAACATCGCCTTCTTCGGCGGCGGTGCCGTTCGCGATTCCAGCGGGAACTTCTCTTGGGTTGTGCGCACCCAAGATGGCGGCATCACTTGGTCTTCCGTGATTCCGAATCTGCCAGGAGGCAGTGCGGGTCTTCCTCATGTGGACAATCACGCCATTGCTTTCGTCAAGCTGTCGACTGGCAAAGTGCGCATGTATCTCGGCAACGATGGCGGCGTCTGGCGCACCGATGATGCCGAAGCCTCAACTGTCACCTGGACAAACCTGAACAATCCATCCCTCACTCTTACGCAGTTCTATCCTTCGATGTCCTTCAGTCCTTCCTCCCCCACCATCGCTTTTGGCGGCACGCAAGACAATGGCAGCCAGAACTATCAAGGCGGAACGAGCTGGGTGGACAATCAACTCTGTGGTGATGGGGCCTCGTCTGCCGTTGATTCAGTGATTCCCAGCACCGTGTACATTGGCTGCGGGACCGGCGCTCCCGTCAACGCCTCTTACCAGAATGGCGCAATCGGGACTTTTTCTCCTGCGGTCAATGGGATCAATCTCTCGGACTTCTCCAGTTTCATCCCTCCGCTGGTGACGGATCCAAACGCCGCAAACGTTCTTTATTTCGGTACGACCAAAATCTATCAGTCCCTCGACGCCGGCAACAACTGGACTCCCATTTCATTCGATCTTGCCAACGGATCGAGTGGCGATTGGCTCAACACCGTCGCTGTCATGCCCGGGAATTCCAGTGTCGTCTATGCCGGGCTCAACAATGGCCAGGTTTTCTTCGGCAACAACGTAGCAATTCGCCAGAGTGGCTTTGCGAATTTTACGGCGGTCAATAATGGATTACCGCCCCGCGCGGTTACCGCCATTTCTATCGAACCTTCGGACCCATCTGGCAAGACTGCTTACGTTGCTTTCTCTGCCTTTTCTTTTGTCGGGACCGACCCCTTTGGCATTTCGATCAACGATCCGCGCGGCCACATCTTTAAGACGGTCGACAATGGGAATACCTGGACCGACCTGAGCTGTTCTACAACTAACTGCTCAACACCGGGCGCCAGCGATCTCCCAAACATTCCCGTGAACGACCTTGTTCTCGATCCCGACGTTCCCAACACCCTGTACGCTGCAACTGATCTTGGCGTCTTTGTCGGTGACTGTTCAGCGATGCCTTGCACGTGGACCACCGTAGGCTCTGGCCTGCCTCGCGTGGCCGTCATCTCCTTGCGGCTTCATCAAGCGTCTCGCACACTCCGTGCCGCCACGCACGGTCGCGGCGCTTGGGAAATCGACCTGAACAACTTTTCGTTCAGCGGGCCGCACATCTCCTCGGTCTCGCCCACCTCCGTCAGCGCGAACGGTGCGCAATTCGCTCTTACCGTTAATGGTTCGAGTCTCACAGGCGGGACCATCCAGTTCGGCAATACCGCTCTTGTGCCCACGGGCACGCAATCCGACGCCTCCTTGTCCGGAACTGTGCCGACCTCTCTGCTTACCGCCGGCACGGTGCAAATCACCGTGAAAACCTCCAGCGCCACAAGCAACTCTCTTCCATTCGCAATCATGGCGCTCACGCCCACGCTCACCAGTCTAAACCCTGCGAGCACGGCGGTTCAGACGCCAACTCCAACTACGAACGTGGCTATGCAGTTGACTGGCACCGATTTCTCGACCAACGCCAAAGTACTTTTCAACGGCGCACAGAACGGCATCCCCACCACTTTCAATAGCAGCACTAGCCTGACCGCGACTCTGCCGGCCGCCCTCCTCGGTCCTTTCGGAAGCACCAATGACATTTCCGTTCTCAATACGCCGCCAGGTGGAGGTCAATCCAAGCGGGTTACTTTCAAAGTCGCTGCTCCGCCGCCACGCAACGACACTTTTGCGAACGCCATCAACATCACTGCCTTCACTTTCACGGATGTACAAGATTCCTCAGGCGCAACCACAGAATCTACGGACCCCACTCCACCCTGCGCGACGCAATTCACCAGCGCGCAAGGAAACACTGCCGGTCATCCCAACGGTGTTTACAATACCATCTGGTACAACTTCACCCCCATCGTTTCTGCAAATCTCAATGTGGACACCATTCAAAGCTACTATGATACTGTTCTGTCCATCTGGACTGGCCCTGCCGGAAGCCTCGTAAACGCGGCGTGCAACGATGACTGGAACCCCGGCGTCACGGGTACATCACAGCTTCTCAACGTCGCACTTACTGCGGGCACTACCTACTTCATCATGGTCAGCTCTTTTGGTCCCCCCGACGCCAATCCAGTGGCTCTCGGCGGTGGCACCTTTTTCCATTTCTCCTTCAACGGTGGCTTGAGTCCCGCTCCTACGATCACTTCAATCTCTCCGACAAGCTCCAATTCCGGCGACCCAACCTTCACTCTCACTGTGAACGGCTCCAACTTTCTCAATGGGGCGATTGTTGATTTCAACGCCCAATTTACGGGCACCGCATTGGCCACGACTTTCGTTAGTTCCACGCAGCTCACGGCGGTAGTTCCAGCCTCCACAATCGCCTTGCCAGGCCCGTTTACTGTCAACGTCCTAAACCCACTGCCGACCGTAGGACCTTCCAACTTCGTGAACTTCACCGTCAACCTTGGCGTCTATCCGGTTCCCACGCTCACCTCCATCTATCCCACAACGATCATTGCTGGCTCTCTTCCCTTTAGCATAAACGCTTCCGGCACAAACTTCGCGCCTGGCGCTGTCATCAACTTCAATGGCGTCGCCAAGGCCACCACGCTTAACAGCCCTCAAAACGCCTTCGCCACAATCTCGACGGCTGATATCAGCACAGCGGGCACCGTTCAAGTCACGGTGAGCAATCCTACGCCCGGGGGCGGCCCCTCTGCGCCCCAGTCCTTCATCATCAGCCAGCCTACGGTGGTCCCTAGCATCACTTCAGTGAATCCGGCCACTGTCCCTGCGGGTATTCCCACCAACTTCACCATTAACGGCACTGGGTTTACACCGGGCGCTGCTCTGGACGTCGTTGGCTCTGGCGGCGGCTACTATAGCACCAACTTTATTAGCTCCACGCAGCTCTCCATACCAAGTTTTGCGGTGGGTGGCGTAGGTACTTTCCCCGTTTACGTCGTTGACGCGGCGCCTGCCGGAACTTCCACCGCTTTCAACCTTACCGTTACTCAGCCTCCTCCCCCGACGATTACTTCGATCAGCCCCACAACTGCCCAAACTGGTTCTTCACCTACTCTCACTATCACCGGGACCAACTTCCAGCCCGGAGCCAGTGTAATGTTCAACAGTTCGAGTTTCCCCGCTAACTTCACGAGTTCCACTCAACTGATGGCAGCCATTTCCTTGGGAGGGGTCGCTGCTGGTACTTACCCGCTCTCGGTAGTCAATCCCGTGCCCTCTGCCACCACGTCCGCTCCATTTAATTTCATTGTCACCGGTCCGCCCGACTTCTCCATCACTTCATCGGGCTCGACAAGCCAGACCGTCACCGCCGGCCAGACCGCCACTTTCACGAATGCAATCTCCGTGACCGCCCAGAGCGGTTTCTCTGCCCAGCTCAACTTGTCTTGCTCCCTGCCGATTGCAGCGACTGCGACCACGTGTTCCGTCAACCCAGCATCAATTCCCTCAGGAAGCGGAACCGCCACAGTTACAGTGACCACCATGGTCCGGGGCTTGGTACCTCTTTTGTGGCCCCGGGTGCGCTTCATTTTCTGGCCGCAATTCCTGCCTTTGTTTCTGCTCACGGTCCTGTTGAGTGCGCTTCTGCTGCGACTTGCTCGGACACGCCGCCAACGCTTTGCCGGAGCTCTCCCGCTCGCGATTCTTGTTCTTCTCCTGACGATGGGAGCGATCGGCTGCGGTAGCGGTGGCTACGCGCCACCTCCACCACCGCCACCCACGGGCACGCCCGCGGGCACCTACACTGTCACTGTGACCGCCACTTCCGGCACGTTGACGCACACCACAACTCTGACTGTTGTGGTTCAATAAATCTGCCCCAGAACTCTGTGAAGCACCCCCGCGCCACGTATCGGGCGCACGCTCACAATTCAAAACAACACGCAGGGTGCCCCAGGTTCGTCGTTGAACAAATCGGTAACTGAGCCGGGCTTAGCTCGTTTCCAGAAGCGTGCCTGGCTGGAGGACCGCCATCATGAAGCCGCTGCTGACTTGCCTGTTCGCTGTGTTTGCCTTCTGCATGGCGTGGAGAACCGCGGATTCCCGAGCCGCTATTCCGCCGGATCGCCAAATCGCCATCACCATTGACGACTTGCCTGCCGGCGCCGCGAATTCCATGTCCGCCGCGGCCATCACGGAGATGACCGCGAAATTGCTCGCCACTTTGCGGCAGCAGCAAATCCCTGTGGTGGGCTTCGTCAATGAAGGCAAGCTCTACAAGTGGGGTGAAGTAGACGAACGCATCAAAGTCCTCAACATGTGGCTCGACGCCGGTTTCGAACTGGGAAATCACACCTTCGGCCACACCTCCCTGAACAAAGCCGGTCTCAAGGACTTCGAAGAATCCGTCGTGCGCGGCGAAACCGTCACCCGCCTCTTGCTCGCGCAACACAAGATGAGGCTCCGCTACTTTCGCCATCCCTACCTGGATGTCGGCCGCGACGTGGAAACCCGCCGCGATGCCGAAGCCTTCCTCGTCGGGCGCGGCTATCGCCTCGCGCCCGTCACTATGGACGCCTGGGATTGGGCCTTCTCGCGCGTTTACGACGATGCCAAAAAACGCGCCGATACCGCGCTCCAGCAGGAAGTCGCCAGCGCTTATCTCTCTTATTCCGCCGCCATGTTTGATTATGAGGAGAAGCTCTCCCGCGACCTCATCGGCTACGAACCGAAACAAATTCTGCTGCTTCACGCCAATCCATTGGAAGCCGATCACATCGGTGAGTTGCTCGAGCTGCTTCGCAAGCGTGGCTATCGCTTCATCACCCTGGAGGATGCCCTGAGCGATCAAGCCTACGGTATGCCCGACACGTATGTCGGAGAAGAGGGAACTGGCTGGCTGGAGCACTGGGCCATCACGCGCGGTCGTCCTCCGCTCGGCGCTCCCGTCTTCCCGCCCGCCATCGCGCAGCGCTCCAAAGCCCTCCCGCCTCCCCCGGGCGAAACCCCTTCTGGCGGGCCGGCCAACCCCTGAAATCGTCGACGCGTCCGCACGGGGTGTGCCGAACTGGTCGGGACAAGTTTCGACTCGCCACCCCATATTCTGGTGTAAATATATATGCTTAGTTATAGTTAGCGGGATTCCCGGAAAGCGCTTTTTCTGCATCCTGGATGGGGTTCCCGCATCCCTTGGTCCCAGTTTTTCGACCCCGTTCTAGTACGTCGGTACTTCTTAGAGTTGAATCGATTTTGTATCCGGAGTCCTATTGTTCCCTGCGTCCCACCCAGATACACTTTTCCTTCGATGAGGAGGACTTCTTTGACTGGTTCCGAACGCCGCACTACCCAGCGCTTTTCCATGCGCCTGCCGCTCACTGTTCGTTGGACCACAGGGGCGGCCGTTGGTGAAACCAGCACCGAGTCACGGGACGTCAGCTCCCACGGTGTCTATTTCTTCCTTTCCAAGGATGTCAGGGAAGGCTCGCCCGTTGAGATTCTTCTGACTCTTCCCAATGAGATCACTCTGGCCGGACCCGTACGCGTCCGCTGCCTCGGCCGCGTGCAACGCACCGAGCCTCGCGAAGAAGGCGCCGTCGGCGTGGTTGCCGCCATCGAGCGCTACGAATTCCTTCGCGGTGACGAAGAAAAGTAGAAAGTTTCGGGAAGCCAAGTCCGCCGCTTCCTGGTTCACGGCCGCCCGATGTCTTGCGGCGGCAAAAAATCCGCAGGCTGAGCTTCCAACGGATTTACTACCCTGCGGCAACAAGATTTCTTGAACTGCTTTCTGCCCTAGCGGCGGGAATCATTCTTGAGCGGTTTCTTGGTCCTGCGTTAGGAAAGATTCTTGACGAGTTTCTTGCTCGCTCACTGCGGAGGCGGGCAGGATAAGCCGGGGTGCCTTGGCCCCTCAGCGAAGCTACCCCGGCACTGTTTTTTTGTAGCCATTCGAATCCGGCATTTTTTCCATTCCTCCCTTTCATCCGTGAATGTTTCGCACTAGCTGTATCCTCCGTGTTCGAATCCTCTCGCCTCGCTGGCCTCCAGTCCGCCCCCCGTTACCTCTGCGCCGCCTGTACTTGAGAGCAGGCGATTTCCACACTGCCGGTAGGAGAAGATGGAGACGGCCCAGCAGAGGCACGGCTGTAGACGGGGAATTCGAACCGTGCTTTGAATGCGAAGAATTCGAATGCCTTGAAAAGCGTGATGGCGCCAGCTCGAGAGGTTGAAGTGCGCAAGGATGCCCGAAAGTGGGCAGAGAGAGTAGGGGGAAATCGTTCGAATGGGCCTGGAAATAGACGCATTCAAAGAAATTGAAGAATTGAAGAGCGAAATCGCAACTGAGAATCCCGCCGCGGCGGACGTTTTGAGCGGGGGGGATTCCATTGGAATCTCGCTTCTCGATCTTGCCGAGATTCTGGACCAGCACAAAATCTGGGTGGAGTCGGGCGGGGAATCGGGCGTCAAGGCCGATCTCTGCGGCGTAAATTTGGCCAAAGCGGACCTGACGGGCGTGAATTTGCAGGGCGCGCACCTACACCGGACGAACCTTGCGGGCGCGGATCTTTCGATGGCAAATTTGCGGGGCGTAAGCCTGGTCCGTTCGAATCTGCAGAATGCGAATCTGCTGGGCACGGAACTGCGCGGTGCAAACCTGATGGGCGCCAACCTGTATGGCGCGGAAGGCCTGTGGTTTGGCCGGCTGGGAGGGACGAATCTTTTCGATGCGGTGCTTCCCGAATCGATTTCCGCGGTAGACACCTCGAAGGCGATCGGCGATGCGACGAAAATCGCGCGCTGGTTTTACTTTCTCACGGTGGGAGCGAGTCTGCTCTGCTGCCTGCTAATCGCCTTCACGACCGACGTGCGGCTGCTGCTGAATACCTCGGCGCTGCCCTTCATGCGACTGGGCAACGTGCTTCCCATGACTGGGCTTTATCTGGGTGGTCCGCTGGTTCTTCTGGCGCTTTCCCTGCGATTTCATTTTCTGCTGCTGAGGTTGTGGGGAAGCATGGCCGCGCTCCCTGCCGTTTTTCAGGATGGGCAAACGCTGGAGAAAGATGGCCCGTGGTACCTGATGGGGTTGGTGCGCAGACACTTCCGGTGGCAGGGGGAATCGCGCTCCGCGATGATCGCGTTCGAAACGGTGCTTTCGACGGTTCTGGCGTACTGGATTGTTCCCGCGACGCTCTTCCTCTATTGGCTGCGGTATCTGCCGCGGCAGGACTTCCGGGGGACACTACTGCATGTGTTTCTGATGACTCTGTCGGTGGCCACGGCGACGAGTCTGCCTTTTGTTGTGTCGCGAGTGCTTCGCCCGGGTGACATCCGTTTGCCAAAGTCGAAAAACATCCTACGAATGATATTGGGAACCACGCGCGCGGCACTGACGACGGCGTGCATCCTTTTTCTCTTTTCTCTTGGCGTGAACCGGGGATTGCCCTTCGACAGGAGCACGGCTGCGGAGGAATCCACGGCCGATGTGAGACGCTGGGCGGCAATGGTCTTTCAATCGGTGGGCTACCGCCCGTACGCGGATTTGACGGAAGCAACGCTCTCAACGCCTCCCCCCGCCGGTCGGGTATGGACGGACGAGACGGTGGAGAAAATATATGGCGCGCGGCTGAATCAGATGAATTTGCGGTTCGCGCGAGGGTACCGGGCTTTTCTGACCAATGCAAAACTGTGGCGCGCAAACCTTGAGGGGGCATATCTATCCGAGGCGGACCTGCGCGGAGCGAATCTGCGCGAAGCACTACTGCGCTCGGCAATTCTCGATCGCGCCCAACTGACGCACGCCGTATTGGTGTCCGCCAAGGCCACGGGTGCAAATCTGACGGCGTCGGATCTGCGTTTCGCCGATCTCTCTTACGGCACGTTTGAGAATGCGGTGCTTTCGAATGCGAAGGCTTCCGGGGCGTCGCTGTATGCAGTGAATTTGCGGAATGCGCAACTGCTGCGGACCGATCTTTCGCGCACGGACATGCGCGACACGAAACTCGAGCACGCGGTGCTCTCGTTCGCAAATCTAGAGCAGGCGGATCTGTCCTCCGCAAAGCTGGGGGAAGCGAACCTGACCGGCGCTATTCTGAAAGGGACCATCCTGCTGGACGCCGACTTGAAGAAGGCGGATCTGCGCGGAGCCTATTTGACGGGCGCGGTTTTGCGTGGCGTGGAACTCGATGGGGCGAACCTGGCGAGCGCGGATTTGCGGGGCGCTTCAGGAATCACGGCGGTGCAGGTTTGTTCCGCCCTGCATGGCCGCTCTGCCTTGCTCGACCCGGATCTGGCCGCCGAAGTGCAACTTCGCTGCGGATCTGCTCAGTAGTCCACAATCACCAAATTCGAACGAGGCGCGTGGTGGCGGTGTCTGGATAAATGAAGGCGCAGAACGCGCGCTTCAAGGAGGACACCACCATGAAACAGACCGGATTCGCCTTCACTTTGCTTGCCATTCTTCTCCTGAGCTGTGGCCCAGCGCAGGCGCAAAAGCCCGCCCCCCAGCCTGCACTTGTGACCCCAGCACCCGACCTATCGAAACTAAACATCGAAAAAATGCTGCAACAGGTGCAGGCGACGAACATTCATCCGAAGTCCCAAGAAACATCACCATTGCAGGTTGCGGCTGATTTTCTGCAACTGCGGCCCGGCCAGGTGAACGAGCTAGAGCAATTGTTGCAGGCACGCCAGACGACACTTGTACCGCTCTTTCAAACGGCACAAGCCCTGACCCAACAGCTGGCCGTTCTGCTGAATTCCGGCGGGAACCCGGCACAAGTGGGAATACTGGTGATCCAGATTCACGTGTTGCAGCAGCAGATGGCAGAAGCACAGCAGGCCTTTCTCGCGCAATTCGTGGCCATCCTCGACGCTGAGCAGTTGCAGAAACTACAGGCCGTGCAGGTTGCAGCTCAACTGCAACCGATTCTTCCAGCGTTTCAGCCGATTTTTCTCTTCTGATGTAAGAGGAGCGCAACAGGCCCGGCACAAGGACCCGGTAAGCGACTCGAATTGTTCGCCACGCACCGCGGATAAGGGTGCTATTTTCCTGAACGAAGGGCCGGGCCGCGTTGTCTATACGTAAAGGGGCAAGAGAGACGTGACAGGCGCGTGCGTGACTGCGTTGATTGCCAGAGCCGAAGCGCATAATCCCGAGGCGGGATTTGGCGAGCGCATTGCTGAGAATCAGCGGCGCGTTTTTCAGATCGCCTACGGCGTTCTGGGCAATTCCGCCGACGCGGAAGACGTCGCCCAGGAAGCGTTCTTGCGCGCTTATCAGAAGTTTGATTCGCTGCGCGAAAGGGAGAAATTCCGCGCGTGGGTGAACCGGATTGTTTTTCGGCTGGCTTTGAACCGCCAGAGGAGTTACCGGCGGAGGCTGGCGCGAGATACCGCCTGGCAGATCACTGAAACGCAGGGTGCGGTTGACGGAGCAAAAGACGCGGAGCAACGGGTGATGCTGGAACGGCTGCGGAGAGAAATAGAGCGCTTGCCGCAGAAATTCCGCAGCGTGCTGCAGCTTTCGCTGGTTGAAGAGATGGAGGCCGCGGACGTGGGCGCGGTACTTGGAATTCCAGCGGGGACGGTGCGGTCGCGGTTGCACACGGCGCGAAAAGTTTTGTTGGAAGTGATGAAATGAAGAGTGCATGCGAAAAATGGAAAGATCCTTTGCGGGAGGCGGCACTGACGGGAGCCACGGCAAAGGATCTTGAGGAGCATCTGCGAAGCTGCGCGAAATGCTCCGCTGAGCTGGACGAGGTTCGCGCCCGCGCGGCACGATTGGATGCGCTGCTGCCGCTGGTGACGCAGGGGGCAGAGCCGTCGGCGAATTTCCGGGCGCGAGTGCTAGCTGCGGCCGGGGCCGCCGGTGAAGGAAAGCGCGCGCGGCCGTGGCGAGTGTGGACGCTAGCCGGAGCGACCGCCGTGGTTGCGGTGATTCTGATGCTTGCGGCGACATTGCAACGGAGAACAGCGCGAATGATTCCGAGGGACGAACTTGCCGCCGCGCAGAAACTGGCAGAATGGCGGGCGCCCAGCGATGGTCTGCTGGTGACTCCGGGGCAGGAGATTTTGCGTTCGATGCCGAGGCTCGGAGAATCCTATCTGAATGTTCCGGTGAAGACGGATGAGGAGGAATGAAATGAGAACGGGAGTTCTCTCTATTTGCGCGGTGTTTCTGTTCGCCGCGGGAGCGGCCCGCGCGCAACAACCCGATCAAGATCCGATCGGTCAGAGCTTCTTTGCTCCGGAACTCGTGATCCAGCACCAGGAAGCGATTGCGTTGAGCGCCGAGCAAAAAGATTATTTCAAGACGGAAATCCGCCAGGCGCAATTGAAGTTCACCGAACTGCAATGGAAGCTGCAGGATGAAATGGAGAAGCTGGTTGTGCTGGTCAAACAGCCGCATGTGGACGAGCCACAAGTTCTTGCGCAATTGGAAAAGCTGTTGGCCGCGGAACGCGAAGTCAAAAGGGAACAAGTGACGCTGCTCGTGCGAATCAAGAACAAGTTGACGCCGGAACAGCAGGGAAAACTCGCTGAACTGCGGAGCAAACCGGCGAACAAATAGTGGAGACGGCCGCAATCTAATGGCGGCGTGGCGTTGGAAGTTTACGGTTTGGAGACTCCCACCCCTACTCCCGCCCCATCCCCCGGTTTTTCGAGTTCTCGGCCGACTTCTTCAACTTCCTCAACCATGTCAATTTCTTCGATCCGTCACTGAACATCAACAGCCCGGCCACGTTTGGCGTGATCAATTCCGAGCTGATTCCTGCCAATCGCACGCCGGGGAGCCGCTGGATCGAATTGGGTCTGCGCGTTTCGTTCTGACGTTCAACCCCGCTCCCCGGTTTCTCTTTTTCGTGTGTCTGACTGAGTCGCGATACGCCTAGCGCTCATCGCCGAAGCGCTTGATGTCTTCGGGGCCTTCCTTGAGGGGAGCGACGTTGCGGCCCTGGACCAGTTCGCGAATCTGCTCGACGATGTCGGGATTGGCAAGCGTGGTGATGTCGCCGGTGTCCAAGTTGTTGGAAATGGCGGCGAGGACGCGGCGCATGATCTTGCCGGAGCGGGTCTTGGGCATGTCCGGAACAATGTGGATGGTCTTGGGGCGGGCGATTTTGCCGATCATGGTTTCGATGGTGGAGATGACTTTGTCCTGGATCGCGGTTGTAGTCGGGACGCCGGGCTTCAGTGAGATGTAGACGACCGGGACGCGGCCTTTGACTTCGTCGACGGCGGGGACGACGGCGGCTTCGGCGACTTCGGGGATTGTGAGGCAGGCGGATTCGACTTCCTTGGTGCCGAGGCGGTGGCCGGCGACGTTGATGACGTCATCGACCCGGCCGAGGATGCGATAGTAACCGTCGGCGGAGAGCACGGCGCCGTCCGCCGCATAGTAAGGCCAGTCGCGCCAGTCCTTGCTCTTCGGATTCTTGTTGTACTTTTTGTAGTACTGCGTGACGAAGCGCTGGGAGTCGCCCCAAATGGTCTGCATGATGCCCGGCCAGGGATTCCGAATGCAGATGTTGCCGGCATTTCCCGAGCCTGCTTTCACTTCATTTCCTTCCTCGTCCCAAATGACCGGATAAATGCCGAGGACCGCAGGACCGGCGCTGCCAGGCTTCATGAGGTCGAGCGCAGGCTTGGTGCTGCAGAGGAATCCGCCTGTTTCCGTTTGCCACCAGGTGTCGACAATGACGGCTTCGCCCTTGCCAACGACTTTGTGATACCACTTCCAGACTTCCGGCTCGATCGGTTCGCCGACGGTGGTCATGTGCTTGAAGTGGTAGTTGTAATTTTTCGGCGCATCGCCGCCGGCTTTGCGAAGCATGCGGATGGCCGTGGGGGAAGTGTGGAAAATGTTGACGTCGAGGCGTTCGGCGATACGCCAGGGACGGCCGGCGTCGGGGAATTGCGGGACGCCTTCGTAGAGCACGCTTGTCGCGGCGAGCGCCATTGGGCCGTAAACGATATAAGAGTGGCCGGTGATCCAGCCGATGTCGGCCATACACCAGTAGACGTCTTCGGGATGAATGTCCTGGTAATACTTGGCGGTGCCTGTAACGTAGGCGAGATAGCCTCCGGTGCGGTGCTGGCAGCCCTTGGGTTTGCCGGTGGTGCCGCTGGTATACATCAGGAAGAGCGGAGCTTCGGCGTCCTGCGAGACGGGCTCGACGATCTGGCCGCGATATTGTTTTAGGATTTCGTCGACGAAGAAGTCGCGGCCCATGATCATGGGCGTTTCGGAAGTGTATTTTCCGGGATAGCGTTTCCACACGAGGACCTTGTCAATCTCCTGGCCTTCTTTCGTCGCGGTTCGTACGGCGATATCCGCGCTGGCCTTGTGATCCACCCACTTGCCGTTGCGGTGATAACCGTCGGCGTAGATGAGGACGCGGCTGCCAGAATCGGCGGCGCGCAGGCCGCAGGCTTCGCCGCTGAAGCCGCCGAAGACGACGGAGTGCACGACGCCGAGCCGCGCGCAGGCCAGCATGGTGATAGGCAACTCCGGAATCATGGGCATGTGGATGGTGACGCGATCGCCGGTTTTCAGTGCGGCGAAATCGCGAAGCATGGCGGCAACTTCGTTTACGCGCTTGTAGAGTTCCTGGTAGGTGATGACCGTAGCGGCTTCGCCTTCTGGCTCAGGGACGAAGATCAGCGCAGCTTTGTTCTTGTAGTTAGTGAGATGGCGGTCGACGCAGTTGTAGCAGGCGTTGAGTTTGCCGCCGGTGAACCATTTCCAGAACGGAGGGTTGCTCGTGTCGAGGGTCTTGCGCCAGGGCTTGTCCCAATGGAGGAGGGAAGCGTAGTCGTCGAAACATTGCGGGAAATGCTTTTCGCTGAATTTTTTGACGAAGGCGGGATCGGCGAGATTGGCCTGAGCGATGAACTTTTTGGAAGGTCGAAAGTATTCTTCTTCTTTCCAGTGAACGGCAATTTGCGCTTCGGTGAGCTTTTGCTTGCCCTTCGATGCTTTCGTTTTCTGACGTGCTTTGGCCACGGCGGCAACTCCCCTTCGAAGAATGAGTTCGATTGTTATGCATTAACGAGGAACGACAAAAATGATGCTACCGCGCAGGCGCGCGAGTCAATCTGTGAGGACCCGCTACTTCATGCCGCCGACCTCGTCCCAGATGAGGGTGCCGTGGGTCTCCTTGAGCAGTAAGCTCCCGACGATGAAGGTCATGCTGGCTACGATCATCGGATAGTACAGCCCGGCCAAGATATTGCCGGTGGCTGCACAGCTAGAAAGTCCAATCAACGGCACCATGCCCCCGAACACACCGTTTCCTATGTGATAGGGCAGGGAAAGGGACGTATACCGTATTCTTGCCGGGAACGCCTCGACAAGGTAGGCAGCGATAGGACCGTACACCATGCAAACATAAACGACCTGAATGAGTACCAGAAGCACCAGCATTGGTACGTTAGGATTCGGGGCTTCCTTTGCCGGAACGAGCGTGCCCGAGGCATCGCGGCTCAACGGTGTTAGAGCGATGGCGCCAGTAACCTTGTTCCTCGTGGACTTGACAGTTTCTACGTTATTGCCCGCGTAAAACTCCATGGCCTTGTAAATCGGAATATAGGTGAGTACGGCGATTAAACAACCAGCCATCATGATTTTCTTCCGCCCGATTTTGTCCGAAAGCCACCCGAACAGTGTGAACAGCGGCATCCCGATCAGAAGGGCAATGGCGATGATGATGTTGGCCGTGCGCGTATTTATCTTGAGAACTGTCTGCATGTAAAACAAAGCATAGAACTGCCCCGTGTACCAAACCACGCCCTGTCCCGCGGTGGCGCCAAGAAGTGAGATGAGTACGCGCTTGAGATTCTCCCATTTCCCAAAAGCATCCTTCAGCGGCTGCGCAGAAGTCATTCCCGCGCTCTTGATGGAAGCGAAGATCGGCGATTCCTTCATCTTCAGCCGGATATACAGCGAGATACTCACCAGGATAATTGAAAGCAGGAACGGTATTCGCCAACCCCATGCCAAGAAGGCCTCCTTGCTCATCCAAGACTGGGTTACGAGGATCACGATCAGGGAAACAAACAAGCCCAATGTTGCTGTGATTTGGATGAAGCTCGTGTAGAAGCCGCGCTTGCCGTCGGGGACGTGTTCCGCAACGTACACCGCGGCACCGCCGTATTCGCCGCCCAGCGCCAAGCCTTGCAAAACCCGGATGGCAAGCAATGTGATTGGCGCGAACCAGCCCGCCGTGGCGTACGTGGGGAGGAAACCAATCACAGCAGTGGCTCCGCCCATGATGGTAAGCGTCACAAGAAAGGCGTACTTGCGACCGACAAGATCACCAATGCGGCCGAAGAACAATGCACCGAACGGGCGTACAAGAAAGCCCACTGCGAAGGTGGACAAGTATGCGATGAGAGCTATGGTGTCGTTGCCGGCAGGATAGAATTTCGGAGAAAGCACGGCCGCGAGGCTGCCGAAAATATAAAAGTCATACCACTCGATCATGGTGCCGACAGAAGAGGCTAGAATCACTCTCCAGATGCTGTATTCGGGGGTACTGCCCATCGGGATTGCGTCTGCTCGGCTGGCCATGCTTCCTCCTGTTCAACTTCAAGCTGGGTGTTGAGATACTCTTCCGCCGGAGCGTCCTCGGCGGCAAAGCCGCGGGACACAACTCTGCCTTACGGGCTATACCTTCCTCTTTGAGTCCCCCTGTTGACTCGCGATAACGGGTGCGAGCCAGGTCTTCAGCGGCGGAAGGGCTTTCGAACGCCCCGTTCATATACGCCTCTGCCTGCGTTGTCAAGAAATGACTTAACCGCATCGGGAGGGAAACTAAGGATGGAATTTTTGCGAGGATTCCTTTAGGCGGGGATTTGTCCGGCTGGAGCAGGAGGTCGCCATCGTGATAAAACTCAGGCTTGAACCTTCACGACGCGATATTCCTGTTCTTGGCCGGGGCCCTCGGGGGAGGCATCAACGCCGTCGCGGGGGGAGGGAGTTTCGTTTCTTTTCCCGCCCTGCTGTTCACGGGAGTGCCGCCAGTGACGGCAAATGCGACCAACACGCTGGCGCTCTGGGTTGGCACGACGGCCAGCGGCGGTGCTTACCCTCAAAAACTGAACATCCCGAGGCGCATCATGATTCCGCTTGTGATTACGAGCGTAATCGGCGGTTTGGCAGGAGCATTTCTGCTGATCAGGACGCCTGCTCAGACTTTTCTTCGCGTTCTTCCCTGGCTGCTGCTCGCTGCCACGCTGCTGTTCGCCTTCGGCAAGCATCTTACCGGGCGGATCTCCGCAGGCATCTCGCACGACGCGACGAATGCGGCAGTAACAGGCGCTGCGATCTTCGAGCTGCTCGTGGCCGTTTACGGAGGCTACTTCGGTGGCGGGATTGGGATCATGAACTTGGCTATGCTCGCGGCTATGGGCATGACCGATATCCATGCCATGAACAAGCTCAAAGTGATCCTTGGAGGGATCATCAACGGCGTCGCAACGGTCACGTTTATCGCCACGAGAGCGATCCTCTGGCCCCAGGGAATGGTGATGACCGCCGGCGCACTCCTGGGTGGCTATTCCAGCGCGCACTACGCGCAGAAGCTGCCGCCGGCCTGGATACGCGCTTTTGTCATTTTGGTGGGGGCCGCCATGACCATCTATTTTTTCATGCGAGGCTATCGCTAGACACCGCCCTGGGGCCTTTCCATCATATCGATTTCTCTTTTCCCCGCAGCTTCTTTTGATATAGTCCGCGCTATATGCCCACTGCTGGCATCCGTCTGGAAGCACAACTCGCCAAAGCGACGCCACTCACGCGAAATCAAGTCCGGGGATTCTGGGCTTCGTGGGGAGGGTGGACCCTCGACGGCATGGATTCGTTCATTTACGCCCTGGTCCTGGTGCCTTCCTTGCGCGAACTGCTACCGCGTTCCGGCATTGCGGCGACGAAAGGCAACATCGGCTATTACGGCGGATTGCTCTTTGCCCTGTTCCTCTGCGGATGGGGACTCGCGTTTCTCTGGGGTCCCGTCGGCGACAAGTTCGGTCGCGTTCGAACGCTGATGCTTACCATCGTCTGGTATTCGGTGTTCACTTTTCTCAGCGCGCTGGTGACGAGTGTCTGGCAGCTTGCGGTGTTGCGCCTGCTGGCGGGAATCGGCATCGGCGGCGAATGGGCGATGGGAGGCACCTTTGTCGCCGAGGAGTGGCCGGAAGACCGCCGGCGCGCCGGCGCCGGATACATGCACACGGGATACTACGTGGGGATTTTTCTTGCCGCGCTGCTGAACTATTGGATGGGCAGCCGCTATGGATGGCGCACCATGTTTCTTGTTGGGGGATTGCCGGCGCTACTGCTGGCGTGGGTTCGTCACGGCGTAACCGAGCCGCAGCGCTGGCGGCAAAAAGAAGGAGTCGTGCGCTCCTGGCGGATCTGGCATCCATTCGCGATACTTTTTTCGAGCGGAATGCGCCGCAGAACGATTCTGAATTCCTTGTACATGCTGGCTTCCATTTGTGGCCTCTGGGCGGGAACGGTGTACGTTCCTGCCGCGGTGACGGTGCTTGCGGAAGCGGCGGGGAGGGTTGGACCAGCGGCGGCGCAGCTCGCTTCGCGGGCGACCATGTTAGTTTCTTTTGCGACGATTCTGGGCTGTCTGGCGATGCCGTGGCTTGCGGAGAAACTCGGCCGGCGCTGGGCCTTGGGATTTTTTTTCGCGCTGATGCTGGCCTTCATCGCGCTCACGTTTGGAAAAGTTTTCTATCTCGGGGCGGCCGCGCTGCCGTGGTTCTTTGTTTGCCTTTTCTTTCTTGGCTTTGGGGGCGCGAATTTTGCGGTTTACACACTATGGCTGCCGGAGCAATACCCGACGGAATGCCGGGCGACCGCTTTCGCGTTTTCCACGTCCTTCGCGCGATTTGGCGGCGCGGGAATCACCTTTCTGGTCGGCGCCGGCGTCCAGCATTTTCAATCGCTGGGAATTCCCGTCGCCCTGACGTCGATCGCGTTCGCCATTGGTCTGCTGCTCATTCCCTTTGGCACGGAAACCCGCGGGCAGACCTTGCCGGCGTAGGGCTCGCGGTGAACTACGATGAATATGACCGACGTTGAAACAAAAGTTTTTTCTATCGAGGTCTTGCGCGAATTTTGCACTCGCGTGTTCCTGCACTTCGGAGTGCCCCAGAACGATGCGATCGAAGCAGCTGAGGTGCTCGCTTCCGCGGACTTGCGCGGCATTGATTCGCATGGCGTGGCCCGGCTGCACAGTTATTTCGACATGCTCAGCGAGGGACGGATCAATCCCAAACCTGAAATCAAAGTGGTGCGCTCGATGCTGAGTACGGCGACCGTGGATGGCGACAACGGCCTGGGTTTAGTTGTGGGCCCGCAAGCGAATCGGATTGCTATGGACATGGCGGAGAAAGCCGGCTCGGGTTGGGTCAGCGTGCGCAATACCAACCATTTCGGCATCGCCGGCTACTACGTGCTCAAAGCCCTGGAACGCGACCTGATCGGCTGGGCGATGACGAATTCGACCATGCTAGTCGCGCCGTTGTGGGGTGCGGAGCGCATGCTTGGCACCAACCCCATGGCCATCGCCTTTCCGGGCAAGGGAGAACCGCCCATCGTGGTTGACCTGGCCACTAGCGCCGCCGCGTACGGAAAAATTGAAATTGCGCGCCGGCGCGGCGAGCCGATTCCCGAAGGCTGGGCCATCGACAGCGAGGGCCGCTCCACAACCAATCCGGATGACATGGTCGACGGAGGTGCGCTCTTGCCTCTTGGTTCTGATCGCGACCGGGGCGGACACAAAGGCTACGGTCTCGCCATTATGGTGGACGTCCTGTGCGGTGTTCTCAGCGGCGCGAATTGGGGGCCGTTTGCGCCGCCGTTCGCCCTTCGCCAGGAAATTCCGAGACGCAGCGTCGGCAAGGGCATCGGCCATTTCTTCGGTGCCATGCGCATCGACGGCTTTATGGATGGTGATTCATTCAAGCGTCAGATCGACGACTACGTGCGCGTCTTTCGTGCCACCAAACCGGCGCCTGGCACCAACGGCCCGCTGATCCCCGGCGATCCCGAACGCGAGATGGAACAAGTGCGGTGCAAGAAGGGTGTGCCCCTGATTTTGCCCGTCGTCGAGGAGTTGCGCGACATCTCCCGGAAAACCGGCATTTCCTTCGAATAGTTGCAGGATTGCATTAACTCCGCAGCGATTCGATTGACTCGCCGCGGATGGACGCATCCACGAGTTGAATCGTGTGCACTACAGGAGTCTTCTGGCCTTGGCGCGCCAGTGCGGATTGCATTTGCAAAACGCATCCGGGATTTCCCGTTGCCACCACGTCTGCATTCAACGGAGCAATGAGCCCCGCCTTGCGGTCCCCAAGATCATTCGCGGCATCGGGCTGCACGAGGTTGAAGATTCCCGCAGAGCCGCAGCAGATGGCGCCCTCGGGAATTTCCGCAAGCTCCAGCCCGGGAATACTGGAGAGTAAGGCACGGGGCTGCGAACGAACGCCCTGCGCATGCTGCAAGTGGCACGAATCGTGGAACGCCACGCGCAGTTTGAGCCGATGGCGTGGGGCGCGCGGCTCGAGACCTGCCAATACTTCGCTGACGTCTTTGCATTTTGCCGAGAACACCTTGGCTCGATCGGCGTACTCGGGATCATCCCGGAGCAGGTGGCCGTACTCTTTCACGTTTGAGCCGCACCCGGCGGCATTGGTGACGACCGTCTCGACGTCCGCGCGTTCGAACGCGGCAATCGTCCTTTTCGCCAGCTCCACCGCCGCGGCTTCCTCTCCGGCGTGTACCAGAAGAGCTCCGCAACACGGCTGCGTCTCCGGTGCCACGACTTCGCAGCCTTCTGCGGCGAGAACGCGCGCCGTGGCGGCATTGACTTGCGGGAAGAATTCGCGCTGCACGCAACCCAGCAGCAAACCAACCCGGCGGCGCTTCGTGCCTGCGGCCGGCGTGACTTCCGCGACCGCTTCACGCGGCCCAAGCTTGGGAAGCAGCGCTTCCATCGCCCGCACCTTCTTCGGCAAAAGCTTCAGCAGGCCCAAGCCGCGCACGACGGCCTGCAATCCGGATTTCTGATAGGCAAGCAGCGGCAAGCGCATTCGCCGCAAGCGCTCCGGCCGCGTAAAAGTTTCGAACATAAATCGCCGGTGGAGCTTTTCTACAGTCGAGCGTTCGGTCTTTCGCTCGATCTGCGCGCGCGTCGCCTCGATGAGTTTTCCGTAGTCCACCCCGGACGGGCACGCGGTCATGCAAGCCATGCAGCCCAGGCAGCTATCGAAGTGGCTCACCCAAGTCGAATTCATTTCCGCGGCGCCATCACTGGCCATCTTCATGAGGTAGATGCGCCCACGAGGCGAATCCATTTCCTGCCCCCACAACACGTAGGTGGGGCAAACGGGCAAACAGAATCCGCAGTGAACGCACTTTTCGATGATCTCATTCGAAGGCGCATGGTGCGCGTCGAAGGCGCTCGCGCATTCCTGTTTTGCGGCCAAGTCTTCCATCAAATGCCACCCACAAACCGGCCAGGATTCAGCGTGTTCTTTGGATCGAGCTGCTGCTTCACCGCTTTCATCAATGGCAGCGCATCACCGGCGGTTCCCCAGGCGTCGAATGCCGGCATTTTGCTCGGACGATGGAGCGCGACAAGCCAACCATCTTGGCCTTGCAATTCGTCGCGCAACACTTGAAGCGCCTTCTGCAACGCACCCGGCTTGCCTTCCAATCGAAGCCATCCGAGTCCCGTTGCATACAATAACGCTTTCCACCGGACCTGCTGCGCGTTTGCCGAATGCGCCACCAGTTTCATCGTGCGCACCATGTTTGTTGGCAAGATGCTGATTTTCGCGATGGCCGCGCTTGCTGGATCGGAAAAAGCCCAAAGCTCTTCGCGCGCCGTCCAGGATGAGTTGGAAGCCTGAGAAACGCTTTCAGGTGCGGCGAGATTTCGCAGTTGTGTTTCCTGTGCCGCGAGGCCGGCCTCGGTGCCTTCAAAGAGAATGTCCGAGGCCGGAGGTTTTTCATCGGAGAAATGCGACTGAAGAAAGGTGTGAGCGAGTTTCGAATCCTGAACCGCGAGGACCAATTTCTGCGTCTCTTCCGCATTCACAGTCGAAATGCTGAAGGAATGCGAGCTGAGAGGAAGCGGATGGAGGCGGAAGACGGCACGCGTGACGACCCCGAGAGTGCCCAGAGCCCCGGTAACGAGCTTGGGAAGATCGTAGCCGGCGACGTTTTTGACCACTTTGCCGCCGCTGCTTGCGAGCGTCCCGTCGGGAAGAGCAATGGTGACACCGATGATGAGGTCGCGGAGCGCGCCGAAACGAAGGCGCAATGCGCCGCTGTCGTTGGTGCAGAGCACGCCGCCGACGGTGGCCTTTTCCGGCCAGAGCGCATCAAGCGCCAAACGCTGGCCATGTTGCCCGAGCGTTTCCTGCAATCTTTGTACGGTGCAGCCGGCTTCGACGGTTACGGTGAGATCCGCCCAGGCGTGCTCGATGATTTCGGTTATGCGCGCCGTTGACAAAATCACATCCGCGCGCGCTGGCGAATTTCCCCAACCGAGTTTCGTTCCTCCGCCCCGCGGAATCACCGCCAGCCCCGCCTCATTCGAAAGCCGCAAAATCTCGGCAAGCTCTCTTTGCGTTCCTGGTTCAATCACCAGCTTCGGCTGCGCTCCGGCAACTGCATCCGCGGCGGTCGCCGCCCGCACATACTCATTCCCGACAAGGGCGATGAATTTGTAGCGCAGCGCCGAATGCAAGCCGCTCGCGTCGGATTTGGTTGCGGCGTCCATGGGCCGGCTTTAGTAGCGCTCCGCGATCCCCGCAGATTCAAGCGGGTGCGGCAGATATTCACCCGGTTTTTCGCCGCAGAGGCGGGGGGTCGGAAAGATTTTCGTGGGATTCGAAAGCTGCAGCGGATCGAACGCGCAGCGGACCCGCTGCATGGTTACCAAATCGGGCTCGGCGAACATTTTCGACATCATTTTCTTTTTGTCTTCGCCAACGCCGTGTTCACCGGTGATTGAGCCGCCCGCGGCGATGCACAATTCGAGAATATCGTTCGAAAGAAGTTCGGCGGCTTCTTCCTGGCCGGCAATTCGGCGGTCGTAGAGAACCAGCGGGTGGAGATTGCCATCGCCTGCGTGAAACACATTGGCTACGCGCAGTCCCGTTTCCTGGCTCAGGCGTTCAATCTCGCTCATCACTTGGGGAAGAGCCGTGCGCGGAATGACGCCGTCCTGGACGATGTAGTTGGGCGAGATCCTACCCATCGCTGCAAAGGCCGCCTTGCGTCCCTTCCAGACGAGCACGCGTTCCGCATCGGACTGTGCCAGGCGAATTTCCGACGCGCCATTCGAACGGCAAATCTCGTTGACGTGGGTCATCAGGGCTTCTACTTCCGCGACGGGACCATCGAGTTCGACGAGCAGCAGGCCGCCACAGTTCGGATAATTCGCGTGGACCGCGGCTTCCGCGGCCTGGATCGCGAGGTTGTCCATCATTTCGATGGCAGCAGGAAGCATGCCGGCGGCGATGATATCGCTCACCGCCGCGCCTGCTTCGTTTGTGGAGGGGAAAGCGGCCAGCAGCGTTCGAATACACTCCGGGCGCTTCACGATGCGCAAAATAACTTTGGTGGCAACGCCGAGAGTACCTTCCGAGCCCACAAAAACTCCGGTAAGGTCGTAGCCGGGGGTGTCTAGTGTTTTTCCGCCGAGATGGACCAGCGAGCCATCGGGAAGAACCACCTCCAGGCCCAGGACATGCGTTGTCGTAAAGCCATACTTCAGGCAATGCGCGCCGCCGGAATTTTCCGCGACGTTTCCGCCGATGCTGCAGATCGATTGCGAAGAAGGATCGGGCGCATAGAAATATTCTTGCGGCGCGACGCGTCCGGTGACGTCGAGATTGATGACCCCCGGTTCGACGGTCAAGCGCGCGTTCGGGAAATCGACTTCGAGGATACGATTCATTCGCGCCAGGCTGATGACAATCCCGTTTTCAACGGGGAGCGCGCCGCCGCTTAAGCCTGTGCCCGAGCCGCGCGCCACGAACGGGATTCGTTCGCGGTGACAAATGCGAACGACCGCCTGAACTTGTTGAGTCGAGTTTGGCAGCAGGACCGCGCGAGGCATGACTCGGAAATTGGTTAGACCATCGCACTCGTAAGTATGAAGTTCTTCGGGCGAAGAGATCAGTCCGCGGCCGCCGACGATCGTTCGAAGCTCATCAAGAATGCCTGCTTCCATGGGATTCATCCACCTGAAATGCAAGAAGAAGCTTGCCCCATCAGTGAATGAAGTTCAACCCATTGGGGATGAATTGTGGGAAGAGGTAGGCGTACATCATGACGATGACGCCGACGATGGCTGCGAGCGCCACGGAGTGCCAGAAGACGAAGCGGAAGATGGAGCCTTCGTTGCCGACCTGGTTGGTGGCGGCGGTAGCGATGCAGATGGACTGTGCATCAATCATTTTGCCCATCACGCCGCCAGCGCTGTTCGTGGCGCACATGAGAATCGGGCTGAGGTTGAGCTGCTGGGCAGTGATTTTCTGCAAGCCGCCGAAGAGAACGTTTGAAGACGTGTCGCTGCCCGTGAGGGCTACCCCGAGCCAGCCGATGAAAGTGCCGAAGAAAGGAAAGAACCAGCCCGTACGCGTGAATGCGAGACCCAAAACTGCGTCCATGCCGGAGTAGCGCGTTACGTAGCCCAGGCCGAGCATGCAAGTCATCGCGACAATGGCGAACCGCAAGCGCACAAGTGTATGGCCAAAAATCTTAATGAGTTTGCCCGGCCCGAGACCGAGAAGGAGGCCAGCTAGAATAGCTGCCAGGAAGCACCCCGTTCCGGTGGCCGTGAGCCAATTGAAATCGAAACGCGCGCCTTCGGCGGTGGCCTTCTGTACAACGGGCGCCGTTCGAAACACTTTGCCATGCAAATACGGCCAGTCCCATCCCGCCGGGCCGGGCCGAGGTTTGCCATCCAGCATCATCACCTTGAAGGCCGGCGTCGTCGCCTTATTCATGGCCAACTTTACGCTGGGCAATCCCCACAGGAGCACGAGGACGGAGAGAATTGCGAAGGGCAGCCAAGCCTTGGCGGTCTGGCCGGCGGTGTAGTGCTTGGCCACTTCGTTGCGTTCCACCTTTGCCGCATCTTCGACGCGCTCGTCTTCAAATCGCCAGATTCGCTTCGGCTGCCACACGCGGAGGAAAACCATCGTGGCTACCAGGGAAACGACGCCGGCGGCGATGTCCACAAGGTTGCTGTCCATGTAATTCGCCCAGAACCATTGCGTGGCGGCGAAGGAGCCTCCGACCACGAGAATGGCCGGAAGGACTTCGAACGCTTCCGACCAGCTGACCATTGCACGAACTAGCCAGAAGGGCACGATGACCGCGGTGATGGGAAGAATGCGGCCGATCATCGCGCTCAGATCGCTTTCCGGCAGCCCCGTCACGCTTGCCAGTGCATGCACGGGAGTCCCGATGGCCCCCCAGGCGACAGGCGCCGTGTTGGCGATGAGGTTGAGCGCGGCGGCCTGGAACGGCTTGAAACCGAGGCCGATCATAAACGCTCCGGCGATAGCGACGGGTGCGCCGAATCCCGCGCAGCCTTCGATGAAAGCGCCAAAGCAGAAGGCCACGAGCAGGAGCTGCAAGCGGCGATCCGGAGTGATGGCCGCGACGGACTGCTTCATGATTTCGAATTGGCCGGTTTCAACCGAAATGTCATAGAGAAAGACGGCGGCGATAACGATCCAGACGATCTTGAGGAGACCAAAAGCCGAGCCGTAGAAAAAGCTGCTTAGGGCAAGGCGAGCAGGCATTCCGAAAACGACGATTGCGCAAATGACGGCGGTGGCTGCGCCGGCGACGGCGCAAAGATGCGCCCGTACTCTTAACCCCGCCAGCAGGCCTAGCAGGACGATGATTGGCAGCGCCGCAAGGAGCGTCGAAAGCCACCAGTGTCCCAGCGGATCATAAACTTGTGTCCAAGTCACAGCCGAACCTCCAGCACACTAATTTTTTCGAAATTTCGGCGAGCCCCATTTCCCAAACCACCTGCGAAAAGTAAGAGTGCCTAGCAGGACCACCGCTCTTATCCCGGAAACCTTGCGTTTCGGTCGCTGAGATACTTCCTTACCGCGTTCTTGTCAAGCGATAACTACTATCAGCAATGGTGGTAGTTTCCGACAAGGGTGTTAAGGTCACGATTGAATTCCGGCCGCCACAGTATTTGTCACACGTGCCACTCGGCATTCATCGCGCAACTGTGGCACTTGAGCTGTTGATATTATCAATTGATTACTAATTGTTAGAGCCGTTTCCAGTTTCGACGCGCGGCAACTGCAAACCCGGCCTCGTCTGCCAATGTTTAGGGACGCAATGCGCGACCTGCAATCGTCCATACTCCGTCGAATGTCAGAACTTTGTCGAATAATGGCCGGGCGGGCGATGTTTCGCAGGTGATGCGCGTGAGGTACCTCCTCGTAGGTGAATAGCTCAGCGATGTCACTACTGGTTTGCAAGAGCAAGCGACCGCAATCTAGATTGCTCTAATTTTCCTATCAAGCCGTGGCCCCTTCGGCCAGCCCGCCAAAAGGACAAGTACGCTGTTCCTAAACTGGTCCTCTGTACAGGTGGCAGTTTGCCCTCAGGAGGGTAGCCTGCCAATGGGGTTGTTTCTGTCACCTACGGGTTTGGAAGCCATTATGCGTACCCTGAACATCTTGACTAGGGCCCTTGCGCTTGCTGCGTTGCCGCTGGCCGCAGCCGCACAGCAAGAGACGACACTTAGCCAAGTGTTGGACAAAATTGTGGCGCAAGAGCAGGTGGAAATGCAGTCGCTTCGCCAGTACTCGCCGCTGGTGGAGACGTACATCCAGAATCTTCGCCCGGATAAGCATCTGGGCGCAGTGCCGGATGGCGATAGGTATTTTCTAGGCCGCGCCGAGCTGGCGAAGGGCGTCGAACTCGAACCGCTGACCCGCGGCAGTGCAACCATGCACAACAAGATACTCGGCGGTTTGGGAAGCTTCTTCTCTACGGAATTTCTCCCTCAGGGCTTCCTGCAGATGATCTACCTGGACGTGTATGGCTTCGATCGCCAGCACTACAATTTTGAGTACGTTCGGCGCGAGTTCCTGGGCGAAGTTCGTTGTTTGGTCTTCGACGTCGATCCAGTAAGGAAGAACGACAAAGGACGCTTCGTCGGCCGGATCTGGGTGGAGGATCAGGATTATCACATCGTCCGTTTCAACGGAGCCTATGGCGGCTCATCATTGATCAGCAACTACTTCAATTTCGACAGTTGGCGCACAAATGCGGGAAAGAACCAATGGCTCCCGGCCTTCATCTACAGCCAAGAGGGCGATGCCCAAGACCCACAGACGAGGAGACTGGGGTTCAAGGCATTCAGGGCGCAGACACGCCTATGGGGCTACGATCTTGGCCACGCTCGGGAAGGGCAAGAGCTGAGCAAAGTCCTGGTGGAGGCGCCGGTGAAGGATGAGGCGGAAGGGGCCAACGACTACTCGCCGGTTCAAGCAGAACGCTCTTGGGGCCGTCAGGCTGAAAACAACGTCATGGACAGCATGGAGCGGCTGGGCTTGATGGCGCTGTATGGTGACGTGGATAAGGTGCTCGAAGCGGTGGTCAACAACCTGGAGGTCACCAATGGACTGGACATTCAGCCGGAGATCCGTTGCCGTGTGCTGATGATCTCTACACTTGAGTCTTTCACAATAGGCCACACCATCGTCCTGAGTCGCGGCTTGGTGGACGTGCTTCCTGACGAGGCTAGCCTTGCGACTCTTCTCGCGCACGAGCTCGGTCACGTGGTGCTGGGACATCGCATGGACTCCCAATTCGGGTTCTTCAATCGCCTGCGGTTCGACGAAAAGGAGACGTTCCGCCACTTTGGCTTTGCTCGCACACCGGAAGAGGAACAGGCCGCGAACCAGAAGGGGATCGAACTGCTGAGGAACTCGCCGTACAAGGATCAGTCCGGAACCGCCCGACTGTTTCTCCAAGCGCTCAAGGAACGGTCGAAGGCGATCCCCAACCTTATCAGTCCTCACCTGGGCAACAGAGTCCAGGCAAGCTGGAGCGACCTCTCCGCAGTATTCTCCGCCCAGACGTCTGATGAAAAGCCGGCGGCGAACATCATTGCTGCGCTGCCGCTCGGCGGACGCATCAAGATCGAACCGTGGAACGATCACCTACGGATGCTCAAGTCCAAGCCAGTAAGCGCGGTGGCTGAATACGAGAAAATACCGTTCGAGGTCACTCCGTTCCTCCTGTATCTCACACGCCAAGGAGATCACTCACCGACAGAAGCTCCTGGCGCCGTATCAGCCAAGTCAGATTCAGATACAAATCCGTAGTCCACTTAAAAGGAAGTCCCCGCCGGTGGCCCGGAGTGCTTGATTGAGTCAAGAGTGCGCGTAGGCCAAAACTGATAAGCAGATTCTGGGATAACAATGTCGAAGCTGTTTTTCATCTCCCAAAGATGTGGGTCCCTAGATTGGTCTATGAGGTCTAGGGCAGCCCGCGCCGGGCCCATTTTCATGTTGCAATCGTAGTCGCTTGAGTCTAGGATGGCGCCACTGTTGTCCCCCAGCAAAGAGATGGGAACTCGGTCAAGAGTAGCGCCCTCGGCTTTCTAAGACCTATCATTCGCGACGGTTCCCGTCCGTAAAGTCCTGCGTACTTCTACATTCCGCCATCTCTCGAAAGCCCGCAGGCGGTGGTGTTAGATGCTGCAGCAATCCGCTTTCCATTCCAGGAGGTTCACCTCCCGAGTCGAGACGCACGAGCGCGTCTGGGTCGATTGGCGCTGCGATGGACGTGAAGACATTTCACGAGTTCGGAATATGAGCTTGGGGGGTCTGTTTGTAGAGACACGAACGTCAAGG
>Ga0137412_10000426_pt1 | contig 29243 bp, 32 predicted proteins | sample CZODoug2_1_16fun_FD_122160 | JGI IMG/M metagenome (GOLD analysis project Ga0137412, IMG submission 122160) | Vadose zone soil fungal communities from Angelo Coast Range Reserve, California, USA - CZODoug2_1_16fungal (Hybrid Assembly) | ecosystem: Environmental > Terrestrial > Soil > Vadose zone...
CGGTCGCGGAGATCACCATCGCGGGCAATCTGCGCGAGATGTTCGCGGGAATAGCCGCCGTCGGCGACGACATCGATGCCCGCGGCGGTATCCGCGTGGGTTCGGTCCTGCTCAGCGAGATGACGATCGCGGGCGAGTAGTCGGCGCGAGCCGCATGCGTGCCTAGTCGTGCGCACCTTGACTGTCGTGCGTGCTTTGGCTGTCGTGCGTGCTTTGGCTGTCGTACACGCTTTGACTGTCGTGCGTGCTTTCAATATCGTGCGCGCCGTCGATCCAGTCCTTCAGCGTTCGACCGTCGAGTTCTTTCCGGATCGCGGTTTCCACGTCATACATCACGCGCGTCGCTGCGGCCAAGCAGCGCATGTCGATCATCAACCGTCCGGGATGACGCGTGCGCACCGCGTCGATGATGTTGATGAGGAGGATGCCGGCCAAATCGCGCGCGGGCAGGAACTCTTCCTTTTCGGTGGCCACGATCAGTCCGCCGCGCTCCAGGCACGCGAGCACCGGCGCCAGCGCGGTACCGGGAATATCGAGCTCGTCAGCGAGATCGTTGCTCGTCCAACTGATCTTGCCGGCGGCGTAGTCGCGTCCGATCAAGTACATCACCGATAAACCCGCCTGCTCGCGCGCGCTGCCGGTGAGTTCGATCGTCTGATGGCCATGACGCAGGTATTGCGGACACTGCAGGTAAAAGGCGAGCTGGGCGCCGATGAGCAGGATGAGCCAGCTCAAGTACACCCAGATCAACGTCGTGAGCACGATGGCGAAGCCGGTGTAGACGGCCATCATGTGCGAGGAGTACACGATGACTTCGGTAAATGCCCGGCCCACCAAGGCCCAGATGATTCCCGCGACCACGCCGCCGATGAGCGCCGCGCGATATTCGACGCGAGTGTTGGGGACGAACACGTACATGAACGTGAAGGCGATGGTGACGATCAAGTACGGCAGGAACTCGCCCAGCAAACCCACGGTCCATGCGAGCGGCGGAATGGCGATCACCCAATGCGCGAAAGGGCTCTGTTCCGCGGATCCCAGCAGGCCGATGACGACCGCGAGCAGAACGGGCCCCAGAATGATGACCGAGAGGTATTCCGTGAAGCGGCGCGCAAAGCTGCGCGGGCGTTCCACCCGCCATACGAAATTGAAACTGGCCTCGACCTTTTGAATGGTGGTGATCACGGTATAGATGAGGAAGCCCAAGCCGATCGAACCGAGCACATCGCCGCGCATGTTGGTGACGAACTGCACGACCTTCTCGGTCAAATCCGTCGCCGCACCGCCCATGGGACGGAAAAATTCGTGCAGGATGTAGCGCAGATCGCCGCGCGCGCCAAGTCCCTTCATGATCGAGAAACTGAACACCATCAACGGCACCAGGGAAAGCAGCGTGGTGTAGGCGAGGCTCATCGCTCTGATGTTGATTTCCCCGGTCAGCCAGTCGCGCGTGAGAGCCACGGGGTAGCGCAGGAAGCGCAGCACCGGGCCCCAGGGAGCACCCATGCTGCGCGACTTCTGAAACAATCCGACTTCGAGACGTTGCGCCCAGTTGAGCATGCGCCGAACTTACTCAGGCGCCGCTACGGTGTCATGCCGTAAGCAACTTAAGGGCTTCACGATAGTTTTCGCTGGTGCGCGCCACGACGTCGGGCGGGAGATGCGGAGCGGGCGGCTTCTTGTTCCAGTGCAGCGATTCGAGGTAGTCGCGCACGAATTGCTTGTCGAAACTCGGCGGACTAATCCCGGGCTTGTAGGAATCCACCGGCCAGAAGCGGGACGAGTCGGGGGTAAGGGCCTCGTCGATCAAGTAGAGGTTTCCCGCCTGGTCGGTGCCGAACTCGAACTTGGTGTCGGCGATGATGATGTTCCGCGCAAGCGCGTGCTCGGCCGCGAAGACATAGAGCTGCACGGCAATACGCCGGATGCCGTCCGCGTGGTCGCGGCCCACCAGTTTTACGATGGAGTCGAAGTCGATATTTTCGTCATGGCGACCGGCGGGCGCCTTGGAGGCGGGCGTGAACAGCGGTTCCGGCAAGCGCGCCGCCATCTGCAATCCGGCCGGCAACGGGATGCCGCACACCGAGCCGTGCTGCTTGTAGTCCTTGTAGCCGGACCCGATCAGGTAGCCGCGCACCACGGCTTCCAGCGGCAGGGCGTGAAGTTTTTTCACCACCATGGCGCGGCCCTTGAGCTGCGCGCGCTCCTCCGGATCGACGATCACGTCCTCCAATCTCAAGCCGGACAATTGATTGGGCACCATGTGGCGAGTCTTGTGGAACCAGAACAACGAGATTCGTGTCAGGACCTCGCCCTTGAAGGGGATGGGATCGGGCAATACGACGTCGAAGGCCGACAGACGGTCGGTGGTGACGATGAGCAAATGATCCGAATCCACGTCGTAGATATCCCGCACTTTTCCTTGGTGGACCTTCTTGAGGCTGCCGATGCGCGACTCGAATAACGGGGCTGTTTGAGAGAACTGTTCCATGTGTGCACGTGCTTCCGACTGCTACCATTGAACGGGAAGGTCGGCGATTGTGGCGGGGCGGATGGGATAGGTCAACGCGAATGGCTTGGAAGGGCAAATTTTTCGGTGCACTGATCGGTTTCTTGATTACCCGGAACGTCTGGGGCGCCGTCTTGGGCGCGGTCATTGGGCATATGTTCGACGAAAGCGCCGGGTTCAGGTTCGCGAGCAGCGCCTACGCCACTGCCGCCGCCCAGGCCGAGGCGGCCGGGGCTCCCGCCGCGTCGGTGTCGGAAGTCTTCTTCCGCACGACATTCGAACTCATGGGACATGTCGCAAAATCGGACGGCCGCGTGTCGGAAGCGGAAATCGGCGCGGCCCGCCGGCTGATGGCGGAGCTTCGCTTGGGGTCCGCTGAAATCAATGCTGCGATTGCCTGCTTTCGCGTGGGTAAGTCCGCCGGCTACGATGTGGATTCGAGCGTCGAGCAGCTGCGCGCGGCCTGCGCCATGCGCCACGACTTGCTGCACGCCTTCATGGAGCTGCAGCTGCGGGCCGCGCTCGCCGGCAACGGCATGTCGCTGCCGGCGAGGATGATTTTGACGAGAGTCGCCGAGCGGCTCGGAATGTCGGGGCTGGAGTTCGCGCATATGGAGGCCGCGCTGCGGGCGCGCCAGCAAGGGAGAAGCGGCCCGGGCGCCAGGCAGCCCGCGGAGAAGCCGCTGGCCGCGTGCTACGCGGAGCTCGACGTCGCCTCGCACGTCAGCGACCAGGAAGTGACCAAGGCGTATCGACGGCAGATGAGCCGTCACCACCCTGATAAACTCGTGGCGAACGGATTGCCGGAGTCCATGGCGCAAGTCGCCAAGGAAAAGACACAGCGCATCCAAGAGGCTTATGAGGCAATCCGTGCCGCTCGCGGCATGCGTTGAGAGGGTAACCATGTCCATCATCATTTCTCCGTCCATTCTGTCGGCCGACTTCGCTCGTCTGGGTGAGGAAGTGAAGGCGGTGCTCGCCGCCGGCGCCGACTGGATCCACTTCGACGTCATGGACAATCATTACGTGCCGAATCTCACCATCGGTCCGTTGGTGTGCGAGGCGCTGCGCAAGGCCGGGGTCAAGGCGCCCATCGACGTTCATCTCATGGTGTCGCCGGTGGATGCGATGGTGACGGATTTCGCGAAAGCGGGCGCCACCAACATCAGTTTCCACCCGGAAGCGACGCTGCACGTCGACAGGACGATCCAGCACATCCGGGATTCGGGTTGCAAGCCCGGGCTGGTATTCAACCCCGCGACTCCGCTCAACTGGCTGGACTACGTCATCGACAAGATCGACCTGGTGCTGCTGATGTCGGTCAACCCGGGGTTCGGCGGGCAAAAATTCATCCCCGAGGCGATGCCGAAGCTCGCCGAAGCGCGCGCCCGGATCGATGCGAGCGGCCGCGATATCCGGCTGGAGATCGACGGCGGGGTCAAGATCGACAATGCCGCAGCGATCGCCAAGGCCGGCGCCGATACGTTCGTTGCGGGATCGGCCATATTCGGCAGCGCCGACTACGCCAAAACCATCCGGTCGATGCGGGGGCAGATCGAGGTGGGGCGGCGACCCTAACCGTTGGCTCTATTCGTCCTCGTCATCGTCGTCATCATCGTCGTCGTCCACATGCTCGGTGCGCGCGGACTTGCTGGTCGCCGGGTTGGATGAGCCGGCACCGGCGCCGGCGCCCGCTTTCACCGGAACGATCAGCGGCCGAGTCTTCACCTTCGGACGCGCATTGAAGACCACGATGGTCTTGCCGGTGGCGCGCAGCAGCCCTTGTTCCTCGAGCACCTTCAGCACGCGGCCGGCCATTTCACGTGAACACCCGACCAAGCGTGACAGCTCCTGCCGGCTTACCTTGATCTGCATACCCTCCGGGTGCGTCATTGCGTCCGGTTCACCGCACAAGTCCATGATGGCGTGCGCCACGCGGCCTGTGACGTCGACGAAGGCGAGGTCGCCGAGCTTGCGGTTGGTCCGGTCGAGGCGCGTTGCGAGCTGGGTGGCCAATTCGAAGATCAATCCCGGGCTCTCGGCGGCGATCTGCCGAAAACGCGGATAGGTCATTTCGGCGAGTTCCGATTGCTGGCGGGTGCGGACCCAGGCGCTGCGGGTCGGCTGTTCATAGAACAGCCCCATTTCGCCGAAAAACTGGCCTTTGTTGAGGTACGCAAGCACCATCTCGTTGCCGTCTTCGTCTTCGATCATGACCTCGACGGAGCCGCTGATGATGTAATACAGAATGTCGGGTAGATCGCCGGCGTGGATGATCACGGTCTTTGAAGGGACTGTCCGGATTCGGCAGTAGCTCAAGAAACGATTGATCGCTGGGATATCGCTTAAGGCCTTTGCCCCTTCTTCCATGGTTGCTCCCTGATCTTAAAAAAGCGCGCGAAACGCGTGTGCTGGCGCACGTTTTATTACATAAGTCCCGGAATCGCAAGCGCTAACGGGAATCGACTATAGCCAATACGAGCTCTTGGTCATGACCCTCGACGTCAAGCGCATGGCCGAACGCAGCAGGAACGGCAGCTCATCGGCACCCAAGGATGCGGCCTGCGCGCCATGGGCAACTTCGTCGTGGGTCATCTGCTTCACGATGGCACGGCTGCGATGATCGGCCGCCGGCAAGCGGTCCATGGACCCTTGCAAATGCACCTCCACTTGCTTCTCGGTCTCCGCCACGAACCCCAAGCTGGCGCGGTCGCCCACAGCGCCCGCCAGGGCGCCAATGGCAAACGAACCCGCATACCAAATCGGGTTCAATAGACTGGATCGCCCGTTCAGCTCGCGGAGTCTCTCCTCGCACCAGGCCAGGTGATCCATCTCTTCGGCCGCCGCCCGACGCATGACACCGGCGACAGTGCCATTGCGCGCCGTCAGCGCCTGCCCCTGGTACAGGGCCTGGGCCGCGATTTCCCCCGAATGGTTGACCCGCATCAGCCGGATCGACTCCCGGCGCTCCGAATCCTCGAGCGGAAGCTCATCGCCGGCGCTGTCGGGCGATGCCCGCCTAGGAAGTGCTGGCGAGGCTAATACCTTGATTGCCTTATCAATTTCGCCGATTATGCGATCCAGGAAGCCGTACGTACGGGTCGTCATACCGCTACTATATTATGTAACCGACACTATATTATGGATAAACGGCGGCTGCGGCGGCGGGGCTGGTAAGGTGGCGCGCGCTTCTGTACACTTTCGCGCCTTTCGCCAAGTCCCGAAAACAGCTGAGTATTTCCATGTATACCGTATTTACCAAGCCTGATGATGCTCGTATCGACTGGTACGTAGTCGACGCCGCAGGCAAGACTCTGGGCCGCCTCGCATCTCAGATCGCCCACCGCCTGAAGGGCAAGCACAAGCCGAACTATGCGCCCCATCAAGATCTTGGCGATCACATCGTGGTCATCAATGCCGGCAACGTGCGGGTCACCGGGGCGAAGCTGACCGATAAGTTCTACCATCAGCATACGGGTTATGTAGGCAACTTGAAGAGCATCGCCCTCGGTAAGCTGCTGGTCGAGCATCCCGAGCGCGCCATCGAGTTCGCCATCAAAGGCATGTTGCCCAAAGGACCCCTGGGCCGCCGCATGTATAAGAAGCTGCATGTGTTCGGCGGCAGCGAGCACCCCCACCAAGCACAGCAGCCCAAAGCGCTGGAAATCTAGTTCGCAGGAAACCAATCAATGGCATCAAATACAGCCGCCAATTCCTTTTACGGTACGGGACGCCGCAAGACCTCGAGCGCGCGGGTGTACCTGCGCCAGGGGACCGGTAAAGTGTCCATCAACGGCCGTACGTTGGACGAGTTTTTCGGCCGGGAAACTGGCCGCATGATCGTTCAACAACCCTTCGGCGCGGTGCAATTGGACGGCAAGTTCGACGTCGATGCGCATGTCGAGGGCGGCGGTATCACCGGTCAGGCCGGCGCCATTCGCCATGGAATCACCCGAGCGTTGATGGCCTACGACGAGACCTTGCGTTCGCCGCTTCGCAAGGCGGGATTCGTGACCCGGGATGCACGCGAGGTCGAGCGTAAGAAGGTCGGCCGCCGCAAAGCCCGTCGCGGCACCCAGTTCTCCAAGCGCTGATCGCGAGGACTGTTTCCACCTTCCGTCTTCCGGGAACCTACGGCGATCGATGTATTTGGGGGATCGTCTAGTGGTAGGACAACGGTCTCTGACACCGTTTACCTAGGTTCGAATCCTAGTCCCCCAGCCAATCTCGGGCCCACCTCGGTGGGCCCTTTCTACGACAGCAGATAAACATGTCGGGCGAACGCAATTCGAGTGGACGTGTGGCGCCGATGGCGCTTGCCGCGCTCGGTGTCGTGTTCGGCGACATCGGCACCAGCCCGCTGTATGCCATGTCGGCGTGTTTCACGGGGCCGCATATCGATGTGACGCCCGACCATATCTACGGCGTTCTATCTCTGATTTTCTGGTCGTTGGTACTCGTCATCCTGCTCAAGTACGTCAGCGTGGTATTGAACGCCGACAACAAGGGCGAGGGCGGCGTACTGGCGCTGACCGCATTGGTGGTCAACACCGAACGGGCAAGTCCGCGCCGCAGGATCTATGGCACGTTGGGAATATTGGGTGCGTCATTGTTTTTTGCCGATGGCGCCATCACGCCGGCAATCTCCGTTTTGAGCGCGGTCGAAGGTCTGCACGTCGCGGCGCCTGCCGCCGAGATTCCTGTCCTGCCGATCACGGTCGTCGTGCTGATTGGACTGTTCCTGATCCAACGGCACGGTACGGGTTCGGTAGCCCGAGTCTTTGGGCCGGTCATGCTGGGATGGTTTGCAGTCTTGGCGGTCATGGGCATCAACTGGATCGTACGCGAGCCGCAGGTGCTGCTCGCTCTCGACCCGACGCGCGCGTTGCGCATTTTCCTCGAACACAAAGTCGGCGCTCTGGCCGTGCTGGCCGGGGTTTTTTTGACCGTGACGGGCGGCGAAGCGCTTTACGCCGACATGGGTCATTTCGGCAAGGCGCCGATACGAGCAGCGTGGATTTTCATCGTCATGCCGGCGCTGGTACTGAATTATTTCGGGCAGGGCGCCATGCTCATCGAGAACCCTGCCGCGATCAGCAATCCTTTTTACCTGATGGCGCCTGAGTGGTCGCGGTGGCCTCTGGTCATCCTGGCGACTGCCGCGACGGTCATCGCATCGCAGGCCGTCATTTCCGGCGTCTTCTCGGTGACGACGCAGGCGGTGAGCCTGGGACTCCTGCCGCGCTTGCGAGTCGAGCATTCGTCGGCAGAAAACGTCGGACAAATCTACGTACCGATGATGAACTGGGTGCTCATGCTTGCGGCGCTTGCGCTGGTCATGAGCTTCGGCAGTTCGTCTGCGCTCGCGGGCGCCTATGGCCTGGCGGTGTCCGGCGCCATGACCATCGTGACGCCATTGACCTTGAGCCTCATCAAGTCGCGAACCGGGCGCCAGAGCCGTGCGCTGCGAACCGGGCTGTCGTTGCTGTTCATCGTCGACATTGCATTCCTACTGGCGAACATGACCAAGATCGAGGAGGGTGGGTGGCTGCCCTTGGTGTCGGGCGTCATTATCTACTGGCTCATGCAGACCTGGCAGAGGGGTCGGGCATCGGTCATGGCGAGGTTGCTGCGCGAACAGAAGCCGGTGCGCGACTTCCTCGAAGACCTGAAACGCGATCCGCCGGTTCAAGTGGCGGGCACCGCGATTTTCTTGGATGCCAAGGCATCCGGCATTCCGCGAGCGCTTCTCAACAACATCAAGTTCAACCGCGTCATTCATGAGCGGGTGGTGCTGCTCACGGTCGTAACCCGGGAGCAACCGCGCATCGCGGAGGCGAAGCGCCTGACGGTGACGCCGGTGTGTGAGGGAATCGTGCGGATCGTGGCCCAGATTGGATTCATGGAGAAGCCCTACATTCTGCAGATACTCCGCGATGCCGAAGCCTATGGCGTCCCCTATGAGCCCGAACGGACGACGTTTTTCCTGAGCCGAGAGGAATTGTTGCAGGGTCAACGCTCGGATCTTCCCCCATTGCGGCGCAAGGCCTTCATGCAGATGGCGCGCAGCGCTCAGGTGATCGCGGACTACTACGGGTTGCCGCCGAGCCGTGTCGTCGAGATCGGCACGCGCATAGAAATCTAGGGGGTGAGGGTTTTAATGCCGTCATCGCCCGCGATCAGAATCACATCCGCGCGTCGATGGGCGAATAAACCGACGGTTACCACTCCGGCTATCTGGTTGACGGCGGTTTCAGTGGCGACCGGATCCCGCAGCCTCAAGCGGTGAACGTCGAGGATCACGTTGCCGTTATCGGTGACCACGCCTTCACGCCAGACGGGCTGGCCGCCCAGCTTCACCAGCTGACGTGCGACGTAGGAGCGCGCCATCGGCACCACCTCGACCGGCAAAGGGAACTTGCCCAGGAGGTCGACCAGCTTGCTGTCGTCGATGATGCAGACGAATCTCGCGGAAGCCGCCGCGACGACCTTCTCGCGGGTGAGCGCGGCGCCGCCCCCCTTGATGAGCATTCCGCCCGCCGTCGCCTCATCGGCGCCGTCGATGTACAGGGCGAGATCGCCTTCCGAGTTGAGATCCAGTTCCGGAATGCCCGCTTTGCCTAACGCTTCGGAGGTTTGGCGCGAACTCGAGACGGCGCCTTGGAGCTGGATTTTACGGTCTTTCAGCACTTCGATGAGCTGATTGACGGTGGAGCCGGTGCCGATGCCGAGCACCATGCCCTCTTCGATATAGTGAATCGCGGCTTCCGCCGCGCGGCGCTTTTTTTCTGTGGATGAGGAAATTTTACGCTCCTCCAAAACAACTGTGCCCGCTTACGCGGGCACAGTTGATTACTTTCGAAGGCTTACTTTTTCTTAGCGGCCTTTTTCTTAGCTACCTTCTTCTTCGCCTTCTTCGCTTTTGCTGCCATGATAGAAACTCCGTAGATCGGGTTAGTCCGGGGACCGAGTATATACACGAATAATTAATTTACAAGCAATACGTCGCACCAACGGCACATATGTGGTAGCGATGTGAACGACTTCACTCAAGCTTGAGAATGAAATCCCAATCCTTCTTCGCCACCGGCGTCACCGATAAACGATTGCCACGACGCAGTAACACCAACTCCGCAAGTGCGTTGTCCGCGTGCTTCCGCAGGTCATCGAGCGTGACGATGCGTTTGAACTTGCGCCGGAACTTCACGTCGATCACATACCATCGCGGATCGCTCGGCCGGCTCTCGGGGTCGTAGTGATGATGCTTGCGGTCGAATGCCGTCTCATCCGGGTAGCCGCTCTTCACCACGCTGACGATGCCGGCAATGCCCGGCACCTCGCAGCTCGAATGATAGAAAAACGCTAAATCCCCTTTTTTCATAGAGTCTCGGAGCATGTTTCGCGCCTGATAGTTGCGCACTCCATCCCATGCCGTCGTCTGTTTCGGACGGGCCGCGAGATCATCGATGCTGAAGGTGGCGGGTTCCGATTTCAGTAGCCAATGATTCATTGCTCACCCTCCGCTTGCTCTTTGGGGAAAATGTTCAAGACCGGATTCGGTCGCCAGAGAATCCAGGCGCACGTCCCAGGGGTCCGCGAACACGGTAGCGGCGCGCTGACAATCAAAGCTGAGCCCCACCAGGCGAGGCCCCCTCCATTGCCGCCGCGCGCGCCGGAAAGCCAGTGCTCGATCGTAGAAACCACCGCCCATGCCCAAGCGGCGACCCTTGCCGTCGACGCCCACGAGGGGAACGACGATGAGATCGAACCAACGCGGCGCGGTCGATTGCCCCTTGCGGTGAGGCACGGAAATGCCGAACACGCCCCGACGGGTTTTGCCCGACAGCGGATAGAAACGCAGACGGCGATGACGCAGGTCGGTGACGACCGGAACGAATAGGCGGATTCGGCGGCGCCTCGCCGCGACCAGAAGAGCGGCCGTATTGGTCTCGCGATCGAACGGTAAATAGACGGCGACGCGAGCGCCTGCCTTGAACGCGGACAACCGGGTGACGGCGGACGCGGCGAGATTCGAACGCAGAGCGTGTTCCGCGGGCGACAAACCACGCCGTTTGCCCCGCAGCTCTTTACGTAATCGCATTTTCATCGCGGAATAGGAGATGGCGCTGCCCGCATATGCCGTTTTGGACCGTTGCTCCCGACCTGAGCAACAGGTGGGGCTAACTGCGGCACTTAAGGCTTTCCGCTCGAGGCGGACCTGCACAATGTTGCCAGCAAGCAATGGCCCCTGGGGTTTACAAATTAGGGTCAGGAGGTAACCCGATCCGCATCGAACACCGCAGGCAGCGCCAAACTTAAACTTCGCAGAAGGGCGGCGAGCCTAAAGCTCGAGCTGCTGACCCTTCTCCAAGGCCGACTCTACGCGCTCGCGTAGGATACGCAAGCGCCCGCCGACGTCGGATTCGAGATTGCTGTCACGATTGCGGTATCGAATCAACTCGTTTGCCATATTGAGCGCCGCAATCACCGCTATGCGATCCAGGCCCACCACTTTCCCGCTATCGCGGATTTCGCGCATTTTCGCGTTCAAGAACTCAGCGGAATCAAGCAAATCGGATCGTTCCTCAATGGGGCAAGTGATGTGATATTCCTTCTCGAGTATGCGCACGCTCACTCTTGCTTGGGTTTCGCTCATGCCTGCTCCATCGATTTCAGCCGACCGATCATGGCCTCGACCCGCCCCCGCACCTGTTCGTTTTTCTGTAGCAGGCTGGCCCGTTCTGATGTCAGAGTTTCCTGACGCTGACGCAACGCCCGATTCTCCTCCTTGATCTGACTGACGGTCGCAATGAGGTCCTCCAGGCGTTTTTCAAGGCGCTTGAGTTCAAGTTCGACCGCGGATTTCGGCGTGCTTTCGTTCATAGCCGCCAATATAGAGCGGGGCATTCCGCAATGCAAAGTCTGCAACAATCACCCAAGGACGGCGCCTGCGGTATTATTCCGTCCATATGATGTCGGATATTCGATTTCGGGACTTCGAGGATGTGTTGGCCGCCGCCGGCAGCATGGCCGATGCGGCCGAGGCCCATGGGTCGCTATGCGGTGCGCTGTGTTCCATGTCGCCGTACAAGATGCAGGATTGGGTCAACGAAATCCTGCCCGATGGGGCGTCGCTGTCCGACGAATCGTCGGCGATGATCGAGAGGGTGTTTAGCGCGACCGCCACGTCGTTCGGCGAGCAGGGAATGGAGTTCCAACCGCTGCTGCCCGACGATGACTCACCCCTCAACGGCCGCGCGAACGCGTTGGCGCTATGGTGTACCGGATTTCTATACGGTTTGGGTACCGGCCAAATCTCCGACCTCGAAGCGCTCAATGGCGAGGTCGGCGAAATCGTCAGGGACTTCACCGAGATCTCGCGGGCCACCGGCGACGATGCGGACGCGGACGAATCCAACGAACAGGCGTATGCGGAGCTGGTTGAATTCATCCGGGTTGCGGCCCAGGTCGTGTTCGAAGAATTGCTCCCTTTGCGCCGACAGGTTTACCCGGCGGCTCAGCAACGGCTGCACTAGGCTCCTGACTCATGGACAGCAGGGAGTTCGTGCGCCGCCGCCGGCAGTTCATGCGCATGATCGGCAAGGACGCGATCGCCATTCTTCCCGCCGCCCCGGTGCGCCATCGCAACGGCGATATCGAATACGCTTACCGGCAGGACAGTCACTTTCATTATCTGACAGGATTTCCGGAACCCGAGGCGGTCGCCGTCCTGGTGCCCGGGCGGCCGCAGGCTGAATACCTGCTGTTCGTCCGGGAGCGCGACGCTGCGCGCGAGGCGTGGGATGGACCGCGGGCCGGTACCGAGGGGGCTATCGAGCGCTTTGGAGCGGATGATGCGTTCCCCATCGCCGATATCGATGAGATCCTGCCGGGCCTGATCGAGCAACGTTCGCGGATTTTCTATTCCATGGGTACGCATCTCGATTTCGATCCCCATGTAATGGGATGGGTCAACGGACTGCGCACCCACGCGCGCCGCTCTCCGGGGACGGCGGGGGAGTTTGTTGCGCTGAATCACGTGCTCGACGACATGCGTCTGTACAAGAGCCGCGCCGAGCAGTCGAGCCTACGGCGCGCCGCGCACATCGCAGTGGGCGCACATCGCCGTGCCATGCGCTTCGCGGGTCCGGGACGCATGGAATACCAGGTGATGGCGGAGGTGCTGCATGAATTTCGCTCGCACAATGCCGATATGTCGTACACGCCGATCGTCGCCGGCGGCGCCAATGCCTGCGTGATGCATTACCGCGACAACGATCAGCGCCTGCGCGACGGCGACCTTTTGTTGCTCGATGCGGGTTGCGAGCATGATTACTACGCCTCGGATATCACGCGCACCTTCCCGGTGAGCGGCCGATTCACGCCGCCGCAGCGCGCGGTCTACGAGGTGGTGCTCGATGCGCAGAGCGCCGCCATCGACAAGGTGCGGGCCGGGAACCATTGGAATCAGCCGCATGAGGCTGCGGTGCGCGTGATAACGCAGGGGCTGGTCAGATTGGGGATCATCAAAGGGCCTTTGGCGCGACTCCTCAAAGAGAAAGCCTACCAGCCGTATTTCAATCATCGAACCGGGCATTGGTTGGGCATCGATGTGCACGACGTCGGCGACTACAAAGTGGGCGGCGAATGGCGCGTTCTCGAGGTTGGAATGGCGCTCACCGTCGAGCCCGGCATCTACATCCGACCGTCGCCGCGCACGCCCAAGGAATTTTGGAACATCGGCGTGCGCATCGAGGACGACGTGTTGGTGACGGGCGGCCCTGCAGACGTGTTGACCGGCGCTCTGGAGAAAACGCCCGAGGCCGTCGAACGCCTGGTGTCGGCCGCATGAGCGAAATGTTCGATATCGCCATCGTTGGCGGCGGAATGGTGGGCGCCAGTCTTGCTGTCGCACTCGAGGGACTGGGGGTGCGTATTGCGCTCATCGAAGCCGTTCCGCACCATGACGCCGCGCAACCCAGTTTCGACGAGCGCACCACGGCATTGTCGAACGGCAGCCGCCGCATCCTGGAGACATTGGGAATCTGGCCCACGCTGTCTGCGGCGGCCACACCGATTCGTAAGATTCATGTATCGGATCAGGGGCGCTTTGGATTTGCGCGCATCGATGCGGCGGAACAGAACTTGAGCGCCATGGGTTATGTGGTGCCCAACCGTTCCCTGGGATCGGCGCTATGGGCGGCTCTCTCCCCCAGCGCCAGGGTGCGCGTGTTCTGCCCTGCGCAGGTGCTGCGGGTCACGGCTGGGGAACACTCGGTCGAATTGAGCATCTCGGCCGGTGCAAACGAATTGGCCGGGGGCGGCGAATCCACCATCGAAACGCGGCTCGTGGTCGCGGCCGATGGCGCGCAATCTGCGGTGCGCGGCGCCTTCGGTGTCGCGGCCCAGGTGCGCGACTATGATGCAACCGCGGTCATCACGGCGGTACTGCCGCAGCGCTTCCACGACTACGTGGCATACGAGCGGTTCACGGACTCAGGTCCCCTGGCGTTGCTGCCGCTGGCCGACGGCCGCTGCACGCTGGTGTTGACTCTCAAACCTGCGATGGCGGCGCAGGCCCTGGAGTGGTCCGACGCAGAGTTTCTCGCCGAAGTGCAACGCCGCTTCGGGTTTCGGCTGGGGCGTTTTCTCAAGGTGGGCCGTCGGGTTCCTTACCCCTTGTCGTTGACGCGCTCGAACCGCACCAGCGCAGGACGTTGCGTCATCGTGGGCAATGCAGCGCAGGGGCTGCATCCGGTCGCGGGCATGGGCTTCAACCTTGGGCTGCGCGATGTCGCGAGTCTCGCCGAACTCATCGCGGAGCATCGCGGCGCGAACCATATCGATTGCGGGGATGCGAATCTGCTGGCCGAATACGATGCCTGGCGCGCGGCGGATCGAGACGGCATCATTGCGTTCACCGATGGCCTGATCCGGCTCTTTTCCAATCCACTGCGCGCGGTCCAGCACCTGCGAAATTTGGGATTGCTTGCCTTTGACGTGCTGCCGCCCGCCAAGGCGGCGCTGTCGCGCCTGAGCACGGGAGCGAGCGGGCGCATCCCGAAGCTGGCGCGCGGAGTCGCGCTGCGATGACGGGCGGTGTCGCGCCGGGCCGCGATTTCGACTTTCTCATCGTGGGCGCGGGTGTTACGGCCATGGCCATGGCAAGCCTGGCGTTGGCACGCAAGCTGGCGGCGCCGGGCCGGGTGGCGATCATCGCCGAGAGCGGCGCGCCGCCCGCGGCCGCGGCGATTGCGGAGTCGGACTGGGATTTGCGGGTATTTGCGCTGAGCCGTGCGTCGCAGCGGCTGCTCAAGATCTGCGGCGCATGGCAGCTTCTGCCGCCTCAAAAAATGTGCGCCTACGAGCGCATGTGCGTGTGGGATGCGCAGGGCGGCCACCCGCAGGGCGGCTACCCGCGGGGCGACCACCCGCAGTTCGGCCCCCCGCAGGCCGGCCAACCGCACGGCGCCGAGCCGCCTGGCGCCGGTTCGTTGACTTTCGATTGTGCCGAGCTGGGGGAGCCCAACCTCGGGTTCATCGTCGAGGGCCGCGCGCTGCAGTGGCAGTGCCGCCGCGCGGCGAGCGCGGCCGGTGTCGTATTCATCGAGGCGGGCATAGATGGAATCCGCATCGGCGACACCGATGTGCGCCTCAGCTTGAACGATGGCCGCGAGCTCCGCAGCGAATTGTTGATCGCGGCCGACGGTGCTGATTCGACGGTGCGCAAACTGCTCGGCATCGAAACCGCCGGGCACGCCTACCATCAAGATGCCCTGGTGGCGCATGTGCGCACAGCGAAGGCGCACCGAAACACCGCCTGGCAACGATTTCTTCCCACAGGCCCGCTGGCCTTGCTGCCGTTGCCCGACGGCCGCTCGTCGATCGTGTGGAGCGCGGCGCGCGCAGAAGCGACCCGCTTGCGTGCCCTCGACTCCGCGGCTTTCGGCGCCGCAGTCGCGGCGGCGAGCGGCGAGGTCCTAGGGTCTTGCGAGCTGACCACGCCGGTCGTGAGTTTTCCGCTCAAGCTGCAATATGCGGTCGACTATGTGCGGCCGCGAGCGGTATTGGTGGGCGATGCCGCGCATGCAGTGCACCCCCTCGCGGGGCAAGGACTCAACCTCGGGCTCCTCGATTGCGCGTCGCTCGCCGATGTGTTGAGCAGCGACCTGCGCGGCCTCGGCGCCGCCGGCCGCTTCGGCGAGCACCGACTGTTGCGGCGTTACGAGCGCTGGCGGAAATCTGAGAATTTGCTGGCCGCGACGGCCATGGACGCTTTGGAGCAGTTGTTCTCGAGCGACAATCCCGCCATCGCGGGATTGCGCGTCGCGGGTTTGAATGCGGTCGGCCGGTTGCCGTTCATCAAGCGCCGGCTGGTCGAGCGTGCCATGGGTATGAGCGGCGACGTGCCGGCATTCTTGCAAGCGAATGCGGACTAGCTAGCGGGGATTAGAGCTGGTCGAGTTTGGCCGCGCAGATGAAATCGTTCTGCGACAGTCCGCCGATCGCATGAGTCGCGAACGTGACGCGACAGTAGTCGTAGCCGACTTCCAAATCCGGGTGATGGTCCTCGGAGTTTGCGATATACGCGACTGCGTTGACGAAGCTCATGGTGCGATAGAAATCCTTGAACTTGTACGAGCGCTGCACGCTCTTCGAGTCCTTGGCGATCTTCCAGTCGCCGTGCAGCTCCCCAAGCAATGCGGCGGCCTCGGCGGCAGACAAGGGGGGTACTCCGCCATCGCAAGGGACGCACTTCTTGGCGGAGAGTTTCTTCACGCCGAAATCCGGGTGTAAGTGCGCTCGATGTAGCGCTCGACCAGTTCCTGAAACTCTTCGGCGATGCGGTCGCCCTTGAGCGTCACCGTCTTTGCGCCATCTTCGTAAACCGGGGCGACGGGGTGTTCTCCCGTGCCCGGAAGGCTGATGCCTATGTTCGCATGCTTGCTTTCGCCGGGGCCGTTGACCACGCATCCCATGACCGCGACGGTCATGTCCTCCACCCCGGTTCGCTGCTTGCGCCATTCCGGCATTCGGTGGCGGATATGGCCCTGGATTTTTTGCGCGAGCTCTTGGAAGTAAGTGCTCGTGGTCCGGCCGCAGCCCGGGCAGGCGATGACCATCGGCGTGAACGCACGCAGGCCCATGGTCTGCAGGATTTCCTGGGCGACGATGACTTCCTGGGTGCGATCGCCGTTGGGTTCCGGCGTCAACGAAACACGTATCGTGTCGCCGATACCTTGCTGCAACAGGACTCCCATCGCGGCCGTGGATGCGACGATGCCCTTGCTGCCCATGCCGGCCTCGGTAAGGCCTAAATGCAGGGGGTAGGTACAGCGCGCTGCGAGATTCTGGTACACGGCAATGAGATCCTGGACCCCACTGACCTTGGCGCTGATGACGATTTTGTTCGCACCCAAGCCGAGTTCCTCGGCACGCTTGGCGCTATCCAGAGCCGATACGACAATGGCCTCGCGCATGACATCGATGGCCGGCAGCGGCGCGGCTCGCTTCGAATTCTCGTCCATCATTCGCGTCAGCAGATCCTGGTCGAGACTGCCCCAATTGACGCCGATGCGAACGGGTTTCTCGAACCGGCAGGCAGTCTCGATCATTTCCGCGAACTGCGGGTCGCGCTTGCTGCCGCGCCCCACATTGCCCGGATTGATCCGAAGCTTCCCCAGCGCCTGGGCGCAGTCGGGGTGCGCTTTGAGCAGCTTGTGGCCGTTGAAGTGGAAATCGCCGACCAACGGAGTACTGATGCCTTGAGCGTCGAGGCGTTCGCGGATGTGCGGCACCGCGGCTGCGGACTCGTCGTTGTTGACCGTGACTCGGACCAGTTCCGATCCGGCACGCGCCAGCGCCTTGACCTGCGCCACCGTGCCCTCGATGTCGGCGGTGTCGGTATTGGTCATCGATTGAACGACGATGGGGGCGGAGCCGCCGATGGTCGCATTGCCGACCCGGACGGATAAAGATTTTCTACGTGAACTCATGCCCCTATTCTACCTTGGCGGCCCCCGGCGGCATAATGAGGCATGCAACAGGCGGCCAGAATCGTATATTCCACCGGCATCGGTAGCCTGTGCCCCAACTGCCGCCGACCAGTGAACGAATGCGTATGCCCCAAAGGGACCCCGGGGAAGCGCGTCGGCGGCGGCGCCGTCCGCGTGGGGCGGGAAGTCAAAGGGCGAGCCGGCAAGGGCGTGACGACCGTGACCGGTCTACCCCTTGCGGTATCGGATATCGAGGCGCTCGCGGCCCGGCTCAAGAAACGCTGCGGCTCGGGCGGTACGGTGCGCGACGGAGTCATTGAAATTCAGGGCGATCACCGCGATGTCATCGTCGGGGAATTGATTAAGCTGGGCTGGCCGGCGAAGAAATCCGGGGGCTAGCGCGCCGCTGGTTTAGTGCTCGCGCAGCGAGCAATTGAAGACGGTCGCCTCGACGCCGTTGGTCCGGCGCGAAGCGCCTAATCAACGCTTGGCGGCCATCCAGTCGCGCACGGTGCGATCCAGCACCGATAGCGGCACCGCTCCGGTGGACAGCACCACATCGTGGAACTCGCGAATATCGAAGTTCGCGCCCAGCGCCTTGCCCGCGGCATCGCGCAATTCGAGAATTTTCAATTGACCCACTTTGTAGGCGAGCGCCTGGCCCGGCCAGGCGATGTAGCGGTCGATTTCATTGCCGATGTCGAGTTCGCTCTTCGGCGCGTTTTCCATGAAAAAGTCGATTGCCTGCCGGCGCGTCCATCCTTGGGAATGTAGGCCCGTGTCCACGACCAGCCGCACTGCGCGCCACATGTCATAGGTGAGCTGGCCAAACTTCTGGTAGGGATCGGTGTAAAGCCCGACCTGTTCGCCGAGGCTTTCCGCGTACAAGGCCCAGCCCTCGACGTATGCGGTGAAGTCGCTCATGCGCCGAATCATGGGCACCCCGGCCGAATTCTCGTATTGCAGAGCCAGCTGCAGATGATGGCCGGGCACCGACTCGTGAGTGGTCAGCACCTCCATTTCCCACTTCGGGCGCGCTTCCGGTTTGAACAAGTTGACGTAGTAGAATCCGGGGCGCGATCCGTCGCTCGATAGCGGCTGGTAATACGCGGTCGTGGTGTTCGGCGCGCTCGTTTCCGGAACCGGCCGCACTCCGTAGGGCGTGCGCGGCAGTTTGCCGAACAGCTTCACGAGGTACGGATCGATGCTCTTCGCGATGACCATGTAGCCGTGCAGTAAATCATTGGGGTCGGTGTAGAAAAATTTCGGGTCGGTGCGCAAGTAATGCGAAAATTCCTGAAAATTGCCTTTGAAATTCACTGTGGCGATGATCTTGTCCATCTCGCCGTGAATGCGCTTGACCTCCGCCAGGCCGATGGCATGAATTTCGTCCGCAGTAAGCGCCGTCGTCGTGTGATAGGCGATGAGCTCACGGTAGAAGGCCGGCCCATCGGGCGTGTCGGCGATACCGACGCTTTGGCGGCAAGCCGGTAGATACGTGCCGTTGAAGAATTTCTCGAAGCGAGCGAATGCCGGCAGCACGGCGCCGGCGATTGCCGCACGGCCGGCGATTGTCAGGCGCTCGCGGTCGCCCGCTGGCACCGATGGCGGGAATCGTTTGAACGGAGTGAAAAAAGGACTGTCCTCGGGGTTGGCCACACGTTGCGCGGCGAGCTGCGGCTTGACTCGTTCCATGATGACGCGCGGTTGGGTGCGCTTTTCGCGAATCCCGATACGCAGCAGGAGAGTGACTTGATCCACGTAGTTGCCGAAGCCTTGCAAACGAGCAATCCAGTTTTCGTAGTCTTGGACGGTGGTGAAAGGGGTGATTTCCGCAATTTCGTTAGCCGTCTGAACGCTCCCCCCGCTCTGGAGGCTCCCAAGATGACTGATCGCATACAGGTGGGGCTTGAATGGCGCACCGGCTACGCGTCGCCCGAATTGCACTTTGGCGATGTCATAGTTGAGCCGATCCGCCGCCGGCAGACCGGTGGGATCGATTTTCTCGAGCGCCGCAAGCGCCGCAGAATCCATCTGTCGAGACTTGTCGATGGCCGGAATTGACAGGTCCGGCCAGCGGCCGTTGTAACGCGGATCCCCAACGCTGGTCGCGAGCGTCGGATCTTCCCGCAACCAACGCTGCCATTCGGCTTCGTAAAGGGCTTCGAGCTGAGATTTCGCATCGATTGGCGCGGACGCGGCGAAGGCCGGCATCGCACCCTTCGAACACAGGGTTGCCGACAACATCAGAATCGCGAAAATAGGCTGCTTCACGCGGGGCATTCTATAGATTCGCCAAGAAATGGAACATGCGCCGAAGAATATCGCCGTTCCTCGCATACAATGCCGCTCCTGATGGAAAGAGACAAACCGATCGGAATGACGCGCCTAATGCGCGCCTTCGGCTATTCTTTTCAGGGCTTCGCGCACGCATGGCGGGAGGAAGCCGCGTTTCGCCAGGAAGTATGCCTGGCCTTGTTGGTGATACCCGTTGGCGTGTTCTTGGGCCGTTCGGGCGTGGAACGAGCTTTGCTGGTATGCCCGATGCTGCTGATCTTGGTGGTCGAAATATTGAACAGTGCCGTCGAGGCCGTGGTGGATCGATCCGGCACCGAGCGCCACCCGCTTGCCGGGATGGCGAAAGACATGGGATCCGCCGCCGTCATGCTTAGTTTCGTCCTGCTAGGAACCGTGTGGTTCCTGATCTTGTCCGATCACGGATAGTGAAAAACTGCAACATCAGGAGCCCGTGTGAGTATTCTACGCGGCTCACTTTGAATACTCACACAGGTTCCTAGGATCGGCATGCCCCGTATCTCCTTGTTTTTGTCATTATTTCTCTTGTCGAGCGCACAGGTTTTTGGCTCCAGTCCGCCCAAAACTCCGAGCACGCCGGCCAATTGGGCGCAGACGCTGGAGCGGATAGCGAGCGGCGTCGTGTCGATCCAGATCGACAGCACCCGCGCCTTCGACACCGAATGGAACACCTCCGCCCAGGCGACCGGCTTCGTGATCGATGCAAAACGCGGATTCATTCTTACCAATCGGCACGTGGTCACGCCGGGTCCGGTGACCGCGCAGGCAATCTTCCAGAATCGTGAGGAAGTGCAGTTGTACCCGGTGTATCGCGACCCCGTACACGATTTCGGGATTTATCATTACGACCCCGCCAAGCTGCGGTTCATTCAACCCGCCGAGCTGCCTTTGTATCCCGCCGGCGCGGTGATCGGGCGCGAGATACGCGTCGTCGGCAATGATGCGGGCGAGCAGCTGTCGATTCTCTCCGGGACGCTGGCGCGCCTGGATCGTGAGGCGCCGGAATACGGCTACGGCAAGTACAACGACTTCAACACGTTCTATTACCAGGCCGCTTCCGGCACATCCGGAGGGTCTTCGGGCTCGCCGGTCATCGACATCGACGGTCGCGTGGTGGCGCTCAATGCCGGGGGTGCGACCGGCGCCGCGTCGAGTTTTTACCTGCCGCTGACGGCAGTCGTCAGGGCGCTGAAATTCATCGAAGCCGCCAAGCCCGTACCGCGCGGTACCTTGGAAACCGTATTCAAGTACACACCCTATGATGAATTGCGGCGTCTCGGCTTGAATCCGGACACGGAAGCCCGGATGCGCAGCGCTTATCCCAAGTTGACGGGCATGCTGGTGGTCGACGATGTGCAGCCCGGCTCCGCGGGGGACGGCGTGCTGGCGCCCGGCGACATCCTGGTGGGGATCAACGGCAAGCCGGTGCCCGAGTTCTTCGCGCTGGAGGATGTGCTCGACGATCACGTCGGTCGGCAGATCAAGGTCGAGACTCAGCGCGGTAGCGCCACGCTGCAACACGCGCTCAATGTGCAATCCCTGAGCGCCATCACCGCCGATGAGTACATCGAATTCGGCGAGGCGGTCGTGCATACGCTCTCGTACGAGCAGGCGCGGCACTACAACCTGCCGATCAAGGGTGTTTATGTCGCGAATCCCGGCTATGTATTCGGCAGCGCCGGAATACCGCACGGCGCCTTGATCGGCTCGTTCAACGGCAAGAAAATAGAAAACCTCGCGGATTTCGAAGCGGCTCTCGCCGATCTGGCCGACGGGGCCCGGGCACCGGTGCGCTACGTGACGCTCGAGGACCCGCGTGCAACGCAGCTCAAAGTCATTCGCATGGATAGACGCTGGTTTCCCGCGCGCAAGTGCAAGCGCGACGACGCGCTGGGGATCTGGCCTTGCGTCGGCATCACAGCGGGACCCTTGCCGTCGAGTGTGACGCCGGCGGCCACGCAATTCGCGAAGACCGGCGATGCGCGCATCGATCGCTTGGCGCCGTCCTTGGTAATGGTCACGTTCGACATGCCGTATTCCGTCTCCGGAGTTACGGAGAAGAACTATCACGGCACCGGCCTCATCGTCGATGCGCAACGCGGGTTGGTGGTGGTCGATCGCAATACCGTACCGCTCGCCATGGGCGATGTGCGCGTTACGTTCAACGGCGCGGTCGAGGTGCCCGGCAAGGTCGAATTCATTCATCCCCTGCACAATCTAGCCGTCGTTTCGTACGACCCGAAATCCATCGGCGATACCCCGGTGCGGGCCGCCACCTTGGTCAGCAAGGACCTGAGTGCGGGTGACGACGTCTGGGTGGTGGGAGAGCGCAGCGATTCGCGGATCATGTCGCAGAGAACGCAGGTGGCCAGCGTCGATGCCGTCGCATTTCCTCTGTCGCGTACCTTGCGATTTCGCGACAGCAATCTGGAGGCGGTGAGTCTGGTCAACGCGCCCGGTGATTTCGACGGCGTACTGGCGAATGACAAGGGTGAGGTTCTTGCGCTCTGGTCAAGTTTCGCTTTCGAGACTCAGCGCGATCTCGAGCAGGTCAACCGGGGTATTCCAGCCGATCTGGTCGCGGAAATGATCAAGGTCGTCGCCGATGGGCGGCAGCTCTATTCGTTCGAAGCGGAGTTCGACGTGCAGTCGCTGGCCAGTGCGCGCAAGTTGGGCTTGCCGGATGAGTGGGTGAGGCGCTTCGAAGATCACAATCCGCAACGCCGGCAAGCGCTCGGCATCGATCGGCTGGTGGCGGGAACTCCGGCCGCGGCGCTGCTCGAGCCGGGCGATCTGCTGCTCGCCATCGACGGTAATGTCGTGAATCGCTTTCGCGAGGTGGAGCGCGCCGTACAACGCCCACGCGTCTCGGTGACCGTATGGCGAGACGGTGCGGAAAAAACCCTGGATATGCAGACGGTGGCGCTGAACGGCCGCGATATCGACCGCGTTCTCATTTGGGCCGGAGCGACGCTGCAGGCTCCGCATCGCGCCATGGCGGTGCAGCGCGGCATAGCACCCTATGGTGTTTTCGTCTCCTTTTTCTTTTATGGTTCGCCGGCGACGCACTACGGGTTGTACGCGGGCCGCCGCATCACTGAAGTGGACGGACAACCCACCGGCGATATGGACGCCTTCATCAAGGTGGTTCGAGGTAAACCGGATCGAGCGTCACTGCGCCTGAAGACATTGAGCTGGAATGGTCAGACCGATGTGATCACCCTGAAACTCGACAAGCACTACTGGCCGGCCTATGAATTGGATCGTCAAAGCGACGGGACGTGGAGGCGAACTGCGCTCGATCCGCCGGAGACAACCATGGCGCAGAAGCCCTAAGGGCCCAAGGGTCTATCTAGATCGATGCGGGGCGTTGTATTCCGAGCAGGACGGGTTGCCCGTGCGGCGTATGCTCCGCCGCTTCTCGCCACGCCTCCGCACAACGCTTGAGGTCCTCGGTCGACGCGGCGCCCTTGGCAGCGACCAGTGCCTCGAGTGCCGTCAACCAGTGTTGATAATACGTGCCGCCGAGATCGGGATCGCCGAGCGTGCGCGCACGGGTCAATTGCCGGGCGAGTGCCTGCGACCATTCGGCCCAGGAAAACAAGCCATGTTGGTGCAAACTCAACGTCATGGCGAAGGCCCTCGCTTCCCACGGTTCGTTGAAAATAGGGCCGCCGGCATCCTGCGGTAGACCGGGCATCGACAGCGCGTCCATCACGCAGGTTCCAAGTAGGGTTCCCAGGCATCCACCGAGACGCTGCGCGGCGCAGTCGGAGCGACCGGTTGGCCCCAGAGTTCTTGTGCCGTGAACACCACGGTGTAGAGCCATTGGGGCTGCTCACCCAAGCCCTGCGCCTGTGCATCGGCAAAGACGTGGACGCCATGTGTGCGCTCGACGATCCCACTCTTGCCGCGCGCGTAAGCGGGCAATCGTGTGTGGTGATTGGGCTGATCGGCGCGGGTGCGCACGGCCTGACCCACCGTGAAGCGTTGCGGTTGGCTGGCCGGGCGCGCCACCGGAGACCCGCGTGCCAGCACCGCCGCCACCGACGCCGCATCCAGCCTGCGGGGTATTGGGATGGCTCGCTGCAACGCTTGTCCTTGACGGAGTTCCGTGGCGTCGACGGCGCCGCTCTCCAGCGACAATCGTTCGAGCGCGGCCAGCCAAATCTCGTAGTAGGTGAGATCGGCATAATTCGGGAGGGTCTCGCGCGCCGCTCGGCTGTGGTCGATGCTCCAGAGGCCGGTGGCACCCATCGCGAGCGTCAACGCCAGAACCCGCGGTTCCCAGGACGCGTGAAACAACTCGCCCACGGCCTCGGGCAGCACTGGGCGCGGATCGGCGCGGCCCCCCAGATCGGCGTTCGATCGATAACTCATACGCCACTGCCCGGCGGCAGCGCCAAGCCTGTACCGATCATGGAGTCGCGCGTCACGAGATTCGCGAGATCCGCCTCGCCGAGATGGGCGCTCCCATCCGGCCGCCGCGGGATCACGAGATAGCGCACTTCGGCGGTGGAGTCCCAGACGCGGATGCCCACGCTCTCTGGAAGGCTCACGCCGAAATCCTGGAGTACGCTGCGTGGTTCCCGGACGGCGCGTGAACGATACGGCGCGCTCTTGTACCAGGTAGGCGGTAATCCGAGTACCGCCCAGGGGTAACAGCTGCAGAGTGTGCAGACCACGAGATTGTGCACCTCGGGCGTATTTTCGACCGCCACCATGTGTTCGCCCTGGCGGCCGCTGAACCCCAGCGAAGCGATGGCCGCGGTGGCGTCCTGCAGCAGCCAGCGCCGAAATTCAGGGTTCCTCCACGCGCGCGCGACCACCCGTGCGCCGTTGCGCGGCCCGATCTTGGTCTGGTAGGTGTCGATCAAGAGATCCAGCGCCGCGGGATCGACATAGCCCTTGTCGGTCAGCAGAGTCTCGAGCGCGCGGACCCGCAGCTCCAGCGGCGAGAGTTCGCTGCGCTCGTGGTCGTGGAGATGGTCGTGCTCCGGATGGGTGTCGTGATCGGCCATGGAGCGATATTATGATCCGCATGCGCATCGGTAGCCAAACGCCGCCACGTGGGTCGGCAAGGAAATGCATGACTATGAGCAGATGGGCGGCTTACTTGGAATGACCGGCGTCTGTAGCCAAACGACGACAGTCGGGGATGCATCGCGGCGGGACCTTGCCGAAATTTTGACCATTTACAACGAGGTGATCCGCAACTCCACGGCCGTGTATTCGGAGGTCGAATTCACCGTGGCCCAGGGCGAAACCTGGTTCGCCACGAAGGCCGAGCAGGGTTTCCCGTTCGTCGTGGCGCGCGATGCCACGGGAGTGGTGGGATTTGGGACGTTCGGCGATTTCCGAGCGTGGCCCTGTTACCGCCACAGTGTGGAACACAGCGTCCATGTGCGGGCGGATAGCCGTGGCCATGGCATCGGCCGGGCGCTGGTGACCGAGCTGATCGAGCGCGCGAAGGCAATGCAAAAGCACGTGATGATCGCGGGAATCGACGCGGACAATGCCGCCTCCATCGGGTTGCACCGGAGCCTTGGCTTCAGGGTCGTGGGCCATTTTCACGAGGTGGGCTTCAAATTCGGGCGTTGGCTGGATTTGGTTTTCCTGGAACGCACCATTTGAGGCGCGGTACCTTGCCAAAACCGCGGAAAAAACGGTACTGCGGCACACTTGCGCCAGACCGCACGCGAAGCGTCGTTTGCTCGTATCGCAGTCTTGATATCATGGCGACGTGGTAAGAGCTACACAGACAGAAATCGACGATGCCGTGGGCGAGCTCCGCGCCGGCGGGCTCGTGGTATTTCCTACGGAGACGGTTTACGGTCTGGGCGCCAATGCAGCGGACCCCGCGGCGGTGCGCAAGATATTCGAGGTCAAGGGGCGTCCGGCGGACCATCCCGTCATCGTGCACTTGGACAATCCCCGCTACCTGCATCGGTGGGTATCGGGCATGCCGCCCGTGGCGGAAAAGTTGGCCGCCAAGTTCTGGCCGGGACCCCTGACCTTGATTTTGCCGAAAGCCGCCAATGTGAACGACATCGTCACCGGCGGACAGGTCAGTATCGGCATTCGCGTGCCCTCGCACCCCATTGCACAGCAGTTGTTGACGGCGTTCGGCGGCGGCATCGCCGCGCCGTCCGCCAATCGTTTCGGTCGATTGAGCCCCACCAAGCCTGAGCATGTGCGCGACGAACTCGGCGACGCGGTTCGCGTCATCCTGGATGGCGGTGAGTCGCCCATCGGTCTCGAATCGACCATCGTGTCGTGTCTGGGCAATGAGGCCCGCTTGCTGCGTCCGGGGTTCATCACCCGCTCGCAGCTCGAACAGATCGTCGGCACATTGGCCATCGGCGGCTCCGTACCGCGCGTCTCCGGAGATCGGCGCTTGCATTACGCCCCATCGACGCCGCTCGCGATCGTTGCATCCGACGATCTGGAGAGGTACGCGGGCGAGTTCGTTGCCAGGCAGGAAAAAGTGGCGGTGTTGGCCATGCGCCCGCCGCTCGATACTCAGCGCTATATGACTTGGATCAATGCGGGCAAAAAGCCCGATGCCTATGCCCACAACCTCTACAACCATCTGCGCACCCTCGACAGCGCGGGTTGCGCCAGAATTTTGGTGCAGGAGTTGCCGGAGGATGAACGCTGGACGGCGATCCTCGACCGCCTGCAGCGCGCCAGCGGGATCGACGACGGCGATCCGCTCGAACTGAGCGCGGGTTAGGCCGGAGATGGCGTTGACCAAGACGGCCGGTATTCGCAAGCTGCCTGAAGGCGATGCATTGGAACTCGATCCGGCGCAGGATCCGTTCGCCCGCGAATCCATCGAACGCCTCGTGAAACGCTATGGATCGCCGCTGTTCATCATCGATACGGCGCGAGTTCGCGCGCAGTACCGGGCGCTCGCCGGCGCACTGCCAAACGTCGATTTGCATTACGCCCTCAAGCCCCTGCCGCATGCCTCGGTCATCCAGACGCTGCACGAGGAGGGAGCCTATTTCGATCTCGCGACCAATGGGGAAGTGGATCTGGTAGAGCGTACCGGAGTACCGGCCGAACGCTGCATCCACACCCATCCGATCAAGCGCGACAGCGACATTCGCACGGCGCTCGCCTATGGCGTCAAGCAGTTCGTGGTGGATAATCTGGACGAGCTGCGTAAATTCGTGAAGTTTCGCAATCGGGTGTCGCTTCTGATTCGCGTTTCCTTCCGCAGCCCCGATGCCGTTTGCGATCTGTCGAAGAAGTTCGGTTGCGCACCGGAGGCGGTCGCGGAGCTGCTTGGCGTAGCCGCCGACCTGCGCATCAAGATAGAGGGCCTGTCGTTTCACGTCGGATCGCAGTGCGCGGACTCCGGCATGCATGTGCAGGCCATCAACGTGTGCCGCGAGCTGATGCGCGGCGCCGTACACGGTCATCAGCTCAATACCCTCGACATCGGCGGCGGCTTCCCGGTGGACTATTCGCGGCAATCGCTGCCGATCGACGGATATTGCGCGCCGATCCGCGCCGCGCTCAAGTTCCTCGAGCCCAATGTCCGCGTCATTGCCGAGCCGGGCCGCTACATAGCGGCCCCCGCCGCGGTAGCCGTGTCCTCCGTCATGGGCCGCGCGCTGCGCGACGGCCGCTGGTGGTACTACCTGGATGATGGTTTGTACGGCAGCTATAGCGGGCAAATGTACGATCATGCGAGATACCCGATCGAAGCGCTGGCGGCGCCGGGTAAGACGTACCCCTCGGTGCTGGCGGGTCCCACTTGCGACAGTATCGATGTGATCAGCGAGAACCTGGAGCTCCCGAAGCTCGATCTCGGTGATGTCATCGTAGGGCGCGCAATGGGGGCGTATACCTGGGCATCCGCCTCGGACTTCAATTTTTTCCCGCGCGCCACCGTGCTGGCGCTCGATCGGGGCCGACTCGTGACCGAGCGGAGACAGCGATGAGTTGGACGCGAAGACGGCTGCTGCAAATGGGCGGCGCTTTGGCGGGAATGTCGGCCGCCGGCATGTTGGCGCTGCCCGCGCGGGCCGCAGGCACTGCGGCGTCGGCCCGTCGTCGGGCGGCGGCCAAGCGCATCCATTTGAAGAATCTGCATACGGGCGAGGAACTCGAAGCGGAGTTCTTCCGCGGCGACGCGTATGTCGGCGAATCGCTGGCGTCCATCCAAGTACTGCTGCGAGACTTTCGCAACAACCAACAACATGCCATCGATCCGCGGCTGATGGACTATCTATTCGATGTGGCGCAGCACGCCGGGGTCGACCCGGTATTCAGCGTGATTTCGGGCTATCGGTCGCCGCAAACCAACGCGCAATTGCGCGAGCGCAGCAATGGCGTGGCGCGGCATAGCCTGCATTTGGAAGGCCGCGCCATCGACGTGCAACTCGCCGGCGTCGCTTGCGACGTTCTCGCCGGCCGCGCCCTGGATTTGACCCAGGGCGGAGTCGGGTACTACCGCCAATCGGATTTCGTGCATTTGGACACGGGCGCGTTCCGGACGTGGAAGGGGTGAGCGTGCGCAGCGCAGCGCTTACGCTGCGTCCCTGAGCAACCGCACTTCGCGCTGCGGGTAGGGAATGCTGATCTGACGTTTGCGCAGTTCCTCGACCAGAGACAAATTGAGTTCGCCGGCGACGACCGGGTAATCCGCTACGGCGACCCAAGGCTTGACGGCGATTACAATGGCGGAATCCGCGAGAGTGACCACCTGAATCACCGGTTTCGGGTCCGTCAGAACCCGGACGTTCGCCTGAACCAGGTCGCGAATCGCGCCGAGCGCCATGGAAAGATCCGATTCGTAGGCGATGCCCACGTGGAGTTCACATTGGCGAATTCGCCCGAAATTCTGCAATATTTCGCCAACGACCTTGCGGTTCGGAACGACGATATGCGAGCGGTCGGCGTGCCGGAGTACCGTGCTGAATAGCGTGATGGCTTCGACCGCGCCTTCCACGCCGACAACCGCGATGTACTCGCCGACCCGATACGGCTTCGTGAAAATGATCGTGAGGCCGGCGACGACATTGCTCAATACGCCTTGAGTTGCGAGAGCGATTCCCGCTCCGGCGACACCAAGTCCGGCAATCAGCGGCAACAGCTCGACGCCGAGATTTTGCAGCGCAAGAATCGCGAATAGCAGGAACACGAGTACGCGTGCCACGCGCATCAAAAGCTGCCGCACGGGAGGTTCGAGATCCAACCGATTGAGCCCGCGCCCGGTCGTGCGCGCGATCCAACCGGCGACAAAGCCGCCGACCGTCAGGATCACTATCGCAGTCAACAATTTCGGGCCGAAACGGATTGCAAGATCGATCAACGTGCCTTTGACCTGTCCCAAGTTGTCGAGCCCGGTATTCATGAAGTACTCCTCAAGTTAATCTGACCAGGCTTTCCGGCTCCCGGGCGATGAT